>Ga0105052_10001739_pt1 | contig 27950 bp, 23 predicted proteins | sample FRY03_FD_78094 | JGI IMG/M metagenome (GOLD analysis project Ga0105052, IMG submission 78094) | Freshwater microbial communities from Lake Fryxell liftoff mats and glacier meltwater in Antarctica - FRY-03 | ecosystem: Environmental > Aquatic > Freshwater > Ice > Glacier meltwater ... | reverse complement strand
CATCCACCAAGCCATCAAACTCGTCCCCTCCGCCCACGCCAAAATCTCCCACCCCTAACCCAATCCTCGCGGCGGCCGCCCGGGCCCTCCACGGCCCGCGCCACCCCCGCCCTTTTTTTGTCCACCCTCCACGCTCTTAATCCGAATATCCCCGCCCTCTCCGTGACCACCATCCCCAAATCCCCACTCTTTATCCCCATCAAATCTCCCGTGATTATCCCGACGCGCTACAGAAATGGAACTCGCTCACTGAATCCGTGACCACCGAATTGCTCAGCCGGCATTCGGACAGTTCTCAGCTGAATGCGTTTCTGACGCGATGGCAGCAGACCTGCGCGGCCCACGGCGTCTCGCCCAGGCTGACCAACTTTTTCATCGAAACCGCCCGTCAGGACGCAAAGGCAGCCCTTGCCTTGCTTGATCAGATTCACCAGGCACAGGGATCGCCCTTGGCTCTGGAAGCAGCCGCGCTGATCGGCAGTCACTCCGACGAGTGCGCAGCCATGCACACCAGTGCTATCCGGCGCGGCTTGGTTTCCGAAAACCCGGAAATTGTGATCAGCTTTCTTCGCGCCATTCAATATCGTCGCACCCTGCGCACGGATTCGGTCCTGGAGTGGGTTCTTCCTCTGGCCGCCACCGCCCAGGGGCCGGCCCTGGCGGCGTTGATTGATCAGGTGCGCCATTCATCACCGCCTTCATGGTCCTCCGAACTGACCCAGGCCATCCTGACTCGCCGCCTCTCTGATGAAGAAACCGATTCGTTGGCTGAAGCGGTGCTTCATTGGACGCGATACGGCGACGGCGAACTCACACTTTCTTTGGCCGCCCCGATCCTCAACCGACTCGCGGATTCAGCCTCGATCAAACTTGATTTCCATGAGGCAGGATTTCTCCATGCCGTCGCCGAACGCCACCCACGCCTCCTCTTCGAAATGCTGCGGCGTCGGGTGGAAAGGCTGGAACGGGATTTGGCAGCAGGGGCGGGACGTTTCGACGCTCTTCCCTCATTGACCCACCTGTCGCTGGCCGGCATCGAGCATGAACCTGATTTTGAAACGATTGCGCGCGGCCTGCGGGAGCGGGTTCGATCCGCCCCATCCAGCTCCCGCTGGGCGTGGACGATTCTTTTCACCATGACCGTCGCCAGCACCAGCCGGTTGTTTGAACCTCTGCTGCTGGAATGGCTGCCAGAGGTCAGGGATGCGGACGAACTGTCAGACTTGGCCCGGTTGACCAAGTTCGAGGGTTCGCTGGTCATTTTTCGTTTTCCGAAGCTTACCGAAGCCATCCTTGAGCGGGCCATGGGTTTTGGACCGGATGCCCTGGATCTCGTCAACTGGGACTTGATTCACGGCGCCGGACCGCAATTGCGCAGCTATACCGATGGTGCTTTGGACGTCGAGTGCCGCTATCTTCGGGAGGAAGCGGAGAAGGCGGTACGGACGCATGAACCCAATTCCATTCTCGGGCCATTCTTTCAGAAAATCCTTGAGAATGAGCTCCGGGATGAGGAATATCATCGGCGAAGCGCTGCGGAGGACGACAGGGAATGGTGACGACGCCTTCGCGGGCGTATCGACCAGTCTGACTGGAGGGTGGAGGCGCGGACCGCTGGAAAGCGTGCGCTTTCAGTCATCGGACGTAAGTCGAAGCCGCGGGCCATAGCAACGAAAATCCGGCGACTCACGCGGCCGCCGCCAGCAGCTTTCTGGTGTATTCGTGCTGCGGGTTCTGGTAGATTTCCTCCGCGCTGGCGGACTCGACGAGCTGGCCCCGGTACATGACGAGGACGCGGTGGCTGATGTGCTGGACCACGGCGAGGTCGTGGCTGATGAAAAGATAGGCCAATCCCAGTTCGTCCTGCAGGTCCTGGAGCAGATTGACGATTTGCGCTTGCACCGAGACGTCGAGCGCGCTGACCGGTTCGTCGCAGACGATGAATTTCGGTTCGACGGCGAGGGCGCGGGCGATGCCGATGCGCTGGCGCTGGCCTCCGGAGAATTCGTGCGGATACCGGCGCATGGCGTCGGCGGGCAGCGAGACTTTTTGGAGCAGGCTGGCGACGCGTTCGAGACGCTCCGGCTTGCCGATCGCGGGGAAATGGATTTCGAGCGGCTCGGCGATGATGCTGCCAATGGTCCATCGCGGGTTCAGGCTGCTGAAGGGGTCTTGAAAGATCATCTGCATCTCCTTGCGGAGTGGGCGGAAGTCGCGCTCGCGCAGCGGCAGGACATCGCGCCCCCGATACAGGATCTGCCCGCTGGTCGGCGGCACCAGCTTGAGGATGGCCTTGCCGATGGTCGTTTTGCCGGAGCCGGACTCGCCGACCAGTCCGACGGTTTCGCGGGCGTTGACTGTGAACGAAACGCCGTCGACCGCCTTGACCGGCGAGGGTTTGGCGGGGAAGTGGACGCGCAGGTCGCGCACGTCAAGCAGTGGGACGGAGTCGCTCATGATGCTCAGGCCAGGTGGGTGCGCAGGAGCGCGATAAAGGAACTTTCCGCCTCCCCGTGGCCATCGCTAGCCAGCACGCTGCGGATGGCTTCGAGGGCCGCTTCGCGGGAGGCTTCGGTGGTGAAGACGCTCGCCCGCACCGCCACGAAGGCGTCGGTCGCCGCGGCCGATTCGGCGGCCCCACGGGCCTTGTGCATGGCGTTGAGAAAATGGATTTCCCGGGGTTTTTCCGACTCCCAGCCGAGGCCGCTGATGCGCGCCTGGAGCGTGTCCTCCTCGGTCAGCGACAAGTGCGAATCAGCGAAGATGGAGAGGACCAGAAGGTCGAGCAGGGCTTCTCGTTGAGGCTGGGTCATGGGCGATGACTGTGACTGGCGGGCGTTGCTTGCCAAGGGCCAAACCGGGGCGATCAGGAATTGAGAAACCCGGTCAGCGGGCTGGTCGCCTCGGCATGGCCGAGCGCTCCGGGCAGGCCGATTTCGTACGCCCGGCGGCCGGCCTCCACCGCGGTTCGGAAGCATCCGGCCATGCCGGAGGGATCGGAGGCGATGGCGATCGCGGTGTTGATCAGCACGGCGTCAGCCCCCATTTCCATCGCGTCGGCGGCGTGGCTGGGCCGGCCCAGCCCGGCGTCGATGACCACCGGCACCTGCGCCTGCTCAATGATGATCTCGATCTGCCGGCGCGCGTCGATCCCGCGGTTCGACCCGATGGGCGCGCCCAGCGGCATGACCGTGGCCGCGCCCGCGTCCTGAAGGCGCTTGGCCAGCACCGGGTCGGCATTGATGTACGGCAGGACCGTAAACCCCTCCTTCACCAGGATCTCCGCCGCCTTCAGCGTCTCGATCGGGTCCGGCAGCAGGTACCGGGGGTCCGGATGAATCTCCAGCTTCACCCACATCGGCAGGCCGGCCGTCGCCGCCAGGCGGGCCAGCCGGCACGCCTCCTCCGCATTCATCGCGCCGCTGGTGTTCGGCAGGAGCAGGTACTTTTCCCGGTCAATGAAGTCCAGGATGTTGGCAAACGGGTCGTTCTTTCCCGACAGGTCCGCGCGCCGCAGCGCCACCGTCACGATCTGCGTGCCCGACGACTCCATCGCGTCGCGCATGACCGCGTGGGACGAAAATTTCCCCGTCCCGACCATCAGGCGGGAGGTGAACGTGCGGTCGGCAATAATGAACGATTGGCCTGTCATGGAATCTTCACTGTATCGACCACCCACCGTTTTCAGGGATTTTTCGCAGTTGATTCGGCAGCGCCCCGAAACCCGAAGGCACGACGATCACGTACGACAACGAAACGATTTCCTCATGCGCCTTGATCCAGGGGACCGCGAAGAGGAGCCGCATCCGCAGTCCGTACAGGAGGGCGCACCCGACCACGAGCAGGCCGGATCCGAGGCGATGGGACAGCACGGTTTTTTACACTCACGGAACGGCGCGGCATCAGCCATGCAAACACAGCCGCCGGAAGATCTCGCTCAGCGGGAGCTGGAGCCCGATGAAGAAGTCGCCGAATTCGGCGTAGCGGGCGCTGACTTCGTCGAAGCGCATTTCGTAGACGATCGCCTTGATGTCGTGGGTGTCCTTGGCCTGGAGGGTGACGAACCATTCGAATTCGTCCAGACCAGTCGAGCCGGTGATGAGCTGGCGGATTTTGCCGGCGTAGCCGCGGCCGACCCGGGCATGGCCCTCCATCAGCTTTTTGCGGGTGGGAAAGTCGAGCGAGTACCAGTTGTCCGCGCCCTCGCGGCGTTTGTTCATCGGGTAGAAGCAGAAGACCGGCCAGTCCGACATGTTCGGGTAAAGGCGATCGGAGAGGTATTTTTTCATGCGACCCTCGAACTCGCCGAGTTCCTTGTGGTGTTCGGCGCTGTCGGCCGAGTGACCGGCGGCGATGAGTTCGGCGGCTTTCTGCTCGCTGGTCGTGGTATATTCGCTCCGCTCGGTCATCGAGAGATAGCTGTACACCGGCTGGAGCACGCCGAGGCCGAGGGCGACGGTGAGTTTTTTCTCAAAGTCGTTCGCATCATGCAGGTCGCTGGTCAGCAGCATGATGCCGAAGTCGCATTTGGGCGTGACCATGGCGAAGGTCAGGATCTGCGTGCGCTGGTGGCTGCGGATGTCCTGGAGCAGCTGGGTCAGGTGGGTGAGCGCCTGCAGGCGTTCCTCGGACGTGAGCATGGCCCAGGCCGAGCGCTCGAGGGAGTAGAAAAGGTGGAGCACATGCCATCCTTCGTGGGGATGGAGCGGCGGGGCGGGTTGGTTCACGGAATGAGTGGGGTGTTGGTGGCTTTTTTGTTGGGAATCCGGGCCGCTCCGAGCTGGTTCCACGGTCCCTTGGAATAATCCACGCCCTCCTTGATCCGCACGGACCAGCGGGGCGCTTCGCCCGCCAGATACGTGCCAAAAAGGGCGTGGGAACGGAAGCCGATGGTGCCGACCAGCCGGAGCCGGCGGCCGCCGTCCTCGACGACCTCGCCGCGGCCGCCGTCCTTGAACCGCCCTCCCTCAATGGCCACGATCATGATGTCGCCGCGGATCTTGTCGTCGGAATCGACAAATTCCACCCGGACGAAACCGGAGGAAGCCTGGGCGGGATCCAACTCCAGGTCGGTGGTGGGCACGATCACCTCCTCGGCCTGGGACTTGTCGCCCTCGACCCGCTCGCGCCAGCCCGCCACCGCCTCGCTCAACTTCACGGAGGCTCCGGCCAGCGGCAGCTCGAACTGATCGGGCAGGCCCGGGCCCTCGGTGGGGGCGGGGTGGGCATACAGAAACTTGAAGAAAAGAATGCCTGCGATCAGCGCCACCAGGGCGAATCCCCCCAGGGCCGCCCATTCCAGGGTGCCGAAGCCGCGCTTCGGCGCATCCGCCCGCCCGCCGGTCGGGGCGGGTCCAGACTCAGCCGGTGCCGGGCTCCCGGCGACTGTGGACGGCTCGTCGCGCTCGAGCGCCGCGGCTTCGCCGCGCTCCATCAACTCGGACTCTTCAAGCGCGTCGGCGGCCGACACCCCGGGGGACTCGAACCCCGGCTCGTTCAACGGCTCCTCAACGCCGTCTTCGGACACCTCGAGAGTCCGGGAGGAAAGGGAGAATTCCGCCTCGATGACCTCGAGTTCGGTCAACTCGACCTCGCCGAGGCCCTCCAGCCCCTCTTCCACCTCCTCGCTGCCGGCGCGCGGCGGCATGGCGGACTCGGGCACACTCCGCCCCTGGCGCGGCGCGCGGGGGCTGGGGTTGGTTTTGACGGGTTTTTTGGCCATGGCGTGGGCCCACAAAGACTTGGGAGCGGCAGTATAGGCAGCATCGCCGCCCATGCTTCAAGCATTTTTCCACCGGCCTCTCACCGGACCCGCCGGACGCCGGCCCTGCCCTGTCCCTGTCCCGAAGAGCCCCGCCCCGGGCGGAAACGCCCGGAACAGGGGAATTTTTCCCCGGCCCCGCGCTCCCCAGCCCCGCCGATCTTTCGCAAGAGAATCCATTGCGCCTCAGCGCAAGTCCCGTATTTTCCAATTTCCACCGCAATTCATCCATCCACCCGCCCACCATGGCCGACAAAGACAACCGCTACGCCCAAAACATCTCCGGAGCCTATTATGTCGATGACCAGTGCATCGACTGCGACCTCTGCCGCGAAACCGCTCCCGCGAACTTCAAGCGCGACGAGGACGGCGGCCATTCGTACGTGTACAAACAGCCGGAATCCGAGGATGAGCGCGTCCTGTGCGAGGAAGCTCTGGCCGGATGCCCGGTGGAGGCCATCGGCAACGACGGTGCCGAATAACGGCGGACCGACCCGCGCTCATCCCGCCTCCGCGCAGACGGCCTGGCATTCCGCCGGGCCTTTTCGTTTGTCGCAACGCCCGGGCCCGCCATGATCGCCGCATGAGGGAGAGTCGCACCGAGCTGGAACGCTTCCGCCGCCGCAGCCGCGCGCTGCTGGAATGGCGAGGATTGCCTGAAATCCCCAATCCCGCCCGCAACCAGCACGTCACCGCGGCCCTCGTGCCAAAGCTGCTCGCCCGCCTCGGGCTGGCCAACCGCCTGCGCGACGAGGACATCGCCGCCGCCTGGCTCACCATCGCGGGGGAATTTGCCGCCCGCTTCTCCCATCCGCAAAAACTGCGTCACCGCACCCTGGTCGTTTCGGTCAGCCAGCCTTCGGTCCTCTGGACCCTCGATCGCAGCAAGGCCGTGCTGCTCGGCCGCCTTCAGGAAAAATTCGGCAAGGACGTGATCCGCGAACTGCGCTTCCAAGCCGGCTGATCCGGCCGGGGGGACCGCCCTTGATCCGCCTCCGCCCCGCCTCATGCGCCATCTCACCAACTTTATCTTCGATTGGTCCGGCACCCTGGTCGACGATTTGCCGCCGGTGATCCACGCCACCAACGAGGTGCTGGCCCACTGCGGGCGTCCACGCCTGACCCGCGAGGCGTTTTTGAGGGAGTTCGAGCTGCCCTTCCAACGGTTTTACGATCGCATGATCCCCGGGGTGCCGCTCGCCTCGCTCGAGCCCGTGTTTCACGCGGCCTTCGAGCGCTCCGAAGACAAGGCAACTCCCCTGCCCCACGCCCATGACTTCCTCGCCTGGTGCCGGGCCGAGGGCCACCGCTGCTTCGTCCTCAGTGCCGCCCACCCCGCCCATCTGGAGTCGCAGGCCCGGGCATTCGGCCTCGATTCATATTTCGAAGCCATCCACGCCGGCGTGCGCGACAAAACCGAACGCATCCACCACCTGCTCGCAAGCCACGCCCTGGAGCCGGCCCGCACCACCTTCATCGGCGACATGACCCACGACATCGAGACCGCGCGCCACGGCGGCGTGCACTCGGTGGCCGTGCTGACCGGCTACCAGGACGAGGCGCAATTGTCCGGAGTCACGCCCGACGTGATCGTGCGCGACCTCTCCGCCCTGCTCACCCTGATCAGGAGGGAACCCGTCGCGGGCACGATCCGGAAATAGATTTGAACGAATCCGCCGGAGCCCCATCCTAAGGAAGGCCGTTTTCCCCACACGCATTGACGCGCCCCGCCCCCCCATGCCGACCGATTCCATCACCCTTGCCGGCCTGAAGATCACCTCGTGGGTGGGCGTGCCCCCGGCGGAACGCGCCCACCCCCAATCTCTGGAAGTCACCGTCGAAATGGTCCCGGCCCGCGGCCTGTCCGGCCTCGGCGACCTGATCGAAAACACCATCGACTACGCGGTGATCGCCCAACAAGTCCAGGAAGTGGCCGTCGCCCAGAAACGCCGCCTCATCGAAACCCTCGCCGAAGAAATCGCCGACGTCCTGCTGGCCGCCCACCCGCTGCGGCAGGTGACCGTCGAGGTGCGCAAATTCATTCTCCCGCATTGCCACCACACGGCCGTGCGGATCCGCAAGGGTCGCGCGGACTAGGCCCGCCGCCCTGCGACTCCGCATCACATGCCCGACGACGACGCCCCGCACCCGCCAGATGCCGAACTGGTCGCCCGCGCGCAAGCCGGCGAGTTGTCCGCCTTCGATGAACTGGTGCGGCGACACAGCCCCCGCCTCTACGCGCTCGTCTACCACATGACCTCGCACCGCGAGGATACCAACGACCTGCTCCAGGACGTCTTCGCCAAGGCCTACCGGTCGCTCGGCCGCTTTCGCGGACAAAGCCAGTTTTATACCTGGCTCTACAGCATCGCGACCAACATGACGCTGAATTTCCTCAAAAAGAGGAACCGCCGCGCCCGCGCCATGAGCCTGGACGACCTTGATGCCGGGGTCGAGCGCAATGAGGACTTCATCGCCCTGACCACACCCCGCTCCCCGGAAAAGGAAACCAGCCTGAAGGAGCTGCAGAAAAAATTGAACGAAGCCATGCAGACGCTGTCAGATGATCATCGAGCCGTGGTTGTGATGTATGACATTCAAGGCCTTCCTCACGCCGAGATCAGCCGCATCATGGGCGTCTCGGAAGGCACCATCCGCTCGCGCTTGTTTTACGCCCACCGCCAGCTCCAAAGTCAGCTGGATGAATTTTGGAAAAAATAACCTCCCTCCCCCGGACCATGAAGCATTCTTCCGATCCCTCGCCAGAACTGGCCGCCCTGCTCCGCCTCAAACGCCACGAGCAGCCGCCGGCGGAATACTTCGACGAATTTGTCCACGCCTTCCATGAACGCCAGCGCGCCGAGTTATTAAGGGTCTCGGCGTGGGGGCTGTTTGCGGATCGCGTGGGCACCACTTTACTTGAATGGCGCTTCCTGCTGCAGCCGCGCTGGCTCGTCCCGGCCGGGGCCGCCTGCACCCTGCTCCTGACCTCGCTGGTCTTCCGCCAGGCCGCTCCCGCCGCTCCTGGTGCAGTTGCCGAGGCCGCGCCGTCCAGCGCACCGGTCCGCCCGGTTGCGGTGCTGCCACTGCCTGGATCCACCGTCCGCCCCGGCCTGCCCTGGGGAGCGATGCCGGTCTCGACCAATGCCCCGTCCTCCCCCGCCTCCTCACCCAACGGCTTGCGCCGCACGCCCGGAGATGCGTTGGTGCCGGTGCTGCCCTCCACCACGGAGGGCCAGCCACTCCAGGCCAACCATGGAAAAATCATCATTCTTGTCCGTTAGCGCACTCGCCGCCGTCTTCGCGGCCGCCTCCCAGTTCATTGCCCCGCCCGCTCACGCCGCCGGCCCGCCCGCCCAGGCGGTCCTCGAAGTGCGGAAAAACAGCGCCGGCGAGGAAACCGTGTCCCACGGGATCCTGCTCGCCGGCCACCCCGGCCTCGTCGTCACCGTGGCGGCCAGCGTCGAGGACAAAGCCACGTTTCTCGTCGGCCCGCACCCCGCCTCCACCGCCCCCGGCCGCACTCCGGCCCCGGCCACCGTCGCCCTCTTCGACCCGGGCTCGCGCGTCCTTTTCCTCAAGCTCGAGTCCCCTCCCGGCGGCGTCCCGGAAGTGACCACGGCCGCCACCCCGGCTACCACCACCACCCTGCTCTCCTGGTGCCCGGAGGAGGGCCCGCAACCGGCCATCGACGCCGGCCCGCTCCGTCAGCTCGACGGCCGCCCGCTCGCCCTGACCCTGCGCCGCCTCCACTTCGGCAGCAGCCGCGACACCGACAGCCCGGTTCCCGGCACCCCGGTCTTCAACGCCCGCGGAGAACTCGCCGCCCTGCCGCTCAGCCCGCTGCCGGATGAAACCGGTGCCTGGCTCGGCCTGCCCGCCGCCGCCATCGCCAAACTTGCCGCCGACTTCGCCGCGGTCGGCCGCGCCGAAACCGGCCAGCTCGACCTCGGCGTCGCCATCGGCACCACCACCCCGCGCATCGAATTCGTCAAACCAGGCTCCCGCGCCCAGAAAGCCGGCCTCCTCGAAGGCGACATCCTCCTCAGCCTCGGCGGCCGACCCATCACCGATGTCTTCGACGTGCTCGACGCCAACTTCTTCCTCACCGCCCGCGAGCCAGTCACCATCCGCCTGCTGCGCGGCCTGGAAACCATGTCGGTCACGGCACCGCCGGTGAGCCCGGCAAAATAAGGACGGAACGGGAGGAGCGTCCCGTTGATTTCTGCCCATTCAGTCCTTCGGCTCCACCGCCTGCCGGCGCGCCCACCATCGAAAAGTAGCTCGACATTCCGATGTCGAGTCAATCGGCCCCGCGCGCCTGCTATCGGAATGTCGGGCGACGAGTGCCGCCAGGATCACGCTGAGGAGCGGCGGGTCGGGGCCGTGCGATCCCACCCCCATCGCCGCCCCGCAGCCGCCGGCGCGTCCGGAGGCCGCGGCCTGGAACGCCCGATCTGTTGCGCACCGGCTACGGCGGCTACGGCTTTCCCCGAAGCGCCAGTTGGGGCGAACGCCATGCGGTGATGGTTGCCATGGGGGCGTCCTGGCGCGTTAATAGCTTTAAGATTCTATCCGCCATGTCCTCACGCTCCTTTTCCCGCCGTCGTTTCCTCCATGGAGTGGGCACTCTGATTGCCCTGCCGACCATGGAATCGCTGCTCCCCGGCCCCCTGGCCCGCGCCGCGGAAAAAACCGGCCGGTTTCCGCTGCGCATGGCCTTTGTTTATTCGCCCAACGGCAAAAACATGAGCCACTGGCGGCCCGAAGGCGAAGGGGCCGGCTACACCCTCAGCCGCGCACTCAAGCCGCTGGAAAGCCACCGCCAGGATTTTTCGGTGATCAGCGGACTTGAACTGGAAACGGCCAACGCCAATGGCGATGGCGGTGGCGACCACGCCCGCGCCAACGCCGCCTTCCTCACCGGCTGCCAGCCGCGCAAAACCGCCGGAGCCGACATCCGCGCCGGCATCTCCGTCGACCAGATGGCGTCCGGCCACGTCGGCCACCACACCCGGCTGCCATCGCTGGAAATCAGCTGCGACGAACCCCGCAGGGCGGGCAACTGCGACTCCGGCTACTCGTGCGCCTATCAGTTCAACCTCGCGTGGCAGTCCGAGTCCATGCCGATGACCCCCGAACGGGATCCGAAGTCGGTCTTCGACCGCCTCTTCGGCACGGGCGAATCCGAACGCGACGTCGCCGCCAAGGCCCAGCGCGAGGCGGAAAACCGGAGCATCCTCGACTTCGTCATGGACGACACCCGCGACCTCCAGCGCCAGCTCGGCCGCCGCGACCAGGAAAAGCTCGACGAATACCTCACCAGCCTGCGCCAGATCGAGCGCCGCCTCGGCAATGCCAGCCAGGCTCCGCGGGAAATCCCGGCCGGCGCGCGCCGCCCGGACGGCATCCCGGCCAGTTATCAGGAACACATCCGCCTGATGTATGACCTCCTGGCCCTCTCCTTCCAGACCGATTCCACCCGCGTCGCCACCTTCCTGCTCGCCCACGACGGCTCCAATCGCACGTTCCCGGAAGTCGGCGTCAATGACGCCCACCACGGCTTCTCCCACCACCAGCACAGCCCCGAAAAACTCGAGATGCTCGCCAAGGTGGACGAATTCTACTCGGCCCAGTTCGCCTACTTCCTCGACAAGCTGAAGGCCGTGAAAGAGGGCGACGGCACCCTGCTCGACAACTCGATGATCGTCTTCGGTGCCGGCATCTCCGATCCAGACCGCCACAACCACAACGATCTCCCCATCCTCCTGGCCGGCCGCGGCGCGGGCACGCTCACTCCAGGCCGCCACATCGTCCTGCCCGACGAAACCCCGCTCACTAACCTCTACCTCTCGATGCTCGACCGCATGGGCGTCGGTGCCGAAAAGATCGGCGACTCGAGCGGCCAGCTCGACGTGATCGGCTAGACGCGGGGACGGACCTCCCCTTTTTCCAGCCTCCGGCGCATCGCCTAGACAGCGATCGCTGCTGGCACCGCCATCCCTCGACGCTCCACTTTGTCCATCCTCATGAAAACCGCCGCGCTCCTGCTCACCTTCTCCCCACTTCTGGCTCTTGCCAGCATCGCCGCCGGTGCCTGGCCAGCGTACCGGGGCCCGCAGGGCGACGGCTCCACCCCGGAAAAAATCGCCAAAACCATGTGGCCGTCCGCCGGGCCCAAAAAACTCTGGACCGCGGAGACCCCCACCGGTTTCAGCTCCATGGCCGTGGCCGACGGCCGCGCCTACACCCTGGTCCAGCGCGACCTCGACGGCGTGCCGACTGAAGTGTGCGTCGCGCTCGACGCCGCCACCGGCCAGGAAGTCTGGGCCGCCCCGCTCAAACTCGCCAAATACGATGGCGGCGGTGACGACGGGACCAGCGACAACAAGGGCGGCGACGGGCCCCGCAGCACCCCGACGGTCGCCGGAGGCAAGGTCTTCGTCATGGGTGCCAACCTCGACCTCCACGCCCTCAACGCCGCCACCGGCAAACCGGTCTGGTCGAAGGACCTCGTCGCCGAGCACGGCGGACGCAACATTCAGTGGAAAAATGCCGCCAGTCCGCTGCTCGAAGACGGCCTGCTTTACGTCGCCGGCGGCGGCGAAGGCCAGGCGCTGCTCGCGATCAAGGCCGACACCGGCGCGGTCGCGTGGAAGGCGGAAAACGACAAAATGACCCACGCCACCCCGGTCGCCGCCACCATTCACGGCGTGCGCCAGGTGATCTTCTTCACCCAGTCCGGCTTGGTCTCGGTCGGCCCGAAAGACGGCAAGGTGCTCTGGCGCTACAATTTCCCGTACCGCATCAGCACCGCCGCCTCCCCCATCGTCTATCAGGACATGGTCTATTGCGCGGCCGGCTACGGCGTCGGCATGGGCTGCGCCAAAATCATCAAAAAAGGTGGCGGCTTCGAAGCCGAGGAAATCTGGCGCAAGGAGGGCGACAAGGTCACCAACCATTGGAGTAGCCCGGTCGTCAAGGACGGTCACCTCTACGGGATGTTCAGCTTCAAAAAATACGGGAAAGGCCCGGTCACCTGCGTAAAAATGGCCACCGGCGAGGTGAAATGGAGCCAGGAAGGCTTCGGCGCCGGCAACCTCATCCTCACCGGCGGCGACACCCTGCTCGCCCTCAGCGACAAGGGCGAACTCGTCCTCATCGCCGCAACCCCCGACAGATACAAGGAAATCGCCCGCGCCGACGTGCTCGACGGCAAATGCTGGTCCACCCCGGTCCTCGCCGACGGCACCATCTACGCCCGCAGCACCACGGAGGCGGTGGCCGTCGACGTGGGCAAATAAAGATCGGGCCCGTCGCAGGGCGGGTTTCGCGGCCCGGAAACCAGCCGCCGCCCCCCGTCCGTGCCGAGGCGGATCAAAGGCCGACGACCCGCACCGAGGTGACGTCCGGCAGCGAGCGAAGGTCCGCGAGCACCTCCTCGCCCGGCTGGCCGTCCAGATTAAGCACCACCAGGGCGGTGCCGTCTTTGATGTCGCGGCTCAGGCTCATGTGGGCGATGTTCACGCCGTGCCGGCCCAGCAGGGTCCCGTAGGCGCCGACCATGCCCGGGCGGTCCTTGTTTTCGAGCAGCAGCAGCCATCCTTCCGGGACCACCTCCATGCGGCGGTTGGCGATTTTGACGATGCGGGGCTCCTTGCCGAAAAACGTGCCGGCGACGGTCGTCCGCTCCCCCTCGCGGCCGACGCTGATTTCGATGAGGTCGGCGAATTCCGGAGCCTCGGCGAGGCGGCTCTCAGTGAAGCGCAGCCCCTTCCGTTCCGCCATGCTCGGGGCGTTGAGGAAATTGACGGTTTCCTCGGAGCTGCCGCGCTCGAGAAACCCCTTCAGCGCGGCACGGGAGATGAGCGCGGTGTCGAGATCGGCGATTCTTCCGGCGTAGTTGACGCGGATGACGTCCGGCTGGGAGGGAGCCAGCTGGCTGAGCACACGTCCAAGCGATTCCGCGAAGGAAAGGAACGGCCCGACCTGCTCCATCGTTTTGGGGTCGATGTTGGGCATGTTGACCGCGTTGACCACCGCGCCGTCGAGCAGGTAATCGCGGATTTGCCGGGCCACTTCGATGCCGACATTTTCCTGCGCCTCGGCGGTCGAGGCACCGAGGTGCGGCGTGAGCACGACGTTCGGCAGGCCGAACAGCGGATGGTCCGCCGGAGGCGGCTCGGTCTCAAAAACATCGAGGGCCGCACCCGCCACCTGCCCGGACTGGAGGGCCGCCACCAGGGCCTCCTCGTCAATGAGGCCGCCACGCGCACAGTTGATCAGGCGCACGCCCGGCTTGAGCGCAGCCATGCGGGTGGCGTTGAGCATGCCCTTCGTCTCCTTGGTCATCGGCATGTGCACGGTGATGAAATCCGCCTCCGCGATGGCCTCCTCAACCGTTTCCTTCAATTCGACGCGCAGCGTCTGGGCGCGCTGGGCGCTCAGATAGGGGTCGTAAGCGACGACGCGCATGTTGAAGGCCTGGGCCCGCCGGGCGAATTCGCCGCCGATGCGGCCCATGCCGAGGATGGCCAGGGTTTTACCATTGAGCTCCACGCCCTCGAATTTCTTCCGCTCCCAGCGGCCGGCGATGACGCTGGCATGAGCCTGGGGGATGTGGCGGGCGAGCGCGACCATGAGGCTGAAGGCGTGCTCGGCGGTGGAGATGGTGTTGCCTCCGGGCGTGTTCATGACCACCACTCCGGCGGCGGTGGCGGCCAGCACGTCGATGTTGTCCACGCCCACGCCGGCCCGGCCCACGGCCTTCAAGGTGGAGGCCCGCGCGAACACCTCGGCGGTGATCTTGGTCTGGGAGCGCACGATGATGCCGTCGTACTCGTGGGCCGAGGCCAGCAGTTCATCGGGTTTGATGCCGATCCGCACGTCCACCTCCAGATGCGGATCAGACTTCAATTCGTCAATACCGATCTCCGAGATGGGATCGGCGACCAGGATCTTGGGTTTTGCCATCCATGTCCTTAGCCGTCGCCTCCTGAGTGTCAAAAAAAAGCGCGGGGGCCGGAGCCGCGGACGGACCTCCCGGAGCCGCCGCCGCAAATAAACCCGACCGTCCTGCATCGGTGGTTGACGCAGGCGGCGGATTTTCGGTATGACCACCGAAGACGGCCGACGAGGGCGTCCAAAATCCCCCATCCCCACATCCCCCTGTATCGCCATGAGTCCTCTGCGTCGGATTTTCTCGCTGACGGGCCGCGCCCTGCCCTGGGCTGCCAGCCTCATCCTGGCCACCGCCGCCACCGCCCGGGTCCTCGACGATTTTAATGACAACGCGAAGTCGGGGTGGACCGACTTCACATTCCAGCCGGGATTCGGGATCGCGGCGGAAACGGGCGGCCAGTTCCGCTTCGAACAGCCGCCCGCCGGCACCGCGATCTTTTCCGCAAGCCGCCGCACGTCCGAGCTCCTGGAGCTGAAGGACGGTCGCACGCTGGAAATGCGGGTGGACCTCGTCGAGGGCGGAGCCAAGGATTCGTTCGCCGTGCTCGCCTTCATTCCCGAGGGTAACGGCACCGACTCGCTCGCCGGATACAGCCTGGCCAAATCGACCACGGACATCCTCATCCTCAAGGGGATTAACCGGTATTTTTACGCTGTTAATCCCGCCGTCCCGTTGAAGCAGGACAACGTGACCCTCGTGCTCACGCTCACGGCGCGCGACGGCCGGGTGCACATCCGCACCCGGGTGCTCGACAAGGACGCCGGCAATGCGGTCATTTTCGAGCAGGAAGTCGTCGACACCCCCGCTGCCGATGTGCTGGCCGAAGGCACCGACAGCCCGGCCGCGCCGTATCTCACCAAAGGGCATTTCACGCTGTACCTCTACCAGGATTTCGATGGCGGGGCACCGGAGGATCCGTACCGCGCGGTGTTCGACAATGCCGAGGTGTTCGAGACCGACCGGGAGATCCTCGATGATTTTGACGATGCCGTGAAGTCAGGCTGGACCGACTTCACTTTCCAGCCGGGATTCGGGGTCCCGGAGGAAACGGGCGGCCAGTTCCGCTTCGAGCAGCCGCCAGCCGGCACCGCGATCTTTTCCGCGAGCCGGAAGACGTCGAAGCTGCTGAGCCTGCGCGAGGGCGAGCGGCTGCACCTGGAGGCGGACCTGCCTCAGGGCGGCGGCGACGACTCGTTCGCCGTGCTCGCGTTCATCCCGGAAGCCAACGACACCAGTACCCTCGCGGGCTACGGACTGGCCAAGTCGGCGTCGGACATCCTCATCTCCAAAGCGATCAGCCGGTATTTCTTCGACCAGCATGTCGACCCTCCGGTCAAGCACGACAACATCCGCCTGGGCCTGATCCTGACCGCCCGGAATGGCAGCGTCGAAATCGAGGCGGAGGTGCGCGATTTGGATCTGAATGGGGAGGTGATTTTCCGGCACGCCGTGGTGGATACGGCCGCGGCCGATGTGATGGCGGGCGGCACCGACGCCCCCGCGGCCCCCTTCATCACGTCCGGCCACTTCGCCTTGTACCTGTACCAGGATTTTACGGCGGCGTCGCCGGAGGACCCCTATCGCGCCTATTTCGACAATGTGATCGTGCACGCGGCACCGCCGCCGCCGAATGCCGCTCCGGTCATCTCGAACGTGCTGCCGTCCGCCTACGCAAATTTCCTCCCCGCCAGCACCGCCGTGAGCTTCACCGTCACCGACGACCAGCCGATCGTCGATGCGCTGGTCTCGGTGACCCTGAACGGCAGCGTCTACACCACCGCCAACGGGCTGGTCCTGAGTGGTGCCGGTGCCACGAGAAACGCGACCCTCGGAGGCGTGGTCGCGCCCAACGGCCACTATGCCGCCCTCCTCTCCGCCCAGGACAGCGCGGGAGAGTCGGTCAGAACCACGATCTTTTTCGACACCTTCAGCGCCGACACCCTGGTGGTGGAGTCGGAGGATTACAATTTTGACGGCGGCGGTTTCACCGACGCTCCGGCGGCGATTGCCGAGGGATCCGGTCCCCAGCCCGATGCCTATGGCGGCCAGATGGGGCTGCCGGAGACGGACTATTTCGAGACCCGCGGCACGCCCAATGGCACCGACACCCGCTATCGGCCGAGCGATCCGGTCCGCATGCAGCGGTCGCTCGATGCCGCCCGGCCCCGATTCACGGACGCGGGTGGCGCGGCTGCCGAAGTGTACGACCAGGATGTCGGCGACTTCGCCGCGGGCGAGTGGATGAACTACACCCGCACGTTCGCCAGCGGGTCCTACGAGGTCTATCTCCGCCAGTCCCAGGTCAACCACGCGCATTCCGAGTGCGTGCTCGAGCGGGTGACGGGCGACCCGGCCCAACCAGACCAGGCGACCACCGCGCTGGGCTCGTTCCTCGGCGTCTCGTCGGGCTTTCTCTACCGCAATATCCCACTGTCCGACGGCACCGGCCTCAACAAGATCGTCCTTCGACTGGCCGGCCCGACCACGCTGCGCATGCGCCAGGTCACGGCCACGCCGGGAGACGCCGCCCGGTCCCAGAATTACCTGGCCTTCGTCCGGGTGTCCGATGCCGGCCCGCAGCGCGCAGTCGTCTCCAACCTCAGCCCGCCCCCGGACAGCACCGTGGAGAGCGTCACGCCAGGCATTCGCGTCGAGATTCAAAACCGGGACACCTCCGTGGTCCCGGCGAGCGTCGTCCTGAAGGTCGGCGGATCACCGGTGACCGCCAGGGTCTCCCCCACCCCGGACGGTGCCAGCGTCGCTTTCGATTTCGCTTCTCCGGACCTCCCTCCTCCGGGCAGCGTGAGAACCGCGGAGGTCACGTTCCGCGACTCCCAGAACACGGAGATCAGCGCCGCCTGGAGCTTCACCATCACCTACAAGAGCCTGGAGGCGGCGTTCCGGGCCTCGGCCGCCGCCGGCACGCCGGGATTCCGGGTGCGGGTGGTGCAGGCACCCGAAGGCTCGGGCCTGGACAACAGTCTGCGGCGCGCCGAGGACCAGCTCCGTCCGAATTCGCCCTACCCGGCGGCCGTCGATTTTTCGGATGTGGCCGACCTGATCAACTTCGCGGAAACGGAAGGCGGGGACGGAGGGGTTTTCGGGGAAAACCGCGCGGTGCCCGGCATCGATGGCGCCAACGGCCTGGACGACTTCGTGCTGGAGGCCCGGTGCTGGCTCAGGCTGAGCAAGGGCATCCGTCGCTTCGGGGTGATCAGCGACGACGGCTTCAAAATCAGCGCCGGCACCACCCCGGAGGATTCCACGGTCGCACCCCTGGACTTCCGCAGCGGCGGGGTGGCCGACCAAACGGTCGATTTCCTGGTGCCGGAGGACGGGCTCTACCCGTTCCGCTTCCTCTGGTACGAACGCGGCGGCGGGGCGCATGCGGAATGGTTTTCCGTGGATGCCGTCACCGGCGCGCGGCGGCTCATCAACGACCTGTCCGATCCACAGGCCGTCAGAGCCTTCCGATCACTGGCGAGCACCGCCGTCCCGTCGGCCGAGGCCAGCCCGACCCTGGCCGCGGGCAGCTGGACGCCCGCGGCGAATGCCGTCGTCGATCCCGTGGCCCGCACCGTCACCCTGCCGTTGACGCCCCCGGCCCGCTTTGTCCGCCTGGTCAATCCAGCTGCGGGCGGCACCGCCCCGGTCATCCGCGCGGTCACCGTGCAGGGCGGCAGCCTGGTCATCAGCTACGACAGCCCCTGAAAATGAGCATCAGAACACCCCGTCCGCATGCACGGTTCTTCTCTCGACCAGGCGGTTGCCGCTGAGGCGAACCCCTCCTAAGCTGCCGGTCGCATGACGTGGATGTATGTCTCAACGACGGGGGAGCCTCTGGAAGCCGACGAGGCTGAGCTGGCCGGCCTGGCCCAGCACGGGCTGCTTGTTCCTACGACCCTGGTCTGGCATCCGGGCCGGCCGGAATGGGTGCCGGCCGCCGAGGTCAAACCCGAGATTTTTGGGGCGGCTGCCGCTTCATCGGCCGGGCTGAATCTGGGCCGAGCCGTGCTCGAGCCGCTGTGGCAGCGCCGCGGCTGGCTGCTGGTGCTGGTCAGCGGCCTGCTGGGGGTGGCGCTGCTCCGCGCCGGGGCGGCGGCCGCGGCCGCCTGGCCGGACCCCGCCAAACTGGCCGGCATCACCATGTCGCTGCTGGTCTCCCTGACCGTGGCGACCTTCCTGGTGCGGTGGTGGCGGCAACTCGGGCGCGCCGCGGCCACCAACGGCCTGCAGGAAGCCCGCGAGGCCGCGCGCTCCGGCGGCCAGGTCCTCGTCCTGTGCGGCCTGATCGGCCTCCTGCTGCTCTTGCTCACCGCCTACGATCTGATCAGCCTGCTCGCCCGCACGCTCCTGAAAGGATAAGCCCGGGCGCGGGCACCCACGGCACCCACGGCACCCACGGCACCCACGGCACCGCCGGGAGCGCGGCGGCGGCCGCCGCCGGCCGCCGCCCTATCCGACGCAGGCCGGGCAGATCCCGAAGAATTCCAGCTCATGGTACACCCGGGTGTATCCGCTCCGGGCCATGATTTCGCGCTCCAGCGGCTCCACCGGGCAGGTCAGCTCCACATCCTCGATTTTTCCGCACGCCGTGCAGACAAGGTAGTCGTGGTGATGACCGGGCACGACCAGCTGGAAATAGGTCGCCCGCTCATGCAGCCCCAGCCGCCGCACCAACCCGGCGGATTCCAGCTTCATCACCAGCCGGTAGATGGTGGCCTGGTCAAGCCCGGCCAAGCTCCGCACCCGCGCCAGGTCGGCCAGCGTGGCCGGCCGGTGATGGGCCGCCATGTGATGCAGCAGGGCGTCCAGGCCCTTGCTCCGGCGCAGCCCCCGGGACCGGAGCTGGGCGACACACGTTTCCACCAGCGAGGAGACCTCGTGCGGCTTCTGGGGGTGGTGGCAATGCGCGTCAACCATGGGTGGTCCGTCTTGATCCTGACCCTGATCCATACGCCGCCTCCGGGCCGCGCAAAGCGGGAATTTTACGCGCGACCGGCCCCGTCCACGACCATCTTTTCCACCAGAACGCACTTTTCGCCTTCGCTCGCCCGCATTCGTGCTTAGAGAATGGGTTTCCGGCCGCCGCCGCCGGGCCGCCCCGACCGGTCGTTCCTGCTCCGCCTTGCCCCCACTTTTCATGGACACTCCGTCACCTGAATCCGCCCCCCCCAGCGAATCCGAATTGCTGGCGCTGCGACGCGCCAAACTCGACCTCCTTCGAGCCCGCGGCGTGGACCCGTTCGGCGGGCGCTTCGACACCACCCACCGTCCCGGCGAACTGCGCGCCGCCTTCGCCGAGGGCCTGACCGTCCGCGTCCTCGGCCGCATCACCGCGTGGCGCGACATGGGAAAAACCCAGTTCTTCGACGTCTCCGACCTCGGCGGCCGCATCCAGGCGTTCCTCAACGCGAAGAACGTGCTGGAAGCCACCTGGGATCTCTTCAAGGAAGGCATCGACATCGGGGACTGGGTCGGGGTCGAAGGCGAAACCTTCGTCACCAGGACCGGCGAACCGTCGGTCAAGGTCACCGCGCTGACCCTGCTCTCCAAAAGCCTGCGCCCGCTTCCAGACAAATGGCACGGAGTCACCGACGCCGAAAAAAAATCCCGGCAGCGGTACCTGGACCTGATCGCCAACGAGCGCAGCCGCGACACTTTTTTGAAGCGCAGCCTGATGGTCGCGGAAATGCGCCGCTACCTCCAGGATCGGGGGTTCCTCGAGGTCGAGACGCCGATGCTCCAGGCGATCGCCGGCGGCGCGGCGGCCCGCCCGTTCGTCACCCACCACAACGCGCTCAACATGCCGTTCTATCTCCGCATCGCGCCGGAGCTGTATCTGAAGCGCCTGCTCGTCGGCGGCTATCCCAAGGTCTTTGAACTGAACCGAAACTTCCGCAACGAGGGCATCTCCCGCCGCCACAATCCGGAGTTCACCATGCTCGAGGCCTACTGGGCCGGCGCGGATTTCCAAATCATGGCGGAACTGGTCGAGGACATGGTCTGCACCCTGGCCGAAAAGTTCTGCGGCGGCCTGCGCATCAACCACACCACCGCCGCCGGGGAGATCACCCGGACCCTCAATCTGGAGCGCCCCTGGCGGCGCGCCGCCTACAAGGACCTGCTCCGCGGGATCGACCCGGACTGGTTCGACCACACGCCGGAGCGCCGCCGCGAGCGCGCCCGGGAACTGGGCGTGGAAATTTCCCCCGCCATGGAGGACTATGAAGTCACCCAGCAGATCTTCGAAAAGCTGATCGAGGAAAAAACCTTCGATCCGCTCTTCGTCACCCATGTGCCGAAGGAACTCGTCCCTCTCGCCCGGCAGAACGCCGAGGATCCGTCGGTGGTCGACGTCTACGAACTCGTCATCAACGGCCAGGAAATCTCCCCGGGGTACTCCGAACTCAATGATCCCATCGTGCAGCGCCAGCGCCTGCTCGACCAGGCTGGCGAGGAGGTCCAGAGTCTGGACGAGGAGTTCCTCCTCGCCCTTGAACATGGCATGCCGAGCGCCGGCGGGCTCGGCCTGGGGGTCGACCGCCTGGTCATGCTGCTCACCGGCGCGGAGTCAATCCGCGACGTCATCCTCTTTCCCCATTTGCGGGCCCGCGAGCCCCATTGACCCGCGGGTGGCGGGCCGCGGGTAGGCTGAATTTAAGCAAAGGCTCTATTTTTTATTGGAATTAGGATTAATATCATATATTGTCCTCATTTTTTGACTACAGCCTCGCCATTCCATGCCACGCCTTCCAGTCCGTCCCCTTTCAGACGTGCCCACGCTGGCAGCTTTCGTGGCCGGCCCCAACGGGTTCCAAGCGGTTCGCCTCGGGCTGGCGCTGCTGGTGGTGTGGTTTCATTCCTATGGATGCCTGAGCGGCACCGATTTGAGTGAGCCGCTGGGCCGCTGGACCGGCGGGCGTTATTTTACCGGCACCCTGGCGGTGCAGGGGTTTTTTGTGCTCAGCGGTTTTTTTGTCAGCCAAAGCTGGGTCCGCAGCCGCGGCACCGGGGATTATTTATGGAAGCGGCTGCTGCGCATCTGGCCGGCTTTTGTGGTGGCGCTCGTGCTGAGTGTGGTGGTGGCGGCCCCGCTGGGCGCGTGGGTCCTCGATCAGCCGCTGGAGTCGGTCAAGCCCACGGCCCGGCTGCTGCGGTGGCCCTTGACGCTGGGGGTGCCCACGGTGCCGGCGGCGTTTGCCGGCCTGCCCCGCGCGGGGGAGCTCAACGCCCCCCTGTGGACCATCCGCTGGGAGTTTCTTTTTTATCTGCTGGTGCCGGCGTTGGTCGCGGCGCGGCTGTTCACCCGGCCGCGGGCCCTGATGGCGCTGTGGGCGGTGGCGGTGGCCGCCCTGGCCGTGTACAGCCGCGGGCTGCTGCCCTCCTCCATGCTGCTGCACGGCACGCTGCTGTTCGCGCCGTTTTTCCTGGCCGGGGTGCTCGCCCATGCCTGCGCCGATCGTCTGCCGCTCCCCCGCTGGCTGCTGCCGGCCGGGCTGATCCTGCTCGCCGCCGCCATGGCCGCGGGCGAATCCGGCCGGGTGGTGACTCCCGTCGCCGTGGCCTCCGTGGTCTTCGGCCTGGCCCGGCTCGCTCCCGCCCGGCTGCCGCTGCTCGGCGCCCGCGACCTCAGCTACGGCATCTACCTCTTCGCCTTTCCCCTCCAGCAGTTGCTCGTCGCCCTGCACCCGGGCTGGCAGCCGTGGTCGCTCGCCCTGGCCTCCATCGCCGCGGTCGTGCCGGTGGCCCTGGCCAGCTGGCACTGGATCGAAAGCCCGGCCCTCAAATTCAAGAACCACCTGCCCGGAAAACTGGCCCGCCTCGGACGGTGGGACGCACCCCCGCCCCCCGCCACCGCCGCCGCCGCCCAGACCACCCCCGGTGCCAGCTGACGGGCCCGGCGCTCCGGGCCCGGCGCTCCGGGCCCGGCACGGAGAGGCCCGGCCTACGGTTTCGCAGCCCGGGCCGCGGCCAGCACGCTGGCCAGCGAAACGGCCTTGCCTCCCTGGCGCTTGCTCTCATCAGCCGCCTCCATGAAGGCGAAGAGCTCGATCGTTTCCGCCTCGGCCACGGGAGCCTGCTTCGTCTGGAAAAACTTCACGATTTCGACGACCAGCGGGGCATAACCATCGAACGAACCCACCGGTGCCTCGCCCTTCTCGCCGCGGGCCAGGCCGCCGTATTTTTCACTTTCGCGGAAGATGCCGGTGCGCCCGCCCGCCCACTGGCCGACCACCTCGATTTTCCCGTCCGCCGTGGTCTTGCGTTCAACGGTTTCGCAGCCGGTGCCCATCACCGTGAAGAGCGATTCGCAGCCATGCACGCCGTACCAGAACAAGTCGGGATGGGTTTTTTCCAGATGGGCCGGGCTCGTCGTTTCGGCGGCGAGCACATGGCCCAGGCTGCCGCCCCGCACGGCCTGGGTGTCCTTCGCGAATCGCAGAGAGGAGGAGCTGAAGACCGGAACACCCGCCTCCCGGGCCAGCCGGAAAATCTCCAGGGCGTCAGCGAGCGTGCCGGCCAGCGGCTTGTCGATGTACACCGGCTTCCTCGCGGCAATGACCGCCCGCGCCTGCTCAAGGTGCGGCCGCCCGTCCACGCTTTCGATCATCACCGCATCGACCTCGGCGCACATCGCCTCGATCGTGTCGCAGATTTTCACGCCGTGCGCGTCCCGCAGGGTGGTCGTGTATTCCTCGACGCGGTTGATGCTCGAGGCGATGTCCGGGCTGCCGCCCTTGAACGCGGCGACGACTTTCGCGCCGGGCACGTGGTCGGGGGCCGCCGGATTGTTCAGGATCTCGGTGAAGGCGGTCGCATGCGACGTGTCGAGCCCGACGATGCCGAGACGAAGCACGGTGTCGGCATGCACCGAAGTGGCGAGCAGGGAGGCCAGGAGCAGGGGGACGAATTTCATTTGGGGATGATGGGTTGGGATTGGCGGAGATAGGCAAAAAGATCGCGGAGGTCCTGGTCGGAAAGCCCGTCCAGCAGCCCCTCGGGCATCAGGCTGCGGCCCGCGGACGTGATGTCCCGGATCTCGCTCCGGGCCAGCGGCACATCGGTGCCGTCAAACCCCCGGAGCACGATGCCGTGGGCATCACTGTCGGCCAGGAATCCGCTCAGGGACCGGCCGTCCTTCGTGGTGACAAGGTGGTTGGCGAAACCCTCGCGGATCTCGGCATTGGGATCGATGATGCTGATCAGCATGGTTCCCAGATCGTCGCGCTGATAGGCGGTGAGGTTCGGGCCGATCTGTCCGCCCTTGAAGAAGAGCGTGTGGCAGGCGCCGCAGCGCGTCATGTAAAGCGGCTCGCCCCGGTAGGGGTCGCCGGCGCTGGCCGCGAGGAGCTGGCGCACCGCATCAATGCGCGGACGCGGGTCGTTCGCCGCAGCCGCAGGGGTGGCGGCGGCGAGCGCGTCGAGCCTCGCCGCCAGCGAGGCTCCGGGGTGTGACCGAAGCCTCGCGACCACATCCGGCCCCAGCAAGGCGCGGTCCACCTTCCCCGTCTGCACGGCATCCAGCGTCATCGCCGCCCACGCGGGCCGGCTGACCAGCAGGTTGAGGGCGGAGGGCCGGACCTCCGCCGGCAGCTGCGGCCAGGCCGCCAGGACTTGTTCGCCGATCGCCGGGGCCTCGTGCGCGGACAACGCCCCCAGCGCGACCTTGCGCAGCTCGGTGCCGGCATCGGAAAGACTGATATGCAGCAGCGGAGCCACGGCCTCCGGATGTTTGATTTCACCAAAAGTGCGGGCGCACTCCAGCCTGGCCTGCGGATCGCCGGCGGGATCGCGCAGCAACTCAAGCGCCTCCGCCACGGCCGCCGCCTCGCCCTGGCGCAAGCGGAGGGCGGGCGAGGCGAGGCCGCCGGCCGCCAGGGCGGCGGCCAGTTCAGCGGGCAGGGCGGGCAGCGCCCGGCCGGCAAAGGCCTGCTCGAACCCAGCCATCAGCGCGCGCTGGCCACCCTCCGCCGGAGCCATGGCCAGCAGCCGCGCACAGACGAGCAAGTCCTGGCGCGATCCGCCCTCCGCGAAGCGGCGCATGAGTTTGGGCAACAAATGTTTATGGGCGATCGGAGCGCCCCACAAACCGCGGTCGTCCCACAGCGCCAGGACCGCCTCGCGATTTACGGCGCAGTGCGATTCAACCACAAACCACGCCATCAGCGGAATGAACGGATCGTCGATGTCCTCGGCCCGGCGGGCCGCCGCCGCCACCAGCGGGAGCGCCTGCGCCGCCGGGATCCGGCGCGCCGTGGAGAGGATCTGGCTGCGCACCTCGGCATCGGACTCGGTGAGCGCGAGCGCCGCAAGCCGTCGCGCCAAACGGTCCGGCAACTCGTTCGCATCCCCCATCAGGCGGATCGTCCACGCCCGGACCATCGGCGACGGATGCGCGAGCGATTTTAACGCCCGCGCCTCGTCCAGCCGGTTGAGGCCGTGCAAAACCCACAGCGCCTCCAGCGCGGGATGCGCCGCGGTGCCGTCAAGCAGCCGCTCCAGCGCCCCGGCGGCGGCCAGCGCCCGGCGTTCGACCAGCAGCCGCACCGCCGTCTGGCGGTGCCACACGTTGGCGTGCGACAGGAGGGCGACGAGTTCAGCGTCCGTCATGCGGACGAGGTTGATGTCTTTTTCCAGCGGCAGCTCGCGGCCGCGCAGCCGGTAGAGGCGGCCGGTGTCGGGGTCGATCTGGCTTTGGTAGTTCTGACCGTGGGCGATGTATTCCTCGCGGAAGTCGGCGATGTAGACCGAGCCGTCAGGGGCATTGGCGATGAAGACCGGTCGGAACGTCTCGTCGTCGGTGCGCAACGGGAAGCCGCGGTCGGCGGTCGAGAAGGTGGAGCCGTCGCGCAGGCGTTCGGCGGCCACCACGTGGTGGTGGAGCGGGTCGATGGCGAGGAATTTTCCGCGCCAGCGGTCGGGCATGGCCGGGCCTTCAGCCACGCAGAGCATGTGCGAAAACCGCGGGATCGAGTGCGCGCTTTTCATCATCGGCAGCTCACCAAAAGCGAACGGATTGGGCGCGGGGCCGAACTTGCCGGGATCCTTGCCTTGTTTGAGGTAGAGCCCGTCCTGGATGTGATGCCAGCCGCGGGTGTCGCCGCCGTTGTGGCCGCTGTAGAGGCGGCCCTCGGCATCAAATGACAAGCCGAACGTATTCCCGCTGCCGTCGGCGAAGATCTCGTAGATCTTTTTTTCCGGGTGGTACCGCCAGACCATGCAGCCTTCGTTGTACCGGCCGGCGAAATCGGGCGGGTCGACGCCGGGTCGGACGATGCGGCTGGTGGTGGTGCTGCCCTGCGCGCCGTAGAGCCATCCGTCCGGCCCCCAGGCGAGGCCGTTGGCCACGCTGTGGGTGTCCTCCAGTCCAAATCCGGCCAGGCGGACCTCGGGATCGCGGTCGGGCACGTCATCGCCGTCAGCGTCCGGATAAAAGAGCAGGTACGGGGTGTGCATCACCCAGATGCCGCCATGCCCGCTGACCGCGGCGTTCGCCATGTTCAGGCCGGTCAGCACGTTTTGATGACGGTCGTAGCGACCGTCGCCGTCGGTGTCCTCGTGCACGCTGATGATGTCGGCACCGCGGTCGTGGTGCGGTGGCGGCGGGGGCACTTTGTCGTATTTCGACCGGTAGTACTTGTCCCGGCTGATCATCTTCAGCCCGGCGGGATACGGGTATTGCCGGTACTGGGAAATCCAGACGCGTCCGCGCGCGTCGAAACTGAAATGCGTGGGCTGCGCGATCTCGGGTTCGTGGAGCAGTTCCTCGACGAGCAGGTCGCCCTCGGCCTGGAGGGCGGCGAGGGCGGCGTCAGGCGCGACAAATTTCCCGCGCTCAAACACGCCCGCCACCTGCATCGGCGTCGTCGCGGGGCGGAACTGGGCTTCGGTGTAGGCCGCCGCCGCCGGGGCCTGGGCCCGCGGCTGCATCTCGCCCGCAGCCGGCTCCGACAAGGCGATCTCCCACGACGGGCCCAGCGGCAGTTCATCGAAGTAGCCGGCGAAGAGCGGAGGTTCGGGAAATCCCGCGGCGGCGGCCGCGCCGTCCCAGCGGACGACCACGGCGTTGAACACCCCCTTCTCCAAAATCCCCTTCGGCACCTTGAACCGGGCCGGCCGATCCGCCGCCAGCGGCCCGCTCCGGATGATCTCGCGTCCATTGAGCCACACCGTCAGCACGCCCTCGACCCCGCGGAACGTGAGCGTCATCGAATCGCGCCAGAGGTCCTTTTCCTGCGGCGTGACCATGGCTTCCTGCGGCCGCACAAAAGCGCGAAACCAGCGGACGGCGGGTTCGGTCGCGCCGGAAGGCGTGGACGCTGACGGCTGCCCGATGGTCACGATCGACCAGTCGGCGGCCGACGCCGACCCCAGCCCGAGCGCCAGGGCGGCCCCCATCGAAGGCAGCCAACTCCTGAAGGAGGGCATTCGTGACCAGGAAGGCCTGGAATGGTGGTAGATGGCGTCGCGGATCTTGTCCCAGGAGGCTCCCTCAAATTCTCGGCTCAGCCCGTTTCCATTGAAAGTGACGGGCCTGACCCGCCTCTCCGGAATCGGCTGATCAAGCGCCGCGGCCAAGGATTGCTCAATCAACGACCGCAAGGAAACGCGTGGCCCGCGGGCCCGAGCCTTCGCCCGGGCCAGGAGATTGTCGGCCATCTCCATGGTTGTTTTCATATGGGTAACCATATTTGATCGAATTTTCGAGTCAAGGGGCCCCCGAAGGGCCCAGATTTGCGTGCCGGCCGAGACGCGGGATGAAGAAGTGCCGGCGGCCCATGCGGGTGAGGTCGAGGTGCGGTGCGGGCGGCGACCAAGCCGGTCAACTGGCGGCTATTTTTGCGGTTCGTCCCAACTCGACCGCTTCGGGGGAAACCCCGGTGGTCGGTTTGAGCATGGTTTTCAGTGAGGTGGGTTGACCCGGAGGGCTGGTGGAGCGGTTCTTGCTTGGTGCCAGAGGATCCAGCCCACCGTCCCGTCACCGATGGAACCGTTTTGCCACCATCGACCTCCACCCGCCCAAGATCACCACAATTGTCTTGCTGTTCTGCCCCAAAAAGCCACGGTTGTAATGTGCCATCCCCCCCCTCTCGGCTCTCGGCGGGCGCATCTCCGAAAGTTGCAAAAAGGGCTGGACTACAACTTTTCTTGATGGCAAAGAGGGAGCATGCAATGGCCAATCGTGATTCAGGGACGTGAAGTGGATGAGGAAGAAGTGCAGTG
>Ga0105052_10001738_pt1 | contig 27965 bp, 28 predicted proteins | sample FRY03_FD_78094 | JGI IMG/M metagenome (GOLD analysis project Ga0105052, IMG submission 78094) | Freshwater microbial communities from Lake Fryxell liftoff mats and glacier meltwater in Antarctica - FRY-03 | ecosystem: Environmental > Aquatic > Freshwater > Ice > Glacier meltwater ... | reverse complement strand
ACATAGGATTGATTAATTTAAATTATCAAATTAGTTTATTTGTTTATTTAATTGCAAGAGCCATTCTTTATAAAAATGATCATAATTACTATTTTTATTTGGCTTTATCAATTCCACTGGTTTAAAAAATTGAAAAGCTTCTTTTGCATTTTGGTAAACATTTGCTCCAATACCGCTACCAATTGCAGCTCCAACACTGCCGTCACAATTATACAATTCTACTGGAACTTGAAGAATATTTACAAAACATTCTCTGAATACTTCACTTAAAAACATATTGGCTTTACCTGCACGAATTACGGTTGGCGACATTCCATTCTGCTTTAAAATATCAAAGCCATAGCGGAATGCAAATGCAATTCCCTCTTGTGCAGCCCTATAAAGATGTGCGGCAGTATGTATATTAAAATTGATATTATTAAAAAAACTATTTACAATTTTATTATTTAACATTCGCTCAGCACCATTACCAAAAGGCAGTATACTTAAACCTTCGCTTCCATGATTGATTTGTTTGGCTGTTTCATTTATCTCATCGTAACTTTTGTTGCCAACAATATTTTTTATCCACCGGTTTAAAATACCAGTGCCATTGATGCACAATAAAATTCCTAAATGAGGCTCGTTACTTGAATGATTAACATGAGCAAACGTATTGACCCGCGACTGTTTATCATATTCCAATTGATTACTTACTCCATATATCACACCCGATGTACCTGCAGTAGCCGCCACTTCGCCAGGCTGTAACACATTTAAAGAGAGTGCATTATTGGGCTGGTCTCCTGCTTTATAGGTAACTGGAATTTTTTTTGTTAACGATAGCTTTTCTGCAACTTCAGATGTAATTTGTCCATGTTCTTCGAACACATTTTTTAAAGTAGGAATGATAGATGTATTAAATCCATAATAGTCAAAAACATCTTTTGAGAGTTCATTATTTTTAAAGTCCCAAAAAATGCCTTCCGATAAAGCAGATATACTGGTAGTAATTTCTCCAGTTAATTTCATAGCAATAAAATCGCCCGGCAACATTATTTTATCAAGCTTTGCAAATACGGTTGGTTCGTTTTGTTTTACCCAAGCTAATTTACTAGCGGTAAAATTTCCTGGTGAATTGAGGAGATGAGATAAACATTTTTCTTCGCCAATAGTTTCAAATGCATTATTGCCAATTTCAACTGCACGACTATCGCACCAAATAATACTGTTTCTTAAAACTTGCTGTTGTTTATCTACCATAACCAAGCCGTGCATTTGGTAGGCAATACCAATAGCTATTATATCTTTTGGGTTGTACTTATTTTGTGCATGTAATTTTAATATGGCAGATTGAGTATGCTCCCACCAAAGCTCAGGCGATTGCTCTGCCCATCCATTTTGCAATGAAATAATTGCTGTTTCAGTTTCAGGGAATTGAGTAGATGCAATGCATTGCTGAGAAGCGCTATCCACAACGGAAACTTTTATAGAGGATGTGCCCAAATCAATTCCGAGTAGTAGCATATTTATTTAAGTTAATAGTTTTTGTTAAGATACACTCTCGTTTTATTAATTTAATGTATAATCCATTTTCACAGCATTTTTTTGTATAGATTTTATCTTTTACTAAACAGGAAGCAAAAGAAAGTAATTCACTTTTACAAAATCCCATGTCCTGTAAAAATATATTTTAAATGCGCCAATGCTCTCGACATATGAGTTTTAACCGTTAAAGGAGAAATATGGAGATGTTTGGCAATCTGAATATAGGAAAGATTTTCTTGTCTTGCTAATTGGTATACTTTAAGCTGATTTATTGACAATGAATTAAGCGCTTCATTTAAAATACATTTATACACAGCATCTTGAACCATATTTGCTGTATAATTATCAGCAGTTTTTTGACTGTTTTTTAAATAGTCAATTGCCTTCCATTCATTAGCCTTTTTCTTGAGCCTATTAATTGTATTATTTTTGGCAACAGTATATAACCAAGCTTGTATGGGTGTTCCGCTTTTAATTTTGTTACGCTCTGTCCATAGTTTAATAAATACTTCTTGAACTACTTCTTCAGCCAATACTTTTGATTTTAAAAACCTTAATGCAACTTTATTAATTTGAAGTTTATGTTTATCATAAGTGTGGTGAAATGATTTCTCACAACCACTGGCAAGTAATTTAAGAACCCTTTCATTATTGGAATGTTCAAAGTTCTTTACTAGATAAAGTGGTGATCTTTCAAATTTTGAAATGTTTTCAACATTATCATCTATTGAAAGTGAAATGGCATTTATACTGGCAGTTGTTAGCATAAACCGTTATTTTTATAATAGCAATGAAAAAGTAGTAATCGAGGACTAATGTAATAACTTTTTCTTACAATGCAACCGATTGCATAAATTTATTCTAAAAAAGCCCTAATTTAGCTCTACACATAAACACGTAACCGATTTTATGAATAATGCCAAAGAAGTTACTATTTACGACATTGCACACCAGTTAAAGGTATCTCCAGCAACGGTAAGTCGTGGACTGAAGGGTGATCAAAGTATAAGTAAAAAGACTACTAACAGAATTAATGAAATGGCCGAAAAAATGGGTTATAGGGCCAACCATAATGCACGAAACCTACGGCAACAACAAACTAATACAATAGGTGTAATAATTCACGAAATGAATAGCACTTTTATTACATCTGTACTTTCTGGTATTGAAAAAGTAACTACTGAAGCGGGATATGATTTAATTATAGCCCACTCTGCCGAAAGTTGCATTAGAGAAGCTGCAAATGCAAAGAATTTGTTCAATAAAAGAGTAGATGGCTTAATTGCATCATTGTCATTCGATACAACAAACTTGGACCACTTTAAACCATTTAAAGAAAAGAATGTACCGCTTATATTCTTTGATCGGGTTGAGCAAAATGAAGAATATCCTGTTATAATTATTGATAATGTAAAATGTGGATATCAGGCAACAAAACATTTAATAGAACAAGGCTGCAAAAAAATTATGCACATAACTTCAAGTTTGCAAAGAAATGTTTATTCAGACCGATACAAAGGTTATAGAAATGCGTTAAATGATAATGGAATTGAATTTGAAGACAACTATTTATTGATCAATGATTTGAGTGAAATCGCAGGTATTGAGTCTGCAATGAAAATACTTGCTATGAATCCATTACCAGATGGGGTATTTATTACAAATGATTTTGTAGCAGCAGTTTGCATGCAAACATTAAAAAAACATGGAGTCAAAATACCGAAAGATATAGCTTTTGTTGGTTTTAATAATGATGCAATTGGCAAATTAATTGAACCTTCATTAACAACTATTGATTATCCTGGAAATCATATAGGGGAAATAGCAGCCAAAAACCTAATTGATCATTTAAAAGGCACTTCCAACATTGAGTTTTCAAGAGTAATTATTATAAAATCAGATTTGATAATAAGAGAGTCATCGTTAAAGAAAGGCTTATAAGAAATACAAGCAATTGCTGCGATTTATAGTGAAGTAATTAATGCAACATTTGATCAATTGGTTATATTTAAATTAGCTTTTATTATTTTCATAGCTGTAGTGGTTTCAAAATACGTAGAACTATTTATTTATTTGCAAAGGATTCTTAAGCTGCTCTTGAAATAGATTTACATATTGTAACCATTGTTTAGCATCTTTAATATCGCCAGCTTTGTTCCATACAGCACCAACATAGTAGCTAATATAGTGTTCTTTATTGGTTATTGTTTTGGCTAATAATTGTTCTTTCGTTGCTGTCATTTTTTCAATTGTGGTGTTAAATAAACAAGCTACACCTGTAATTCCATCTTTACCATGCTCAGGCTCCCAGTAAACCATAGAACCGTTTACTTCATCCAAATATTTTATGCCATTTCCTTTCCTTGTAATGATGCCTGCAACAACAGGCAAACTATCTATTGAATTAGTAAAATAATTTACTGCGATTTTATTAAATTGACTTCCTGCATCTAGCGAAATTGTTTTAACAGCACTTATTTTTTTATTACCAACCTCCCATTCATTATATGATAATTGAAATGTAGTTCGAAGTGGACCATTATCCAATATTTTATACTCAACATAGTTTTTAGAATAATAAATAGAGTCACTAATATATGGCATCATATTACCAGCACCCAATGTTAGCCCAACATGATAATAATCTAAACCATCACCATGATCAATATGATACTCCCCCCTTTTATATCGTTCATTTAAAATTAGCTTATTAGTTCGCTTTACCCATACATCAATGCCATAAGCCATTTCTTTTGGTGTATTCTCTAAAGCCTTACCATACATTCTGAAAGCAATCTTATCGTTCTCCCATGCAAAATCATCTTTACGTTCTGGCACATACCTACCATAAGTTTGGGTAGTGAATAATATTTTTTGTCCATAGCTAAACAGCAGTTTTTTAAATTGCTTTGGTTGTAACGAAACCTTAACTAATAAATTTATTATTGCTGACTTCCCCAAAGTTTCAAACTGAAATGCCAACTGCTTTTTTGTAATAGCATCTATTACAATCAGCTTACTTGTATCGATTATTTCGTTAGAATTTAAAATTTTACTCCAAGGAATTTCTACTACTTTGCTTATAAACGGAATATTGCTATTGTTTACAATATTTATAGATTTAACTATTTTTTGTTGTGCTTGTGTAATTTCAGAACAAAAATTGCAACTAAAAAATAAAAAAAATACTGCTAATTTATTCATACTATTAATTATTTTATCAAAGATAATCATCAAGCTTATTATTTACAAAACAGTTTTAAGATTGATACATAAATTATCTATTATTGTCATCAAAGAAAATCACTAAAATTTTTAATACCACTTGAGTTAAATATATACGCAAGACCAAATCTAATAATTTTGAACCTTACTAAAAATATTTTTAATTGCTCCAGGATAATGCGCTAATGCAATTTCAGGCTCTTCAATTTCTGGATGCCACATTTTTTCCCATTCGAAACTACAAAATCCCATGAATTTTTCTTTTACTAAAAGTTGAATAGCTTCTTTAACAGGCCCTTCTCCACTACCCAATAAAGTGTATTGTTCTTTTCTATTTATCCATTTTGCATATTTTACATATACGTGATAAATGTATTTTTTTAATTTATTGTATACATCAGTTGGAGGCTCTTTTGTTACCGACCACATATTTAAATATTAAACAACCCAATCCAGCTAATACCAAATGAAATATAATTAATAATTACTCTTTTATTTTCGAATGATGCAATGCACCATATTGCAACATTTTTGTTACAATATTCCCATCATTTGAAAGCGATAATTTAAAAATATAATCATAATCATCGTCTGTTAAAACTGCAATTGGTCTAGCTCCACCCAATGATTCAATTGTTTCTAATACTGTATTAGAATGACCTACTATCAATATTTTTTTACCAATTTGAAAATCTCTAATTCGTTCGCCAAACTCTTTTAAGAGTGTGGGATCATAGGTGTTTACTTTTGCAGTAAAATTTGCAGCAGTTTGTCGAGTTCTTTTTGTGTTAGTAGAAAATATCATGTCTGGCTCTTGCCCTTTTAAATAAGCCGCTAAATCCAGCGCTCTTTGCTTACCAATTTCAGTTAATTCTGGATCTCTTTTTTGTGCAACACTTGTATCTTTTTCAGCGTGCCTAACAATCCAAATTGTAGTTGATTGTGAAATACAATTATTAACAACTAAAAAAATCACTCCTATAAATAATATTCGCTTTAACATCTTGACTGTTTTATTTTAATGATTATACTTTTTAATTTGTTCTGCTAAATTTTGTTTAACAACTCCAAACCATTCATCCTTTAAAATACTCAAAATAATTGAACTTCTTCTGCCTCCATCTACTTTTTTCAAATTACTCCTCAATATACCCTCTTCCTTGCAACCTATTTTTTTCATAGCAGCAATACTTTGAGCATTATTAGCATCTGCTCTAAACTCAACCCTTAGCATATTCATTTGTTCAAAAGCAAATTGTAACATCAAATATTTACAGTGCAAATTCAACCCTGTGCCTTGAAACTTTTTTCCATACCAAGTATATCCCAATTGAAGCGTTTGATTATTCAATTGAATATCGTAAAAACGGGTACTTCCGGCATATTCTTTACTTCTTTTATCAAAAACTATAAATGGATATTCTTTTAATTCGCTTCTTGCAGCTAATGCAGTTATAATATATTGATTCATATTATCCACCCCATTTGCAGGAATTAGTGAGTATTTCCAAATATCTGGTTCTTTAATAGCAAATTCATGCAAAATAACCGCATCGTCGGGCTTTACAGGTCGCAATAAAACGCAATCATCTTCTAAAAGAAAATCTTTCTTAAAGTCAAACGGTTCTAACATATCATTTTATTCAATCATTTAGACTTAAGTAGCTTGAAAAACAGTCTCTTATTCATTAAAAATAATTAATCTTGCAACATAAAGTAACAAAATTATGTGTGGAATTGTAGGATATACCGGACCAAGAGAAGCTTACCCAATTATTTTAAAAGGATTAAAGCGTTTAGAATACAGAGGATATGATAGTTCTGGAGTTGCACTTTTGAATAATCACCAACTTAAAGTTTATAAAAAGAAAGGAAAAGTTGCCGAATTAGAAGAGAGCGTAGTTGGAGTTAATATGCATTCTCATATAGGTATTGGCCATACTCGTTGGGCTACTCATGGCGAACCAAGTGATAGAAACGCCCACCCACATCTTTCTAAATCTGGCAAATTTGCAATGATTCACAATGGCATTATTGAGAATTATACCCAAATAAAAAAAGAACTAATTGCTAAAGGCTACGATTTTAAAAGTGATACCGACACTGAGGTTTTGCTCAACTTTATAGAAGACATTAAACTCAACAACGATTGTTCTTTAGAAGAAGCTTTAAGAATTGCTTTGAAAAGAGTTGTTGGTGCATATTGCATTTTGTTGATTTCTGATGATGACCCTGAAACAATTATTGCCGCAAGAAAAGGAAGTCCATTGGTTATTGGTATTGGAAAAGGCGAGCATTTTTTAGCAAGCGATGCCTCTCCTATTATTGAATACACCAAAGAAGTAGTTTATGTAAATGATTATGAAATAGCCATTGTAAAACCCGACGAATTAATTCTAAAAAATTTGGGCAACGAAAAACAAACGCCATTCATTACTAAATTAGATATGGAATTAGCTGCAATTGAAAAAGGCGGTTACGACCATTTTATGCTCAAAGAAATTCACGAGCAACCAAGTGCAATTTTCGATTGTTTGCGTGGTAGATTATTGCCTCAAACAGGACAAATAATGATGGGTGGAATTGAAAGTAACATGGATGCTTTTATTAATGCAAATAGGATTATGATTGTAGCATGTGGCACTAGTTGGCATGCTGGTTTAATAGCAGAATATTTAATTGAAGAATTATGCCGCATACCTGTTGAAGTTGAATACGCGTCTGAGTTTAGGTACAGAAATCCAGTGATTCATAAGGGTGATGTGATCATTGCAATTTCTCAAAGTGGTGAAACTGCAGACACCTTAGTAGCATTAGAAAGCGCCAAAGAAAAAGGTGCATTTATATTCGGAGTAGTTAACGCTGTAGGCAGTAGTATTGCCAGGCTAAGTCACGCTGGAGCTTACACCCATTCGGGACCAGAAATTGGAGTTGCAAGTACAAAAGCATTTACTGGACAGTTAGCTGTTTTAATGATGATTGCTTTAAAAATAGGCTATGCAAAAGGAACTCTTTCTAAAGAAAGATATTTGCAATTGATGATTGAATTAGAAGCAGTTCCTGAAAAAGTTCAGGCCATTTTAGCTGACACATCCACTATTCAAAGAATTGCAGAAAAGTATAAAGATGCAACTGATTTTTTATTTTTAGGAAGAGGATATAATTTTCCAATTGCATTGGAAGGCGCACTTAAACTTAAAGAAATTTCTTACATACATGCAGAGGGCTACCCTGCTGCAGAAATGAAGCACGGTCCTATTGCTTTAGTAGATGAAAAGCTACCTGTTGTATTTGTTGCAACAAAAGATTCTTACTACGAAAAAATTGTATCCAATGTACAAGAAATTAAAGCAAGAAAAGGCAAAGTAATTGCTGTTGCTACAGAGGGGGATGATGTAATTCCGAGTATGGCAGATGATGTGATGCTTGTGCCAGATGCAGATGAAGTAATTGCACCTTTATTAAGTGTTATTCCACTTCAATTACTAAGTTATTATGTAGGACTTGCCAAAGGGTTAGATGTAGACAAACCCCGCAATCTTGCTAAGAGTGTTACGGTTGAATAAATAAAAGATCTATGCCACAAAACGTTATCATTAAATCTCCACTTAATTCTTTAGGATATAATTTTATTAAAGACCACCATATTCCTAAAGGGAAAGACGAATATTATCTTAGAAATATTCAAATAAAAAATGGAATTCATTACCGTAAGTTAATGGCTGAGGAGATTGAAATGTTGGTGCGCAACGGCAATACCTCAGATGACTGGAACAATATTTTAGTCTCCAATTTATTCGATCCAAAACTGGTAAAAAATTGTCAATTTCATGGGTTAGTTAGAATCGGGAAATTAGAACCAATTTGTTTGAGTTTTAGTGATTTAAAAGCACCCGTAGGCCTTTATAACTCTACCATCATCAGTTGCGATTTTGGCGACAATGTAGTAATTAATAATGTGCATTACCTTTCACACTATATTATTGGAAGCGAAGCTATCATAACAAATGTAAATGAATTAGTAACCACCAATCATGCAAAATTCGGTACAGGAGTTTTAAAAGAAGATGAGCAAGAAGATGTGAGAATTTGGATGGAAATATGCAATGAAAATATAGGCAGAAGAGTAATGCCTTTTAATGGAATGCTCCCTGGTGATGCATTTTTGTGGAGCAGATTTAGAGACGATAAAATTTTACAAGAAAAATTTAAAGAGTTTACTGAAAAGAAATGCGACACTAAAAGAGGATATTACGGAAAAGTTGGTGATAGAACAGTAATTAAAAACTGTAAAATAATCAAAGATGTTTGGGTAGGCCCTGATGCCTATTTTAAAGGTGCCAACAAATTAAAAAACTTAACCGTTAATTCTGGTCCTGAGGGCAGAACACAAATTGGTGAAGGATGTGAAGTAGTAAATGGCATTATCGGATTTGGTTGCAGGCTATTTTATGGAGTTAAAGCCGTTCGCTTTATCATGGCCGATCATTCTCAATTAAAATATGGCGCTCGATTAATTAATTCATACCTAGGTCAAAATGCTACCATCTCTTGCTGCGAAGTGTTGAATTCATTAATTTTTCCTGCACATGAGCAACATCACAACAATTCTTTTTTATGTGCTGCTTTAGTAATGGGACAAAGTAATATTGCTGCTGGTGCAACAATTGGTTCTAACCATAATAGCAGATGCGCTGACGGTGAAATTATTATGGGTAGAGGGTTTTGGCCAGGCCTGTGTGTTAGCCTAAAACATAATTCCATTTTTGCTTCTTTCAGTATGATTAATAAAGGCGATTACCCTGCCGAATTAAATATTAAAATACCTTTTTCATTAATTAGTAATGATGTTCACAATGATCAACTTACCATTATGCCAGCATATTGGTTTTTGTACAATATGTATGCATTGGCTAGAAATGCTTGGAAGTATACTGATAGAGATAAAAGGACTGATAAAACCCAAACACTTGAATACGATTACTTAGCGCCTGATTCAATCAATGAAATATTTACAGCACTTAGCTTATTAGAACTTTACACTGGCAAAGCTTATTTATTAAGTCAGAAAACTAGCATTAGTTCAGAACAAGAAGCTATAGAAGTTGGTAGACTATTATTAAAAAGTAAAAATAAAATAGTTAATCAACTAGAAATTATTGCTTATGACATTGAGAATAGTAAGCGAAAAACAATGCTAGTAAAGGTTTTAGAAGCTTATCAAGTATTTGAGGATATTATTCTTTATTATGGAGTTGAGCATTTAATTGCATTGATTCAAGAAAATAAGTTTACCGGAATTAATGATCTGTGTAAATCATTACCAGCAAAAACAAGTAGAACTAAATGGGTAAATATTGGAGGACAATTGATGCCTGAATCAGATTTGAATGATTTGAAAAAGAAAATTAGCCTCAATAAAATAAAAAGCTGGGATGATGTTCATGATCAATATAGAACCTATGGAGAAAAATACATTTCTCAAAAAAGGGCGCATGGCTTAGCTGCATTAAAAGAAATTAGCGGTATTAGTCTTCATAAAATAGATCAACACCAATTAAGTTATTTATTAAACGCTGCGGTTACAACTAAAGAATGGATCAACAAAAGCATTCACGATTCTAGATCAAAGGATTACTCAAATCCTTACAGGAAAATGATTTACGAAAATTTTGCAGAGATGAATGAAATTATCGGCAAACTAGAAGACAATAGTTTTATCAATAATCAAATTAAAAAATTGAATACTTTCAAAAAAGATATTATTGCAATTAAGAAAAGCTTTAAACTAAAAAATTAATGCCGCACATTTTAAAAAACGCGCGGCACCATTATGTTGTTCATAGGTAATATTATTAGAATCGCAAACCAACACCTAGTTGTATTTGCTGACTAGTCCACTTTTCTTTACTATCAATATCATTGATATTGTTTAATCCGATATTATACCTTCCATAAATACGAAATGCGGAGAGATTAAGTTGTGTCCCAAATACCATTGAGAAGTCCCCATTTTTAAACGCGTTTTGACCGTTTACCAATAAATTATTGTTTTGATTAATCAAAATTCCGAACTGAGGTCCGGCATTTAGAGTTACCATTTTGCCTACATTATACCTCAATAATATAGGTATTAGAATGTAGTCTAGTTTGATTTGTTGATCGGCACTTGGGTTCAAAATAGGTTGATAAATATTATTGAATCCAGCAGTTCTTGTAGTTTTTGATTGACTCCAAAGTAGTTCTGGTTGTATACCCCATTTGTCAGTAAAATCTATTTCAGCAAACCCACCTAAATGATATGAAAGATCATATCCATCTTTAAAAGTTTGACCAGAAATCTGATTTAAATTTGCGCCAGCTTTTATTCCTAAACGAAATCCAGCCTGTGCTTGTAAACTTGTTCCAGCAATTGTAAACAAGAGGGATGCAAAAAGTATTTTTTTCATAAATGTAATTTACAAAATATAAGACAAGCTTTATACCAAAGTATGGAAAACAGTGAATATTACAATTTTTTTAAAACGCTTTACAAATAGCTTTTATGTTGTTGATTTCAACTCCAACAACGTTATTTCAGGTAAAATACCTACTCTTCCAGGATAGCCAATAAAACCATAACCCCTATTTACATAAAGTTTCTGATTGCCATCTTCATACAAACCTGCCCATTGTTTATACATCCATTGAACAGGGCTCCATTTAAAATAAGGGTTTTCTAAACCGAATTGCATTCCGTGGGTATGCCCTGCCAACATTAAATTAATGTCGGGATATTCTGTTTTCACTTGCGCATCCCAGTGACTAGGATCATGGCTCATTAATATTTTAAAAGATGTTTGTTCAGTTCCTATATATGCTTCTTTCATTTTCCCATATTTAGGAAATCTTCCTTTAGCACCCCAATTTTCTATTCCGATTAATGCAATTTTCTCACCATTCTTTTCAAATACTTGGTGTTCATTCATTAGCAATTTCCATCCCATTTCCGCATGAACTTCTTTAAGCTTATTCAGATTAGCTGATTTAGATGTTGCATCAGGCCATGATACGTAATCGCCATAATCGTGATTGCCCAGTATACTAAACACTCCCATTGGTGCTTTCAATTGATTAAATACCGATTTATACTCATTCATTTCATCTGCTCGATCATTTACTAAATCGCCCGTAAATAAAATCAAATCTGCATTTTGGGAAAGAATAAGGTCCACGCCTTTTTTAACTGCTGCAACATCTTGAAAGCTTCCGCTATGAATATCACTAATATGAATAATTTTTAAGCCTTCAAAAGCTGGAGGCAAATTGGTAAATTGAAGTGCTATTTTATTGAGTTTGTAGTTATATTTATTCCCAAATCCATACATTAACGTTCCAAAAAGCACTCCTCCAGCACCTAAGCCAGCCCAACTTAAAAAGGCAGAACGAGAAATAAGTTGCCCATCTCCCAAAAACTGTCCACCTGTATTCCTAAATACTTTACTAACCATCCACAACATCACTCTTCGTATGTCATCCGTTAGGAAAAACAGTGATCCAATGAGTTTTGCCAAGAATAATCCTACTAAAATGGCAAAAATATAATTACGGAATATTTTAGAGGTTTGTAATACCTGAATAACGGGAAATGACAGTAAAGCTGCCAAAGTAAGTATGGAAATTACCCAATATCCATATTGTATAAACACCCTCCACTTATCGGAAAGGGGCTGTATTACCACTTTTACAGCTTGAAAAACATAAAAATCCAATAACAACATCACCAAAGCAATTAACCAAAACGCACCCGAATTACGCATAACTTGTACTTTTTATACTGATAAAGATAATGATTGCACCTAGATACAGTTGAAAAAGCGATCATGTTCACCAATGTGTAAAACTTCTCCCCCTTTTGGTTACTGGCTTTACAGAATAATATTTGATAGCTGTAACTGATAACGTATTTTTGGAAGCTTGCAAAAAAGGAAAAAGCAATAAAAACTATGGCAAGAATTATTGGAGTAGCCAATCAAAAAGGAGGAGTAGGTAAAACAACTACTGCAATTAACGTTGCGGCAAGTTTAGCTGTTTTAGAATATAGAACTCTTTTAGTGGATGCCGACCCCCAGGCAAACAGCACAACTGGGGTGGGTTTTGATCTACATAATATTACCAATAGTTTATACGATTGTATGGTAAACAATGTTACCGCAGCCGACGTAATTTTAAAAAGCGATGTGCCTAATTTAGATATCATTCCTTCGCACATTGATTTGGTTGGCGCAGAAATAGAAATGATTAATTATCCCAATCGCGAAAATGTGATGAAGGGAATTTTAGATGCGGTAAGAGATAAATATGATTTCATTATTATCGACTGTTCTCCTTCTCTTGGTTTAATTACTGTTAATTCTTTGGTAGCATCTGATAGTGTAATAGTTCCGGTTCAATGCGAATTTTTTGCATTAGAAGGATTGGGCAAATTATTAAATACCATTAAAATTGTTCAAAACAGATTAAATCCAGCTTTACAAATTGAAGGAATATTAATGACCATGTATGATGGACGTTTAAGATTATGTAATCAAGTGGTTAGTGAAGTTAGAAGACATTTTGATGATATGGTATTCTCTACTATCATTCATAGAAATACTAGACTAAGTGAAGCTCCAAGTGTTGGCAAGCCAGTTATTTTATATGATGCAGAGAGCAAAGGCTCTGTGAATTATTTAAATTTGGCAAAAGAAATTCTTCAGAATAATGGTATGACAAAAATATCCAATCAGGATAGAATAATTGAATAATTATGACCGCACCTAAACACAATAAAGACCTTATCGGAAAAGGACTCCGTTCTTTATTACAGAATATAGATATTGATTTAAAAAATACTGCTGGACATTTAAAGTCTGAAATAGTAGAACAAGCTATTACAAGTAGCAGGATTAATTTAACTGAAATTCAAATTAACCCAAAACAACCAAGAAGGGATTTTGATGAACAATCATTACAAGAATTGGCTAACTCTATCCGCTTGCATGATATTATTCAACCGCTAACAGTAAGTAAACTTGCATCCGGTAAATACCAATTAATTGCAGGTGAAAGAAGATTTAGAGCCGCAAAAATTGCTGGATTAAAAGATGTTCCAGCCTATATTCGTCAAGCAAATGATGCGCAGCTTTTAGAATTAGCATTGTTAGAGAATATACAAAGAGAGAATCTGAATGCAGTAGAAATGGCATTGAGTTTCAAACGCATGATGGATGAGTTAGATTACACGCAAGAACAAGTAGCAGAAAGAATGGGTAAAGAGAGAAGTACGGTTACCAACTATATCCGCTTGTTAAAATTGCCACCTGACATATTATCAGCTGTACGTTCAAACGCTTTAACCATGGGGCATGCAAGAGCTTTGGTTAATATCGACACCATAGATAAACAGCTTTACGTATTTAAAGAAATACAACAAAAACAATTAAGTGTTCGCCAAACAGAGGAATTGGTTCGCAAATTATACAAAGGCGATAAAAATTCAACTACTGCGTCTACTTCAAAAAGTGACCTCCCTCCTGCCTACAAAAGAATAGAAGATAATCTTTCATCGTATTTTAGCACTAAAGTAAAGATGACCCACAACAAAAAAGGATACGGAAGTATTAATATTGAATATTATTCACTAGATGAATTGAATAAATTATTGGATTTAATGAATGTAACTGTGAGCTAATGGCCTTGTTGAAACATATAAAAAAATATCTTTTTATATTACTATTAAGTAGTTACTCTTTTTTAAATGCCCAAACAAAAGATACAACTATTAAAATCAATTCTATTGCATCAACTCAAAAAACTGCAAAGCAAATTGCCGATTCAGTAAAAATAAAAAAACGAGTAGCCGATTCAATTAAATATGCCAATCATAATCCACGAATAGCCACACGTAGATCTTTAATAATACCAGGTTGGGGACAAGCATACAATGGCGAATACTGGAAAATACCTTTAGTTTATGGTGTATTGGCCATTCCTACAGTAGCATATATTTATAATCAAGATTATTATAAAAAAACCAAATTTGCTTACGAAGCAAAATTTAAAGCAGAAAATTTTAAAGATTCTAGTGACCTACCGTCTATTGATCCTGAATTAGTAAATTTAGGTACAAGTTCTCTTCAAAATTACAGGAACCAGTTTAGACGAAATAGAGATTACTCAATTCTATGGATCATCTTAGCATGGGGGTTACAGATTGCAGATGCAACTGTTTTTGCTCACTTAAAACAGTTTAATGTAAGCAATGATTTAAGTATGCAAATAAATCCAACATTTAATCCAAACACAAGAACTCCTGCCATTTCTGTAAGTTTAAATTTTAGAGAATCTCTAAAAAAAGCGAAGGATTTATCAAAATAATCATAAATGAAAATAGCATTAATTGGTTATGGAAAAATGGGTAAAGCAATTGAAGAAATTGCATTGCAAAAAGAGCATGGTATTGTTTTAAAAATAGACATAAACAATGCAGAGGAATTGACTGCTGAAAATTTAAAGAATGCCGATGTAGCAATTGAATTTACTGGTCCGCACACTGCAGTAAACAATATTTTAAAATGTATTGAATATGGCGTTCCGGTTGTATCTGGATCTACAGGATGGTTAAAAGAATGGGAAAATGTAAAGCATTTTTGTAATGAACAAAATGGAACATTAATTTACGCAAGTAATTACAGCATTGGAGTAAATTTATTTTTTGAGGTAAATAAACATTTAGCATCTATTATGAATGCTTACCCAGAATATGATATAATGCTAAAAGAAATACATCATACTCAAAAAAAAGATGCTCCAAGTGGTACAGCAATAACTTTGGCAGAACAAGTGCTTAGTAATTTGGCAAGAAAAGATAATTGGGTAAATGAATCCCAAAATACCAATAACAATAAAATAGCCATTTTATCAGAAAGAGTTGATCCTGCACCCGGTACCCATCATGTAAAATATAGCTCTGCTGTAGATGATATTGAAATCATTCATACAGCTCACAATAGAATAGGCTTTGCGGGTGGAGCAATAAAAGCAGCTGAATTTGCAATAGGCAAAAAGGGAATATTTGGAATGAAGGAAGTATTAGGATTATAATTTAAATGAGAACCCTACCTTAACATTAAAAGCATTTGAAGCAGCAACATTGATAGGCTGTTGCCAATAACTCTTTGTTAATTGTAGTTCCAAACCAAGTAATCTAACACCACCTCCAAATTCATAGATCATATTACTACCTTTTGTACTTATACCTTAATAGCTTTGAATTGCAGTTCCAATATTTCCCAATAAAAACAATCTTCCCAATAAAACGTATTGTCTAATTCCAGCTTTTACTGAAGTTATATTTAAATCCCCATCCAAATTTGAAACAGATGCCCCAAACCTTTGATAACCTAAAGTTGCCATAAACATTGTTGATCCATAACCCAAGCCAGCACCTGCTTCAACCCCTATACCAGCCTTATTTATATTACTAAATGCATCATTAGAGGGAGTTGCATAGTTAGCATTTGCAATTAAATGTAAATGGGGTAATTTAAGTTGTGCTGATGCATTAAAGTTTACAACTAGAATAAAAAAAGATAGTATAGCATACTTTAACAATTTGTGCATAATTTTAATTTATGCAAAGAAACAATATTTGTGAAATATAGATCGATTAATAAATGTTAACCTCAAATTATGTTATCTAAAAAAACACAGTATGCGCTAAAAGCTCTTACATATATGGCTGAACAGCAAAATGCTGGTCCTTTTTTAATTGCAGAAATTGCTAAACAGAAAAAAATTCCAATAAAATTTTTAGAGTCTATTTTGCTAGAATTAAGAAAAGCTGGAATTTTGAATAGTAAAAAAGGAAAAGGTGGAGGCTATTTTTTTAATCAGGAACCAACTGCAATTCAATTATCAACAGTAATGCGATTGATTGAGGGTCCAATTGCATTACTTCCATGTGTTAGCTTACATTTCTATAAAAAGTGTCTAGATTGCAATGAAAAAAAATGTGGGCTAAATAAAATTATGAAAGAAGTAAGAGACAATACATTATTTATTTTAGAAAACAGAACAGTACAAGATTTAGTAACTAATAATTAAATAATCCATATGAAAAAAATAATCACAGTTTTACTTTTATTACCAATTTTATCTACTGCGCAAAGTTTAGTTGGTGGAAGTAATATTTTAAAATGGAATTTATCTTCTTTGGCTTTGAGAAATTATCATTTTACTTATGAACGACATATTTTTAAAAATATATCGCTATCATTAAGTTATAGAACCATGCCAAAAGGGGCAATTCCTTATCAGAAAACTTTAGAAAGTTATATCAATAGTTCAGAAATAAATTTCAATAACATGCAAATGGGAAATACTGCAATTACCCCTGAATTACGAATTTATTTAAGTTTAAAAAAAATGAAGGGGTTTTATATTGCTCCATATGCCAGAATTGCAACTTTTGACATAAGCGCTCCGATAAAATACACTACTAATGCTACTACTCCTGCTACTACCAAAGAAGCGATTTTTAATGGAAAAATAAATTCAACAAGCGCTGGAATAATGATTGGTTATCAATTTCAATTATTAACAAAATTAGTACTAGATTTTCAAATAATTGGTGGACATTATGGAACAAGCAAAGGAAATCTTAAATTTGTTGCGCCGCTTTCCCCTTTAGAACAACAAAGTCTAAGAGACAATTTAAATAAAATTGATGCATCGCCTTTTAAGTTCACAAGTTCTGTTAATGCAAATGGAGCTAACATCATTGCAGATGGACCTTGGGCAGGAATACGTGGATTAAATATTGGACTTGGTCTTAGATTTTAAATACTTAAATTTTCTAACATATCTTTTGTCATCTTATCTAAATCAAATTGTGACTTCCAGCCCCAATCATTATTGGCTATACTGTCATCAATACTTTGAGGCCAGCTATCAGCAATTGATTGCCGATAATCTGGTTTGTATTGGATAGTAAATTCTGGAATATGTTTTTGTAATGAGGCTGCAATTTCTTTAGGAGAGAAACTCATTCCTGAAACATTGTATGATGTTCTTACAGAAATTTTTTCTGCTGGAGCATTCATCAATTCAAGCGTAGCCCTTATTGCATCTGGCATATACATCATAGGTAAATAAGTATCTTCTCTTAAAAAACAATTATACTTTTTTGATTCCAAAGCTTCCAAATAAATTTCAACAGCATAATCTGTTGTGCCACCACCAGGTGCAGATTTATAACTTATTAATCCAGGGTACCGTAAACTCCGCACATCAACTCCATATCGATGGTGATAATAATTACACCAAAACTCGCCTGCATATTTACTAATTCCATAAACTGTTATTGGTTCAATTACCGTTTTTTGAGGACAGTCAATTCTTGGAGATGTTGGTCCGAATACTGCAATACTACTAGGCCAATATACTTTATGTAGATTTTCTTCTCGGGCAATATCCAACACATTTAATAACCCCTGCATATTTAAATGCCAAGCCAAATTGGGGTTCTTTTCACCAGTAGCCGAAAGGATGGCTGCCAATAAATAAATCTGTGTGATATTCTGTCGAATTACCTGAACATGCAACATCTCTTTGTTCATTACATCGAGGCTAACATACGGACCAGTTCCGTGTAATAACGAGTTCTCTTCTCTCAAATCGGATGCTACAACGTTGCTATTACCATATTGCTTACGGAGCGCCAAAGTCAATTCAACACCAATTTGTCCGGATGCACCAATGACTAAAATCTTATCTTTTCTAGATGGCATATTCAATCGTTTAGAAATGCAAAGAAACGAAAAAAAAGATTATAGCAGAAAGATCATGAATATTAACAATTTTATGGTTTCAATGATCATATAATTGAAGTGATATTTAATTATCTTGCATGCTTACAAAATAACTATAGCATGCTTCCTTCCTACTTAACTGATCTTTTTAAAAAGCAACAATACAATAACAATTCATTTTTCTTAATTGCAGGACCTTGTGTTGTTGAAAGCGAAGAAATAGTTATGGAAATTGCAGACTCCGTTTATGCTATTTGCAAAAATTTAGGAATACCATATGTATTTAAAGCAAGTTATAGAAAAGCCAATCGTACAAGCGCCAATTCATTTACTGGTATTGGAGATGATAATGGTTTATCACTTATAAAAAAAGTTGGAGATCATTTTTATTTACCAACTACTTCAGACATTCATGCACATGAAGAAGCTGCAATGGCTGCTCCTTTTATTGATATTTTACAGATACCAGCATTCTTATGCAGACAAACAGATTTATTATTAGCCGCAGCAAATACAAATAAAATTGTGAATGTAAAAAAAGGCCAGTTTTTAAGTGGTGAATCGATGCAGTTTGCAGTAGATAAAATTAAGAAAGCAGGTAACGATAAAGTATTATTAACTGAAAGAGGAAATACATTTGGATACCAAGACCTTATTGTTGATTATAGAAATATTCCAACAATGCAAAAACATGGGGTACCAGTAATTATGGATTGTACCCATTCGTTACAACAACCAAATCAAACAAGTGGAATAACAGGCGGTAATCCTCAAATGATTGGCACTATAGCAAAAGCTGCAATAGCAACAGGAGCTAATGGGTTATTTATTGAAACACATCCAAATCCTTCTATAGCTAAAAGCGATGGAGCCAATATGCTACCATTAAATCAATTAGCTCCTCTATTAGAAAAACTAGTTAGGTTAAGAGAAGCTGTAATAAAAAACGAATTAAACTAAATATATGAAGCAACTAACTATTATTACTACGCTACTTTTATCAGTTATATATACTAATGCCCAAAGTCTTAATGCATTAATAAAAAAAACTACAAGTGATTTAACACAAAACACAAAAGGAGTTCCGGTTTCTACTAATGAAATTTCGAATGGATTAAAAGAAGCATTGGCTATTGGTGTTTCTAAAGGTGCAAGTTTATTGTCGCAGCCTGATGGATTTTTTGCCAATGCCGCACTAAAAATTTTACTTCCTCCTGAAGCAAAAAAAATAGAATCAACATTAAGAAGTATCGGTATGGGCAAACAGGTTGATGAAGCAATATTAAGTATGAACAGAGCAGCAGAAGATGCTTGCAAAAGTGCAACACCCATTTTTACCAATGCAATCAAACAAATGACTGTAACAGATGCTATCGAAATATTAAAAGGCAGCGATACTGCTGCCACAAGCTATCTTCAAACAAAAACAACTATTGAATTAACCAATGCATTTAGGCCTGTTATTGAAAACTCGCTTCAAAAAACAAATGCTACAAGTCAATGGACTACTTTAGTTAACGCTTATAATAAAATTAGCTTTAAAAAAATAAATCCAGATTTAGCTGGATATGTAACAGAAAAATCTTTGAATGGAATTTATCAGCAAATAGCGATTGAGGAAAAAGAAATTAGGAAAAACCCAGCGGCAAGAACAACCGACTTATTGAAAAAAGTATTTTCGAATTAACTTGCCATTAAGCCATCAAGGTTATTGGTCTTTTTAACAATACTTCTGATTTGCATATCAAGCTCATTAGCACTCTCAATCAAATGATCAAAAATCTCTTTGTTATTTACTGAGTTACTATTATTCAATACTTCTATTACACCAAGTATATTAGCCAAAGGCCTTCTCACTTCATGAGATTGAATAAATGCAATATCTCTCAAAACTTTATTCTGAGTTTTTAATTTCTCTTGAACAATAATATCTTCAGTAACATTTCTGTTGGTTCCAATTAATCGCAATATTTTACCTATTGGAGATTTTTTAACTATCGCATGAGACTCAATATGCCGAACTCTTCCATTAGGCGTGATAATTCGATAAACAGCAGAATCAATTTCCCTTTTACCTGCAGCTAATTGAGTAATAATTCTTTGCATCATTTCGAGGTCATCTGGATGCATACATCTTTTCCAAATTTTATATGCTGGCAACGGAGAATTAGTTTCATATCCATACAACTCATACATTTTATCATCCCAAATAATATGATTGTCATTTAAATCAACTTCCCAAATACCGATTTTAGCAGAATCAGTTGCTAGTGTAAGTCGTTGCAATAATTCTTCTTGTTCTATTTGAGCTTGCCTTCTTCTGGTTATATCATTTTCAATAGCCATAAAACCAATATGAATATTGTTTTCATCAAACAATGGTTGACAATCAACTTCAACCCATATTGCATTCCCGTTTTTAGCATAACTTAAAAACTCTTCTTTAAAAGCAAGTTTATTATCCAATGAATATTTCAATCTCACTTTTGTTCTTTCTTCAACTTTTGGACCATCCAATGAATAACCAATTTTTTTACCTTTAACTTCATCGAAAGTATACCCACTTATTCTTGTAAAGCCTTCATTCACCCAAATAATTTGCTGATCAACATCTGCTATTAGTACAGAGTTAGTAGTGTTATTAGCAACTAGCGCTAACTTTTTCACTTCATCCTCACTTCTGGCTAAAGCTGCTTCTACTTTTTTGCGAGGAGTTACATCAAAAATACTTCCATCAATATATGATTGATTAGTTATTGGATCGAAAATAACACCTCCTCTTTCAAACACCCAACGTATTTCATTATCCTTATGAATAATGCGATACTCCATTTCATATTTATGCTTATTAGCGATTGCAATTGCAATGCTAGATTCTACCATAAGAATATCATCTTTATCAATTAGTACATCATACCCATATTTTCTTTCTGTAGAAAAATAAGATGAAGGATAACCAGTAAGTAATTCAATGCCTTCACTAAAAAAATTAATAGTCAATTTTTCATCTGCAATACATCTATAAACTACTCCAGGAATGTGATTAATGAAAGAATAGTTTTGTAGATCGAGAATGGTTTTAACACTATCAGATAAATCAGAAGTTCTATTAACTACTGAATGAGTATTTGTTACGTCGTGACCAATTGAGATAATTCCAATAATTGAACCTAGTTCATTTTGCAAAGCAGATATTTCCCAGGTTGTCCAAAAATATTCTTCTGATTCTGAAGCTTTACGAACTGTAACTGTAACATGTTTATCAGGATTTTTTATACATTCTTTAGCAGCATCATTACAAAGTTTAACATCATCTGCATACACTGTTTTTGCAAAACTGAAAGAAAGCAAATCATTAGCTAAATGAGAAAATTTGTATTGGAAGAGTGGGTTTATATACAAAAACCTCCCCTCCAAATCGGTTAAGACAACGGAGAAAATCAATGAATTCAATAGCTGTATAGGAAACAGCTTATCTGCTTTCAAATGATCCATAGAGTGTGTACAATTAGCCTTATAAACTATTGATTTTTAATAACCTTACGTTTACAACGGATTAAATTAATATGTAAAGTATAAGAGTAAATTTAACAAATCAAATAAAGATACCAACTACCCCGTATTCAGTGATTCTAACAATCAAAATACCGCCTACTTGGTATATAAAAAAGGCCCTAAAAAGGGCCTAAAAAATTGTTATATAAATAGTATTAATTAAATGTCAATTGCTTCTCCATAAGCTGCTGCAGTGGCTTCCTTCAATCCTTCACTCATTGTAGGATGGGGATGTATTGCATTTAAAATCTCATGAGCAGTGGTTTCTAATTTACGTGCAACAACGGCTTCTGCAATCATTTCTGTAACATTGGTTCCAATCATATGGCATCCTAAGAATTCGCCATACTTTGCATCATAAATAACTTTTACAAATCCTTCTGTTGCGCCAGCAGCACTAGCTTTACCACTTGCCATAAAAGGAAACTTACCTACTTTAACTTCATAACCTGCATCTTTTGCTGCCTTTTCTGTATATCCAACACTTGCAATTTCTGGAATGCAATAAGTACATCCTGGAACATTATTATAATCAATTGCTTCAGGCAAATGATTAAATTTCTTTTCCATGTATGCAATATGTTCAGCTGCATTTATTCCTTCTTTAGCAGCAACGTGCGCTAAAGCTTGACCCGGAGAACAATCTCCAATTGCATAAATGCCTGCAACAGATGTTTGTTGATATTTATCTACAATAATTCTACCCTTATCTGTTTTAATTCCGTTTTCTTCTAACCCAATATTTTCAATATTTGCAACAACACCAACTGCACTTAAAACAACGTCAGCCTCTAATACAATAACTGATCCATCTTGTTTTTTCACAGAAGCTTTTACTCCTGCACCAGAAGCGTCTACGGATTCAACAGAAGCATTGGTCATTACTTCAATCCCCATCTTCTTATATTGCTTTTCTAATTCCTTAGAAATATCTTCATCTTCAATAGGAACAATACGTGGTAAAAATTCAACGATAGTTACTTTAGTGCCCATGCTATTATAAACGTAAGCAAACTCAATACCTATAGCTCCGCTTCCAACAATGATCATACTTTTTGGTTGAATCGGCAACACCATTGCTTCTCGGTAACCTAAAACTTTAGATCCATCTTGTTTTAAATTTGGCAACTCTTTACTTCTACCACCAGTTGCTATAACAATATTTTTTGCTTCTACTATTTGTTTAGACCCATCAGCAGCAGTAACTTCTATCTGACCTTTTGATTTTATTTTTCCATATCCCATCACCACATCAATCTTATTCTTCTTCATTAAAAACTGAACGCCCTTGCTCATTTTGTCAGCAACGCCCCTGCTCCTTTTTATAACAGCTCCAAAATCGTGTTGAACACCAGTAGCATTAATTCCATAATTAGAACTATGCTTCATGTATTCATACACTTGCGCACTTTTAATTAATGCTTTTGTTGGGATGCAACCCCAGTTTAAGCATACACCACCTAGACTTTCTTTTTCTATAATAGCTACTTTAAAACCCAATTGAGAAGCACGGATAGCTGCGGGATATCCACCAGGCCCACTACCGAGCACAATTACATCATATGCCATAATTACAAGAATTGATTGTATTAAAAAACAATTTGAGGGGGCAAAAATACTCGCAATTCATCAAACTGAAAAAAGAGAATAATTAACATTATTCAAAGAATACTCTAATTGTTTGATAAAACCACTTATTTCCAGCAGATGCACCCGATTTTTGCATTTGCTCATTGTAACCTTGCAAGCCAAATAATCCGGCCATATTGCCGTTTCGTAGCGCTATTTCGAGGTACCCAGCCGAATTGAACCAAGCCATTTTTTCGTGCTCTGGCACTCCTGAATAATTATTACTTAATTTTTCAATCGTTTCATCTCTTTTAAACATGATCTTGAATTTTCTACCCTTTCCATGCTCCTCAAAATCATTTTTGGTGATATTAATTACCACATTCTCAAAATTATCGATAAATAATATCTGTCCTTCAATCCAATCAGGACCAGCAGTGGGTCTTAGCGGATATTTTTCTACAATTTCATTTGCAATTGCACCCGCAGCTCCCATCTTTTGATATTCCTCCAACTTTAATACCGCAGCTGCTAAATCACTAGTAATTGTAAGTAAATCTGATTTTTTTGAAATAGGCACTTTAATGATCTCAGATGGCTTTTCTCCAGCAATCATAGTAATTAGGCCGTTATCAGGACAAATAATATATTGTTGATGATAATTTGCAATTAAAAAATGATCCTGAGACGATTCAAAAACATTCACTAAAATAAGATGATAAGTTCCTTCGGGATAATACTTAAAAGCATTGTTACAAGTATATGCAGCTAAGGGAAAATTAGTTTGCGACAGGTAGTGAGTAATATCAACAGTATTAAGTGAGGGTATTGCACGTAAGAACTGCCCTTTTATGGCGCCAACGATATAATCCCGCTGGCCTATATCAGTTGACAAGGTAAGAATGGGCATTCTACTTGCTAAACGACAAATGAAAGCAAGTTATTTCACCAACTGTCCGTTTTTAAAGAAAAAATTACGGACCAATTTATCAGTCAGCCTAGGAAAGAATTTATTCATAAAAACTGTGCGTTTTCCATTGAAAGTTAATACCAATGTTCTTTTTCGTTTTTCAATTGCATTAATAATATGAGTGGCACATTCTTCGGAACTCATCATTTTAGACTCATCCATTGGCGACTCACCTTGTGCGTTTCCGATTTTATCCAATGCTACATTACGAATATTAGAGGTTGTGAACCCAGGGCAAACCCACATTACATTAGTGCCGCTTTCTAATAATTCTGTTCTAAGAGATTCTAACCATCCATTTACAGCAAATTTAGAAGCAGAATACCCACTTCTACCAGGAAGGCCTCTGTAACCCGCAATTGAAGAAACACCAACAATAGTTCCTTTATTTTTTAAGATTGATGGCAAAGCAAATTTTGTACAATATACAGTGCCCCAAAAATTAATATCCATCACTTTACGAATAGTATCAAGTTCAACTTCATTTACAATAGATCGCATTGATACACCAGCATTATTAATTAAAATATCAATAGTGCCAAATTGTTTGATTGCTATATTAATGAAATTTGCGCAATCTTGTTCTTTGCTTACATCAGCAGTATGAATAACTAAGGGTTTACCCGTATACAATGATTGTAATTGGTATAACTTATCGTAATTTCTACCACAAGTTGCCACTTTAGCACCCATATCTAAAAATGCAGCTACTAGTGCTTTACCAATTCCTTCGGACCCACCTGTTATAACAACAACTTTATTTTTAAAGACAGACATGTTTAAATATTTTAAGAATAATGCAAATGTATGTAGAAGAAAATGGCTAAAAGTGGATAACTCTACTAAAAAAACATAAAAAAATTTGGCTAGGGTTTTATTTCGCTTATTTTTGCAGCCCAAAATAAAGATACCGGAAACGATATTTTTAGATTCTGTAGCTCAGTTGGTAGAGCAATACACTTTTAATGTATGGGTCCTGGGTTCGAGTCCCAGCGGGATCACAAATGAACTCAGAAATGCCTTGTAAATCAATAGTTTGCGAGGCATTTTTAATTTCGGGGTAAACATAGGGTAAACATTTCAAGGAGGTAATGAGAATAACTTTTGTACCATATATTTATAATTACTGTTAATTTTTAACATCCTGAAAAATTGGTGAGTATTATATTCTTATCATCAAATTGAAATCCAGTAATTAAACTCTCCTATCTTACTGTCTCATCATAATAACCGTTTAAGCATAATATGGAAAATCCAGTCAAATTGACCCCCGAATACCAGCGTAAAGTGACACCACTTTGCTCTGGCGAAGGGGGGTCACTTTGTCTGGTATTTACACCTAACCAAGTGCTACAACAAAAAATTGCACTTATTACTTGAACTTACAATTCATTTTGCTCCTTTTTCTACAGCTGCAATCTCATACAATTAAATTTTATTAAGTGAGGTACTTAAACAGTTTATATCAAACCTGAGCCTACATCGGTTTTGCAAGGGGCAAATTAACTTACAAAAAAAATCATTGAGGTCAGGTAGCTTTTTTTTGAAAAGAACAGTTAAATTCCCCCTCCACTCACTTTTCACTTCCCTTTATAAGGTAGGCACCAGAACACAGACCCACTAAAACACCCTTCCATTAATTGTGTCTGGAATACCCCCCTATGTCTTTAGGGAAAGCCAAACACAAATGACTAATCCGATATGTGCACGTTGAAGATTAGTCTCTATTATTTCACTTTAAAATCAAAAACAATGGTAACAGTAACCAATTTCGCCATCAGAAAAACAAATGATGACAGAACCTTCGTAGCTCTAGAGCTAACCGGAGGTGTTGAACTTGTTCAGTCGCAAAACACTGGCAACTTCTATGCTACAATTCGCAAATGCTCGATCCCTTCAACTTTTGACGAGAACATTGCCAAAATGATGATCGGTCAGCAGATCGAAGGAGACGTTGTTCGAGTAGCAGCAGATCCGTATGACATCGTAAACAAACAAACCGGAGAAATTATGACACTCCAGCACAGTTTCGCCTACCGTCCGAAAGGATCAATAGAAGTGATTGGAGAAACCAAGGTTCAGGATCTGCAAATGGCTTAAAGATTTGCGGTTAGTTAGTACAGGGGCTTGATGACAGAAATGTTATCAGCCCCTTTTTCATTTTTTAAACCATACAACATTAAAAACATGCAATTACAAACAGCTCAACGGAAAAATGCCACAATCAAGATGGCCCTTCAGGGTCCCAGTGGCGCGGGTAAAACATACTCATCTCTACTTATTGCTTACGGTTTATGCAATGATTGGACTAAAATAGCAGTCATTGATACTGAAAACCATTCCTCAGAATTATACTCCCATTTAGGTAAATATAATGTTCTACATGTAGAAGAACCATTTACCCCTGAAAGATATATTGAAGCTATCAAGCTTTGTGAGCAAGGAGGGATGGAAGTAATTATCATAGATAGCATTACCCATGAGTGGATGAGCATCTTAGAAACACACAGTAAAATGACAGGGAATAGTTATACTAATTGGAGTAAACTTACTCCAAGACACAATGCTTTTGTTAATTACATTCTACAAAGCCCAATCCATATAATTGGAACAATTCGTTCTAAGCAAGAATATGTATTATCTGAAAAGAATGGGAAACAAGTTCCTGAGAAAGTGGGGCTAAAGGGAGTTACAAGAGATGGAATGGATTATGAATTTACATTGGTTTTTGAGATTGATATTAAGAACAATGCATTAGCTACTAAGGATAGAACTTCCATGTTTAAAAGCCTTCCTGAATTTGTTATTACTTCCAAAACGGGTAAGAAAATCCTTGATTGGTGCAATGAAGGTCAAGTAGAGGATGTAAATACTGTTTTTGAAAGAATTAATAATTGTAAAAACATGAAAGAGCTTTTGCAATTATATTATTTAAATCCTGTAGAAGATGAAGTTACAAAAACTGCATTTTCCCAAAAGAGAACAGAATTGGAACAAGCACCAATTCCAGCATCATTATTAAATTTCAAAAACCAATTAACTAATGGAAAACTACATTGATATAATTGAAGAAATACCTTTTGTACCTGATGTTGTTGGTCCAGTATTCCTACCAACTGAACAAGAGAGTTCATCACGTTCTTTTATAGAAGCCAACACTATTGAATGTAATTTATTGGAGATACAGCAGCAGCATGTTATACCTGTATGGTTGAAAGACAATGAGCCGCTAATTTCTAATGCAGATTTTATAGAAGTAGCTAGAGAAGTAGTAGCTGATGTTTTTT
>Ga0105052_10001732_pt1 | contig 28036 bp, 24 predicted proteins | sample FRY03_FD_78094 | JGI IMG/M metagenome (GOLD analysis project Ga0105052, IMG submission 78094) | Freshwater microbial communities from Lake Fryxell liftoff mats and glacier meltwater in Antarctica - FRY-03 | ecosystem: Environmental > Aquatic > Freshwater > Ice > Glacier meltwater ... | reverse complement strand
GTTCCTAAAGAACTTCTTCAAAGAATGACTGATTCTATGCTACATCGTGGACCAGATGAAGAAGGCATTCACGTTGAAGCAAATGTGGGTATTGGTATGCGAAGGCTCAGCATAATGGATGTGGCTGGCGGTAGCCAACCATTGTTCAGTGAGGATAAAACTATTGCCATGGTAGGCAATGGCGAGATTTACAATTACCGCCAGTTGCAAAAGGATGTCGCTGATTTTCACACGTTCCGTACTTCTACGGACATGGAAGTGGTGGTTCCACTCTATCAAAAATTCGGATTGAATTTCCCAAATCGAATGGAAGGAATGTTCGGATTGGCCGTTTGGGATAAGTCTGACGGTAAACTTCATTTGATTCGTGACCGGATTGGCATCAAGCCGCTTTTTATAAGCATTTCTGATGAGGCGGTTATCTTTTCTTCCGACATCAACTCCATCCTCGCTTCTAAGAAAACGTCCGTTTCGCTTAACGAGAATGCAGTAAACAACTACTTCAATTATCGGTTTGGAGCGTTAGGAAACGAGTCGTTTTTCAATGGAATCACATCCCTTTTTCCGGGTCAGATAATGACCATTGATACGGAAACGTTAGCCATTACCACCACCAATTTTCATGATGCCATCACTTTCTCGAATGATGCGCTTTTTACTTCCAGCGAAGCTGAGTTAATCGAAGAATTGGATAAGAGACTTAGGGCCTCTGTAACCAAACGACTGATGGCCGATGTGCCGTTAGGAACTTTGCTCAGTTCTGGTATTGACTCCACACTCCTAACCGCAATTGCAAACGACATCAATGCCAATAAGGTGGACGCATTCACCATCTGCTATGCTGAAAAGGAATATGACGAAAGCGCAGATGCGAAGGAATCTGCCAATCAGTTGGGTATTGCGTGGCATCCTCATACGGTTAGCAATGAGGAGTACACTTCGCTCATTGTGGAAGGCATTCGTAAAAATGAGGCGCCTATCACCCACCCTAACTCACTTTCCGTTCAGCTCATTACCAAAATGGCACGAGAGAGTGGCTACAAAGTTTTGTTGAGTGGCGAAGGTGCCGATGAGCTTTTTGCAGGTTACGGGCGAACCTCTAACCTCTTCCACTTGAGCAACATCCAGAAGAAATACCCTGATTTGTTTTTGAAATTCCTTGCAGGATCAGGGTTAAAGTTTGACAAACGGGAAGCCGCCATTCTCGATGCACTATCAAAAAAAGATGCTTCCAAACTGCTCTCTGAATATTTTAGTGTGGTTGATCAGGAATTTATTCCGCAGGCGACCATTCCAGAATTCATGAAGAATTTGGGCGCGCAAATGGATTTCAATAAGCTATTCAACCACATTCTGCAAGTAGAACAACGCTCCTACATGCAAGAATTGCTCCTTCGTCAAGACAAGATGAGCATGTGGTCCAGCATGGAAGTTCGCGTTCCTTTTGTGGGCGATCCGAACGTGGTATCATTTGCCAACCGGGTTCCAATTGAACTCAAATTGAAAGATGGCATCAACAAATATCTGTTGCGAAAAGTGGCAGAAAAATACCTTCCGAAACATATTTGCTATCGCAGAAAGCGTGGGTTTGGTTCTCCTATTGGTGCCTGGCTTCGACAAAAAAATCAGCTAAAAGACCTAGCCTATTCAGTTGCGGATAGCGAACACATGAATAAGGAACAAAAAGCTTATTACTCGAAAATGCTTGATCAGCATGTGAGTGGACAGGCCGATAATTATGAGATTATTTGGAAGATGATGAACTATCTTCTCTTCCGTCAGGAATATAGAATCTAATCAAGCAAGGTTTTCCAGCTCCCACTTCAAATCATTGGCTGTAGGTTGATAATCGAGCATTTCAGCATCGGTTCTATCCAATCGGATGTACGGTTTCCCGTCTTTTTCAATGATGCGATAATGCTGCTCTTCGCTGTTCATTTCATCAAATAGAACATCTGGATATTCTCCGAAGAGGTTTTTATCTACAGGCCTAAGTTTGTGGCAATCCATTCGTGTAAATCGCCACTTAAGTGATTTCGAATCCGTAGTTCCGAATTCGCGCAAACACCAATCCTGCTGATATTTCTGAAAATTTGAAACGTACTCGGGACGATTTTCATTTGTGAACGAATTATACAATTCTCGCCACTCAAAATATTGGCGTCTGTAAATCATGTTGCCATCTGATTTCAGCCCTTCGCAGTGGAAGTAAAAATGCCGCCAATCCTTGACTATTGCGTAGTAAAACGGCACACGAATCACATCGAACTTTCCGTGTTCAACGTAGTTGATATCCTTGCCGAAACGCAAGAGAATCGGTTCTCCCGGATCCATAGCCAAGGCATGTCTTGTATGATGGAAATCGCCTCTCAAATTGGTTCTCGGAAGTTGAATGGTACGAGGTCGGTCATTCTTTATCAGTTCGCGAATCTGCACCATGCTTTTCGCGCCAGAGGTTCTAGCAACCATATCCGCATCCCAACGAAGGTGCCATTTGTGACGTGTATGTTGTAATCCGGCATTTCGGCAATCGCCCAAAAGTGCCCCGGGCATTTCTAGCACGTCTACATCCACCTTACCTTGATGTTCCTGCTTAAACCGCTTCATTATCTGAAGCGTGCTGTCGTCTGAACCGTTATCAATGAGAACAATCTGATCCACCACTCCAACCAAGCTTTTGAGGCAGAAAGGCAGAATGTATTCCTCATTTCGAGCGCTTACAACGGCCGTGATTCCTTCTTTCAGCGGCTCACCATTCCAACCACAATCCCAAGATCGGAACCAGCGATAGTAACCATGATACAGAACCACGGCCAATAATTTCCGAATGAGGCTTTTGATTCGGTTCATTTCAGACGTAGAAGCTTTTTCAATTTGTTGATTGCGATTTGGGGAACGGAAATGCTGTTCAATTGTGAATAATAGAATATCGGCTCCATGCGTTTCATTCCCCAATAATACAGCTCGAAACCTCCAGGAAGCAACTTGGTGAATTTGAAATATCGCTGCCAGCACCTGTATTCTTTGGCCAAAGTTGGTTTGAGAATAATCCTGTTATCCTGATTACAAATGGGGTCAACTCGATGCTCAACCCTACCATCTTCATAAAAAGAAAGATTAAGAAGGCCACCTTTTTTTCCGCTATCGCGAACAGTATAAACCCCTCCATCGCAATGAATATCGCTGAAACAGAAGTTTCCCAAACTGTAGAAAACTGGTTTTTCGCTTATGACCTCATGTGTTTGAAAGGTGTGCGTATGACAGCCAACAATGGCATCTGCGCCAGCTTCAATAATTCGTTTTGCTTGCTCCAATTGCTCCTTATGTGGCAGATAACCATAATCGGTTTTCCCACCCCAATGCAGCAAGGCAATCACACAATCAACCTTGGGTTTGAGCTCTTTTATCTGAGATACTACTTCCTCCAACTCAAAGAAATTGGTGTGAACGGAAGCATCTTCTGGCAAGCTCGGATGTGTATCCTCATGAACGAAATTCACAAATCCAAAACGCCAACCTTTAATCTCAAGTACAACTGGTTGTTTAGCTTTGACCGAATCCAAATCAGAACCAACATGCTGAATTCCAAGTTCGTTAAGCTTGTTTACTGTATTCAGAAATCCTTCCTCTAGGTTATCATAAAAATGATTCGTGGCCAAGGACACAAGATTGAGATGCAGATTTTTCAACTCATCCAACGCCTTCAATGAGGTGCCGATACGTGGTCTTTTGAGCATGTTTTGAGCTAATCCAAAGGCCACAACCTCCAAGTTACCTACTACTCCATCCGCATTTTTCAACAGCGGTTTTACCTCTGCAAAAGGGTCAGCACCAGCTTCCAGCAACTCTTGAAACCGGTCGCTAAAAGCTATGTCGCCAAGAAAAGTAAGATTTACACTATTGCTCTTGTTGTTCGGCATTGGCTCAATAGTAGCCAAATATCTGCACTTTTGTGTTCAACGACCAATCCATGATTTACGGAATACTTTCATCAACATCCGACCGTCTAAAAGCCGTTTCAGTCTTTGAGATTCCGATACAAGGTCATATTCTTCGTTCTTCCAAATCCTCAAGCACAAATCGGGGGAAACTGGTGATGGAACCAACCAATTTTCTCTTCACATCCGAACAGCCTTATGTAAGAGAAAACGGAAGTTATAATATCCTTAAAGATGATGCGATATTATTGGAGGACCTTTCCGAAATGGCCGAAAATAACTTCGCTGGATTTCAATTCCGAAAGGACAAAACAGGTTGGAAATGCTGCATTTCATCCGCACGGATTACGCGCGCCCGCATTTATTTTATCCTATTAAAAGATGGAATTCTGTGCTCGGATGATCTTCGCGAGCTCCTTCCTTACTCTAACCGAAAACTTAATAAGGATGGAGCATTTTCGATTTTGAAGTATGGAGACGTGCCTGAATACATCACGGTTATTGATGACATTTTCTGCGTTCCCGTGGGGCAGCAACTGACTTTCGGAGCAGATGAATTGAACCGTTGGTGTGAAGCAGGAAACATTCCTCGTTCGGCCTTCGAGTTCTTTTTCAAACTTGATTTTCCAATGGATGGAGGCAACATCCCCAAAACGGAAAAGCTGATGGAAGAACAGTTTTCGTTCATTTCCACGCTTAACCCGCTTATTCCCATTTCTGGAGGCGTTGACAGCACGTTGGCCAATTGCCTCATTGACAAGTTTATTGACCGAGCTTACCCTGCTTATTACATTCAATTTGGAGATGATGATCCCGAGGTAAAGTTTGCCAAGGAAGCTGCCAAGGCAACCAAAGCTGAATTAGAAATTGCCGTTTTCAAACCAGAGGACACCATCCCGAGTTTTGCTTATCAGACTGAACATTCTATTCAGCCAATAGGCGAAAGTTCAACTATTTCAACGGCTTATTTCTTCAAAAAAACTGGTTTAGCGGGGCATAAAGTTATTGATGGAACGCTGGCTGATGGTTGCTACGGCTCTACCAATTACAATCGAAAAGTTATTGGTGATATTCCAGAAAGACCTGTTTGGCAGCAACGAATGAATGAGTGGATTGCAGCACAATTGCAAAGCCGAAAATTGCCTGGTTTTGAAAAATTTCACCCTCGCGATAGCTACATGAACGACCCTTTTATGCAATTTATGGATGTCTATTTGGGGCCCTTCGGAAATATATGGCTAAAGGACTCGAAGGAAATTTCCGAACGCCTTCTTCCACTATGGCAGTATTATTACTCGTTCTTGAAAGCCGAATCAAAGGATCAAGATGATTGGATGAAGTACAGCGTTTTTAAGATGGTGAACTACGCTTGCAAGAACAACACGGCCAAGAGTTACGATAATTCGCAACCAGAAAATTCTGGACTTTATCCGTTTACGTGGTTGTCCATTCTCGAAGATCAAGGACATTATTCGTGGGCTGAGAAAACCTTGGAGAACACGATAAAATACCCACTCAAGAAAATTCTGAGTGGATACATGAACCAAGATTTCATCTACCGAAAAAAGGTTGGTTTGAACTCATGTTTTGAGGATTGGATTCACCTTCCAGAACTTAAATCTCACTTCTCGAAATGTCTGGCAAAAACGGATGGAATTGCGGCCTATTTTCTTGACGGACGAAGGAAATACCTATTGAATCTCTATTTGGCTAACGAACCAATTCATCCCAACTTGGCACGTTTGGTCATTAACCTCAGCATTTTAGATGCTTGGTTGGAAAAGCACAAAATTTCCGTTGGATGACGCGCGTCCTTTACATAGGAGATCCGCTGAGTGTGCATGACATAAAATGGGTCAGCTTTTTCAGTCTTCGACCTGATTTTGAAGCTTTTTTCCTCGTTCAAGAATCGGAACTAAAACTATTGACCGAGGCAAGAAGAAAGCAATTGATGGACCTGAACATCACCATCGAAGGGCCAATAAAAAGCTATTCTCTTTGGCGGTTTTGGGAGAATAAACAATCTGTTGAAACCATTCAGAAAGTGATTCGGAATCGGAAAATTGATATTGTTCACACGCTTTTTGCTACTCCCCTTGCCCTTTGGACTCGTGCGGTAAATGTTCCATCGGTTATCACCACCCGTGGTTCGGATATTTTGGTGGTGCTTACGTCTCTTCAAAATCAAAGCGGATTGAGAGGGGTTCACAATAAACTTCTTCTATCTCGATTCAAATCTGCTTTCTTGAAAAGTGAATCTATTACGTGTACCTCTCAAGGACAGCTGGACCGTATTGATGAGATTTTCAATTCAAACATTTCGGCACAAATCATCCGAACGGGTGTAAATGTTCTTGAAATCGCTGAACTTGAGCCTTCATTGAAATTACCATCTATTTTCAATGGGAAAAAAATCATTTTCCTTCCGCGCTATATCCAGCCAATATATAGGACTGAACTTCAACTCAATGCCATCACGGAACTTCCGCAAGAACTGCGTTCTCAAATCGCCATTGTCTTGATAAAAGGAAGTCGAGTTCCCGAAACCTATTATTCCAAAATCGAAAAATTGCTTGTGAGTTGCGGAGTTCCCTTTCACATTTTCGAATCGCTGACGCAACACGAAATGTGGTCGGCATTTAAAATAAGTTCGGTTGCCATTATGACTCCAAAAACAGACGGAACACCAAATAGTGCCTTAGAAGCCATGTCGGCAAAATGTCCGCTCATTCTTGGCAATTTCAGGTATGACGAAGATTTATTCTCGGAACAATTTTGCCTAAGAATGAGAACAGATTCCAGTTCGGAATTGTCTGACTTAATAACTACAGCTCTTACGAAATATCCAACAGAAAAGCTGGAAACGGCATTTGCGAACGTAACTAAAAAAGGAAACCGGCCCACCGAAATGAACCGATTACTTGAAATCTATTCAAACTTGCTTCAGCGATAATACTTTATCGCAAAAATCAGGATAATTGATATCGGCAGAATAGAATGTTCCCCACATATTACGGGCTTCATTCCTCATCGACTCGTATTCATCCGGCTTCATTTTAGCCACATTTTCAATCACATTGGCTACGTGTTTTGGGTCAATTTCCTGATCTAGCAAGAACCCTGTCCTTCCGTTTATCACAATCTCCGAAACGCCTCCCACGTTGGTTGCAATTGCTGGAATTCCGAATGACATGGCTTCCATGATGCTTACCGGAATACCATCGTACTGACTGAGACTGATGAACAAATCGACCATGTGTTCTGAGTAATATTTCAAAATCTGCCAATTTGCAATACGACCAGGAAAATGGAAGTCGATATTTTCCTTCGGCTCTAAAAGTTCCTCGGCCAAATGCTTGATAGTAGACTCCTCCACTCCAGAGCCAAAATGAACCCATTCAATTTCAAGATCTTTAATTGCAGACAACGCATGTACGATGAGTTGAACCCGTTTGATTGCAATCAAATTGGAACAGCTCACCAAACGGAATCTCCTAAAAGTCCGCGAGTAATCTTCCGATTGATTGACCGTTCGGATTCCCAACCGACTTTGAAAAATTCTTCCTTTACTGATAATAGTGTCGAAATGGCTGAGTAGATAATTTTTTCCGTTCTCAGAAATAGCAAAAACTGCATCCAGCTCATTAAAAATGATTTTTCGAAACGGCAGATAGTGGTACGTGCTACGTTCAAAATACAAATCCCATCCATGAATTCTGCTGAAAGCAACCACCCTCGAATTTTCTGATTTGATATAAGAAATGGCTAGAGCCGCATCATCCGTCCAATAACTATATAGATACGTTTGACAGTCAGGATTCTGAGCCATCAAAGCTTCCAATCCTTTCTTGATTTTCAAAGCTCTGGCCTTAGAGGAAATCATCGTCTTCAGCTTGCCAAAGGTTAAACTACTGTGATAATGCGAACGAATCACTCGCAGTTCATCTCTCAACTCTGCATCAAAAAGCAATCTCCAAATTGACTTCGACTTCTCAAGAAAGCTAACTCCAGAAAAAACCGAGACCACATTCACTTCTACTGGTGGTTTGAACGATTCCGTTTTCTCGCCTTCGTTCGTGCGGCAAATGGTTATTCTATCAAAACGTTTTATAAGATATTCCATCTCCACTTCCAAAAATGGTTCGCCAAATCCGAACGGGAAATTGCTACATACTATAATAAGATGGCTCTTTTTGGTTGACATACGACCGCTAATTACCGCATTATTGGAATGATGGGAAAGCCCATTCTCAATTCCTTCGCTTTGTGTATCATTGATCGATATAAGAAATGTGCGGAATTGCAGGAATATATAACCCGAAAGGCGTTGACCAAGATGTGCTCAAACGCATGTCAGATAGCATTGCGCACCGTGGACCAGATTCCGATGGTTTTTTCGTTCAAGACAACTTTGGGCTTGCGCATCGAAGACTGAGCATAATTGACCTGAGTACAGCGGCAAATCAGCCCATTTTTTCGCAGAATGGCCGATATGCGATTGTCTATAACGGAGAGGTTTACAACCACAAAGAGATTGCTAAAGAACTCCCAATACAGCTAAAAACGCACAGCGATACGGAGGTTATTCTCGAAGCATTTGCGCATTGGGGACCAAAAATGGTGAACCGATTAAATGGTATGTTCGCCATCGCAATTTTCGATAAGTTGGAAGAAAAATTGTACCTCTTTCGGGACAGAATGGGCATCAAACCATTGTTTATTTATCGAAAGAATGGAGTATTGGCTTTTGGTTCTGAACTGAAAGCTTTGACCGCATTGAAAAATCAGCTTGGTTTCACCTTGAATCGTGAGGCGATTCCCTATTTCCTGCATCTCGGTTACATTCCTCAACCCATTACTATTTACAATGAGGTTGAAAAGTTTGCTTCTGGTAATTGGGCTGTTTTTGATGGTGAAACTCTAAAAACCGAGTGTTACTGGAATCCCGCTGATAAAATTTCAGCTACTGTTTTTTCTGATGAAACAGAAGCGAAACAACAGCTTGAAAAATTGCTCAAAGCATCTGTAAAAAAGCGCTTAATGAGTGATGTTCCATTCGGTACATTTCTGAGTGGTGGAGTAGATTCAAGCCTCGTAACCGCTTTGGCACAGGAAGAAAGCAGCGAGAATTTAAAAACCTTCTCCATCGGTTTTGAGAATTCGAAACATGACGAATCCAAGTATGCAAGACAGGTTGCCGAACATCTAGGTACCGAGCATTTTGAATACAAAGTGACCGAAAAAAATGCGTTAGATCTCGTTGGAGACATTCTAACTCAATATGATGAGCCGTATGCTGATTCATCTGCGATTCCTACGATGTTGGTTTCCAAAATGGCACGGCAAGAAGTAACCATGACCCTTTCTGGAGATGGTGGAGACGAATTGTTTATGGGTTATGGCGCCTATAAATGGGCCAATCGTCTTTCATCTCCGTTAATCCATGCTCTGAGAAAACCTATTGGAACTGCACTTTCTTTCGGGAACGACCGCCAGCGAAGAGCCGCAAATCTGTTTCAGTATTCCAGTTCAGATAATCTCGCTGCTCACATCTTTTCGCAAGAACAGTACTTGTTTTCCAAATCCGAACTAGACCAACTCGTGATAAACCCATGTCAAATTGACTTTCCACTTTTGGGTCAATCAACAAAACTTAATCGACAACTGAGTCCAGCAGAAAGTCAAGCCTTTTTCGACCTAGAATTCTATCTAAAAGACGACTTATTGACCAAAGTAGACCGTGCTAGCATGCGTTATTCTCTTGAAACAAGAGTCCCACTTCTTGACCATGAAATTGTTGAGTATGCTTTAAACTTGGATGAACGTTTGAAGATAAAAAACGGCACTCAGAAATATCTGCTCAAGCAGGTGCTCTATGATAGGATTCCTAAGGAAATCTTTGACCGACCAAAATGGGGTTTCAGCATACCATTAGCAAAATGGCTTAATTCAGAATTATCTTACCTAATTGACGACTCTTTGAACCAAAAACGGGTGGAAGAAACTGGTTTGGTGAATTGGAAACCTGTGAAGCAACTTGTAGAGAGTTATCGTTCTGGGCAAGAATATCTATATAACCGAATTTGGGTTCTGATTTTGCTTCACAGCTGGAGAGCGTAACCAAAGGTTAGTTAACTTTTTTGAAGGATGCGGTTTTACCGCTTAACTCCCTTTCTGAGAATGCTCCCGAATCCTGATTTTTATTGTACCGAATCATATAAAGACTTGCCAAAAGAAAGGGAAGACAAGGAATCTTATACCTAACCAACGATCCAAAATTTGATGCGGTAAGGCCAACAGCAAAAGCAAAGAAAACTGCAAATACAAATGAAAACATGACCATCGGTTTTGAGAAAATATATTTGACAAAAGAAAAAACTCCGACCTTTAAAAGCATGTAAACTAAGAACAGCAAAAGGATTGTATTCTCCACTGCAGATATGAGCATAACTGGGTTTCTAACATCCAATAATGTTGGTCTAAAAAGACCTGCGAATATCGCCAAGGGAGCTTTTTTGGCCATACCAGACATAGAAGGGTCGATGGTTCCGATATCGAAAGAATTACCTTCGTAAGCCTCTCGTTTTAAATCTTCCTGAGTGGCCACGGCCTTTTCAACCATTGAATCTACGGAGCTATAACTCTCTATTTGTGCAGCAGTCTGAGAAAATATTATCGACCCGATTACGAAACCAACCATGATAATGATTGGAGCTGAAAGAACTCGCAGGAATCCACTTTGTATTTTCTGAATTCGATTGAAAACAACCCAAAGTAAAGTTCCCGGCATTAAGGCCACAAAAATGTACGGTTTCATCGTTATTATAATGTAGCTCGAAAGTAGAACCGCCACAATATTAAAGAAGACCTCACGTCTCTTTAACAAAAGCCCATAAACCGAAGATGTTATCCAACAAGCTGCGGCAAAAGTATATGAGTCCTTCATAATTCCAGACCCCCAAAAAGCAACTGAAGGAATGAACAGAAAGGCGATTGCCAATTCCTTCTGAAGACTCGGATACTCTTCAACAAAAACCCTGTAAAGCCGCCATACTCCTCCAAAACAGGATATGGCCACGAGGATGGTACATCCAAAAAAGCTATTAATAGAAAGCAGCGCGGCTGGTGCTGAAAGCCTGCTGACCGTATAGGACTGAGGGTCTCTTAAATAATGATACGGTACGGACTCAGTCAAATCAAAACAGTAAAACCATAATGGTCTAGTGTCACCGAATAAAATTTTAAGATAACAAGCCGGTTCAGATAAAATAAGCGTATTCAACATTTTAGCATCCAGCCAATAAACCGTAGTGTCTCCACCATTGTAATAAAAGGTGTAAATCAGTGCAAAAATCAACCCTCCGTAAACCTTGAAAAGTAATCCGCGTTTGTAGTATGTGTATTCCGGATGCTTGCCAATTTCGCTTTGAGTTGTACGCCCCGCCACATAGTGGATAATCACAAGGAAAACAGGTACCAAGATGAAATCCCATATTCCTACATATTTCATCGCTGAACGGATAATGAATTTGAGCGCATGATGCCAAATTTAGTGAAGGTGGTGGGAGATAGGTTAAATTCGCCCAAATGAATGTGCTTTACCTCAGTTATGATGGACTAACCGATGGTTTGGGCCGTTCGCAAGTGCTACCATATCTCTTTGGACTAAGTAAACTCGGACACAAATTCACCATTGTGAGTTTTGAGAAGAATGTTCCATTTCAAAAAGAAGGACACACCATTCAAAACCTTGTGAATGAAGCAGGAATCAAGTGGGTGACTCTGAAATACACACCATCGCCTCCTGTGCTATCTACCATTTACGATGTGTATCAACTTAGGCAAACGGTTGAGCAAATCCATAAGAAAACTCCGTTTGACATCATCCATTGCAGAAGCTACATTACTTCATTGGTTGGCTTGCAGATGAAACGAAAACATGGAGTCAAGTTAGTTTTTGATATGCGAGCTTTTTATGCGGATGAGCGGGTTGATGGCGGACTTTGGAATTTGAAAAACCCACTTTTCAAAGTAGTTTATGATTATTTCAAACGTAAAGAAGTTGAATTTTTGGAGAATGCTGATTATACAATCAGTCTCACAGAAAAAGGAAAAGACATCATCCAATCATGGAAAAATGTTGGCAATCAACCCGTTCCGATTGAAGTGATTCCGTGCTGTGCAGATCTTGACCATTTTCATCCTTCCAAAGTTGATTTGAAGCGTAAAGCAGACCTAAAATCTACTTTTAAAATAGGTCAAGATGATTTTGTAATCACCTATCTCGGCTCAATCGGAACATGGTATTTATTAGATGAAATGTTGGATTTCTTTAAGGTTTTACTTCAAAAACGTCCAAATTCAAAGTTCCTTTTTATCACAACCGATAAGCCTGAAACAATTTTACCCAAGGTTGAGAAAAGAGGAATTCCACTAGAGACAATTATCATTTCACCAGCGAAACGAGAGGAAGTCCCAACTTTTCTGAGTTTGGCGAATGCGGCCATTTTCTTCATTCAACCCGTTTTTTCAAAATCGGGTTCTTCGCCCACCAAGCATGGAGAAATGCTTGGAATGGGTCTTCCTGTGATTGCCAATTCAGGCGTTGGTGATGTAGACAGAATCATAGAAGACACAAACAGCGGAATCCTAGTACGAGAATTTACTGATGAGGCTTACGAAAAAGCCATCGACCAAATTGATGAACTTCTAAAAATTCCCGTTGCGGAACTTCAGAATGCCGCGCAGAAATATTATTCTTTGGAAGAAGGTGTGAAACGATACAACGGAGTTTACCAATCCATGTAGAGGTTTGCTTCGGCAAACCCTTACTTAATGATGGTACTTTTCGTTCTTCAGAATAGTAAAAGCCCGATACAATTGTTCTGTAAAAAACAAACGAACCATTTGATGTGTCAATGTCATTTTTGACAAACCAAGTTTAAAATCAGCCCGCTGATATACTTCGTCAGAAAATCCAAAAGCTCCACCAACCAGAAAAACAATTCTTCTATGACCACCATTCAACCATTTCTGGAGCTTTTCTGAAAATGCGATGGAACTAAATTCTGTTCCTCTTTCATCCAAAAGAACAAGGAAATCCTGATTGCTCACACTTTCAAGAATCAATTTTCCTTCGGCTGTTTTAAGCTCGAATTGGCCTAATTTTTTGAACTGTTTGGGCGTTTTCAACACTTCCACTTCAAAGGTGCAATAGTGTTTCAGCCGTCCAACGTAGCGGTCAATTGCGCCCGTCAATTCAGCATCATCGGTCTCCCCGACCATAAAAAGGCACAACTTCATGGCATTCTCTTTGGTGTTGGTCAAAGTATAGATTTATTTTGCTGCGCTGCAACTTGGCGTGGCTCGGTTCTTGCGAAACGGTATCTTAGCAACTATGAAAAAATTAGCATCCATAATATTATCCCTGTGCTTGGCGCTTTCCGTTGGGTTTGCCCAAAATGCAAACGAGACCATCAATTCAGCCATTAAACTGGGCAATTACAAGGAGCTTTCGAAGCTTTTTGACACGAAAGTGGAATTGACCATTGCCTCAAAAGAAGCAAGTTACAGCAAGGCTCAGGCCGAGTTGATAGTTAAAGATTTCTTTGCCAAGGATAAAGTGACCAATTATCAGGTCATTCATCAAGGGAAATCTCCAGATGGCGCGCAATATGCCATTGGAACATTGACCACCACGAAAAGCTCTTACAGAACCTACGTCCTTACCAAGGATGTCAACGGGAGTTTGCGCATTCAGCAACTCCGTTTTGAGACCAACGAGTAATTCCCGTTATGACGATTGACGAGATTATTGATTCCGCGCTACGCGAAGACATTGGCGATGGAGATCACACTTCTGATGCCTGTATTCCAGCATCAGCACAAGGAAAAGCCAAACTGCTTGTAAAGGAAAATGGTGTAATCGCTGGCGTTGAATTGGCACAGCGCATCTTCTCCCATTTTGATAAGAATCTGAAAGTTGAAGTTTTCATTCAGGATGGTGCAGAGATCAAGGTTGGAGAAGTGGTTTTAACGGTTGAAGGTTCATCTCGTTCTATCCTAAAAACCGAGCGCCTGGTTCTCAATTTCATGCAACGCATGAGCGGAATCGCAACCAAAACTGCCAACTTCAATAAATTAATTGAAGGAACTTCAGCCAAATTGCTCGATACACGTAAAACCACTCCCCTACTTCGAGAGATTGAAAAGTGGGCAGTTAAGATTGGTGGTGGAGTAAATCACCGTTTTGGATTGTACGACATGGTGATGATAAAAGACAACCACATTGATATGGCGGGGGGAATTCCGCAGGCCATTGAACGTGTGCATCAGCATTTAAAATCGATAGGAAAGGATTTGAAAATTGAGATTGAGGTAAGGGATTTTGATGAATTGAACCAAGCACTTTCAGTAGGTGGTTTCCACCGCATTATGCTCGATAATTTTCATCCCAATGATGAAAAAAAAGCAGTGACTTTGATTGGTGGTCGCTATGAGACCGAAGCTTCTGGCGGCATCACCGAAACGACCATTAGAGCACATGCGCTTTCTGGTGTTGATTACATTTCGGTGGGAGCGTTGACGCATAACATCAAAAGTCTTGACCTTAGCCTAAAAGCAATCTGACATGATTAGAAAGTACATTGTCAAATTCCTACAGTTGCCTGTTATCCGGAACATCATCCGGCTCAGTAAAGAACTATGCATTCCCGGATTTGATGGGCTGCCGCTTTATGACGTTATGGCATTCTTCATTAAAGGAATGCAGGAAGGACGGTTGAATCTGCGTGCTTCAGCGGTCGCCTTCAGCTTCATCATGGCCATTTTTCCAGCCATCATCTTCTTCTTCACGCTTATCGCCTATATTCCCATAGATGGTTTTCAGCTACAGCTTATGAACATATTGGAGTTAATGCTTCCTACCAAAGCCTACGCTGCCGTAAGTGAAACCATCGAGGACATTATCATGCGGCAGCGTGGTGGACTGCTTTCCATCACCGTCATATCGGCCATGTATTTTTCCACGAATGGCGTAAGCGCGCTCATCGATAGTTTTAATACAACATACCACACCATTGAACCCCGCCCTTATGTGAAACAGCGCGGATACGCGCTCTTCATCACGCTCATCCTTTCACTGCTGCTCGTTGTTGGTGTCGGCCTCCTCATTTTCGGTACAGTTGGTATGGATTACCTACAGCAGGTAGGTGTCGTCACAAGCAGTCTATCTGCTTTTGCAATTCATGCTGGCCGCTACCTCATTATGCTGGCACTGCTTTTTCTTGCCATTTCGGTACTATACTATTTCGGCCCGGCCAAAACCACCAAATGGAGGTTCTTCTCAGCAGGATCATCATTGGCCACGGTCCTAGTGGTCATTTCCTCGCTTGGCTTTGCCTTTTTCGTAGATCAGTTCGAAACTTACAACAAGCTATATGGTTCAATAGGCACGCTCGTAATTGTCATGTTCTGGATGCTTCTCATTTCCATGGCCCTGCTTATCGGGTTTGAACTCAACGCCAGTATTGATAACGCCAAGCTGCGCGAAATGGAAGAGGACAAACGTTCGCTGAATATTTCGTTGGAAGAAGTAATTGAAAAAGGTGGGGAATCATAAGTCCATGGTTTAAACCCTAGGCTATGTGGTTTAAATCATAGGCTATCTTCGCAAAATGAATTTCCCGTTGAGAAAATCAGGTCTATTCGTCACCCTTATACTCATCGCACTGAGCGTTTCGGCTCAGTACAACCCTCTTTCTCCTCCGAACACATTCCGTTCGGATGATAATCCGCTGTATTGGCAGAATTGCGAACATGCTTCTGATTACTGGCAACAGGACGTTCATTACCGTATTGCCGCCAATGTGGATGAACAGACTGACATCATTTCAGCCAATATGGAGTTGAGTTATTGGAACAATTCGCCAGACACGCTATACGAAGTGTTCTTTCATCTTTATCAGAATGCGTTTCAGCCAGGCTCGTTTCATGATCAATTGGATGCCGGGCAAGGAATTAAACACCAGTTTGGCAAGTACGAAAAAGAAGGAAAAGGAACAGAAATTCTGTCGCTTACGCTGAATGGAAAAGAAGTTGAGCAAGAATTGGATAATACCATTCTGCGGATTGTTTTAAATGAACCGATGCTGCCTAATTCGCAAGTGGAATTCAAGATTGATTTCAACACGTATTTCGATCAAGGAACGATGGGACGCAGGATGAAACTGTTCCAGTCTGGTGAGTTTACGCACTACGATGGTGTGCATTGGTATCCGCGTATTTCGGTTTATGACCCGAAGTTTGGCTGGACAACAGACCAACACTTAGGAAGTGAGTTTTATGGCGATTTCGGAACGTTTGATGTCGCGCTCACTTTCGCCAGTAATTATGTGGTGGAAGCCACTGGCTTTTTACTCAACCGTGATGTAGTTCTTCCGCAAGAGCTGCGAGAGAAATTGGATGTAAAGAATTTTGCGGACAAGTCGTGGGGCGAAAAGGCTTCCATCATCATTCCTTACGATTCAACGGAACATAAAACGTGGATTTATCATGCCGAAAACGTGCATGATTTTGCGTTTACCGCTGACCCAACTTATCGCATTGGAGAAGCAGAATGGAACGGCATAAAGTGCTATTCATTGGCGCAGGAAAGTCATGCTTCTGGATGGCAGAACGCGGCTGATTACACCGCGCAGACCATTCAGGTTTTCTCGGAAGGAATCGGCATGTACAATTATCACAAGATGATTGTGGCAGATGCTGAAGATGGCATGGAATACCCGATGCTGACGCTTGATGGAGGCGCTGACCCTGATTATCGTGGTCTGCTGGTGCACGAAATTGGTCACAACTGGTTTTTCGGACAAGTGGGAAACAACGAAACCTATCGCGCTGCGCTGGATGAAGGTTTTACGCAATATCTCACTGCTTATGGAATGCGGAAAATTGATGGCGACACGGTTATAGAAGAACACGAAAACAATTGGTACAAGCGTTCTTTCAATAAGAAAAAACTGGTAATGGATGATGAAATCTATTACGGTTTCATGAACAGTGCAACTCAATACCTGGACCCGCATCTGAACACACATTCAGATCAGTTTGAAGATTATAGACACGGTTACGGTCACGTTTATTACAAAACGGCCACCATGCTTTACAACTTGGAATATGTGTTGGGCGACACCCTTTTTGCCAAGGCACTGAAGAACTACTTTGACGAATGGAAATTCCGCCATCCGTATTTAGACGATTTCAGAAGTTCAGTTATCCGTTTTACCAAAGTGGATTTAAACTGGTTTTTTGACCAATGGTTGGAAACTGATAAGCGCATTGATTATGCCATTGGTCGTGTCCGAAAATTGGATAAAGGCCAATATTCCATCCGACTAAAACGAAAAGGTGGGATGCAAATGCCACTCGACCTAAAAGTGACGGATAAGAATGACAGCGTTCATTATTTCCATTTACCGAACACATGGTTTGTGAAAGAAACCGATGCCACCGTTCTGCCAAAATGGACCGGTTTTGCCAAACTCAACCGCACGCACGACATCGTAGTCAACATTCCCGAGGGAATTGGTCAAATAGAAATTGACCCAACAACACGATTGGCTGATGTGTATATGCTTGACAACACGCGTCACATTACGGCTGCTATTGACATCGACCATCAGGTCTACCACAGACCAAATTGGCGTAAATATGAATTTGCGGCACGGCCAGATGTATGGTATAATGGCTTTGATGGAATGAAATTCGGTGTTCATATAAATGGCGGTCATTTCAACACCAATCATCTGTTCAACTTTTACCTGTGGGCCAATTCTGGTTTTGGACAGTGGGATCTGCCTCAAAACGTAACAGGCCGAGAATTCACGCCCATCAATTTTCTTTTCGATTATCGGACTTCATTGGCGCGATATTGGAAAAACAGCGAGGTGGATGTGGCCGCGCGCGTTCTTGATGGACTGTACAATTATCAACTCGGCTTCTCGAAGAAAAACCGCAAACGAACCACGACATATAAATTGTACTTCAAGTCGCTTTATAGGCACAACGACCGTGATATTGCCTATCTCCTCAATCGTCAAACATGGAATGCAGGCATGTGGAATAATTCCTTCAATGCTGAGATAAAGCACACCTACAATTACAACAAGGGAAATGGCGAGTTGAACATTGGATTGCGAAGCAGTTCGCTCGGAAGCGATTACGATTATCACCAACTGAAACTGGAGGCCAAAAATGAAACCAACTTATGGCGATTGAAGCTAAAAACACGCTTTTTTGCACAGCTCGGAACAGGCAGCAATTGGGCACCCGAATCGCAATTGTACTTGGGAGGAGCAAATCCAGAAACAATGATGGACAATAAGTTTGTCCGATCATCGGGTATTTTTCCTTCTAGCTGGGCCACATTTCAAGAATCGACCAATCATTTGCATTACGGTGGAGGATTGAACCTCCGTGGATATGTAGGTTATCTGGCTCCAGAAAATGTAGAAGACGGAATCGTTCTTGCCTACGCAGGAAACAGTGGTGCAGCCATCAATGCCGAGTTGGAATTTGATGAGATTTTTGGGCTCCGACCTCGATGGACTCGCAATTGGTTGGACATTGACACCTACATTTTTGCCGATCTGGGATTCATTAGCACCAACAGACCCGGTGAGCAACTGGCTTTTGCCACTCCGCGAGCTGATGCTGGACTTGGCGCTTCCGTCACAATCAAAAAATGGGGAGCATTGGAGAAAGTAAAACCGCTCACAATCCGCTTTGACATGCCACTTTTCCTGAACCGAACTCCAGCACTTGACCCCGAACCATGGGCTTTCCGCTGGATGGTTGGTATCAGCAGGGCGTTTTGATTTTACCGATTCTTGATAACTTTAAGCCAAATAAATCATCATGAGCAAAAACACATCAATTTCCTTGGGGTCTCATTTTGAAAATTTCATCGAAAAGAAAATTAGCTCAGGGCGTTTCGCTTCTGTAAGCGAGGTTGTTCGGACTGCTTTAAGGCTTCTGGAAGACGAAGAACAGAAATTGCAAATTTTGAGAAATGCGTTGGAAGAAGGTGAAAAAAGTGGTTTTGTTGAAAATTACAATGCAGATGATCACCTCCAAAGTCTTCATGATCGGTTCAAATGAAAGAACCGACATTCCGTATAAGCAGGAAAGCTTTCCTTGACCTTGAGGATATTTGGATCTGCACCACTAAGCGCTGGTCGGTAGCACAAGCTGATCGGTATCATCGCCTTCTAATTGATGAAGATTGATTATAGCAGAATATTTTAGTTCAAAATCAGTTACAAATCGCACATTATGAAAAAATTCGCTTTGCTTTTCCTCGTTTTCTCTTTTGTCTCCTTCGCTTCTTTCGCACAACGAACCACGCCCATCGGCAAGTGGAAAACGGTGGATGACAACACAGGCAAAACCAAGTCTGTGGTAGAGATTTATGAGAAAGGCGGCAAGCTTTTCGGAAAAGTGTTGGAATTGTTTGACCCAGAAAAACCAGACCCTGTGTGTGAAGAATGTGCTAAAGATGACACACGACACATGAAACCTATTGTTGGCTTAGAGATTATCCGAAATATGAAGCAAGGCCAAAACGAAACATGGGAAGATGGTGACATTCTTGACCCTGAAAACGGAAAAGTTTATCGTTGTAAAGTCTGGGTGGAACAAGGAAATCTGATGGTGCGTGGATACATCGCGTTTCTGTATCGAACGCAAAAGTGGTTGCCTGCTAAGTAGCTTTTGCTTCTTCGTGATTCTCTAAATTGAACGTGCATAATATTCATTTCCTTATTCTTGTCGTTCCTTTCGGCAGAATTCCACCTCAATGAAGAAAGTATCCGTTATCGTGACCACATTCAATGCTGAAGACAGTATTGAAAACACGATTCGGTCTATTAAAAATCAGGTTGGGGTCGACCAAATTTTTACGATTGAGTTGATTGTGGTTGACGATTGTTCTACGGACAGAACACGCGAAATCCTTAAAGATTACGACCTGATTTTGCTTCAAACGGAAAAGAATTCGGGTGGCCCGAACCGTGGGCGAAACATCGGACTTGGCAATGCTTCAGGAGATTACACCTGCTTGGTTGACCATGATGACGTTTGGGCCGAGAACAAAATTGCTACGCTTCTACCTTATTTAGAAAAAGCTTCGATTGTGACTTCTGGATATACTGTAATCCATCAATCAACAAACAGAACGATTGAACGCGTTAAGCAGCATGAAAGCGGCCATGTATTTTACGGGAAGAATCTCACGTTTCTTGACAAATTGAGCAGGAGTCTGAAAGAACAAAACACTTATTTAGGAACAATCATCTTCCGAAAGGAATTGAACGGTGTGTTGTTTGAAGAGCATTTTGGACTGGTGGATTCCGATTGGCTATTGCGATTATTTCATCAGCAGGAATCGATTGAAGTCTGTCAATCGCTGTACACACGTCACGTAAGCGGAGAGAATCTATCATTACGCGAATCATACCGCACGAAGGATTTTTACTATTCGCTGATGTCTGTTGAGCAATTCTGGAATGATTATCCGAAAGAAACGCTGCTTGGCATAAGACGAATACACGGCACCAGAGCAAGGTATTATTACCTGATGGGAGATATGCGAAAAGCGCGGTTCTATTTTCTGAGCTCAAAATTTGAACTCAAAACGGTGCTCTATTATGTCACTACTTATTTTGGATCCACGTGGGTCAAGAAAAAATTTAACGTTTTCGGTTAAGCGAAAACTGAACACCATATTAGATGATACAACAGCTAAGAGAGAAGATTAATTCAATTCGATTGAATTATGCCGCCAAGCAAAGAAACAAGACCCTCGCCAGTCAACTTGACCCAGAAAAAATAGCTCATTTAACACCTACTGTTAATGGCTATTCTGAATGGTACGGCAACGAATACGGGGGATTTTACATCAATCCGAAATTGCTGTCTTCTTCTTCAATCGTTTATTCCATCGGAATTGGAAAGGATATTTCGTTCGACAAAGCATGTATGAAGAACCACGATTGCAAAGTATTTGGCTTCGATCCTACACCAAAATCCATAAACTTCATAGCAAGCCAAAAGTTATCTAAGATGTTCTCGTTTTTTGATTTTGGCATCACTGCTTCAGCATCTGGAATGGTCGATTTTTATCTTCCAACCAACCCAAGAGGAGTTTCGGGCAGCTTGGTCGAAAGCGAATGTGTGGATTCCAACAACACTATTAGTGTAAAAATGCGTTCGTTTGATGATATCGTCAAAGAATTTGGGCACTCGCATATCGATGTTTTGAAAATGGATATTGAAGGCTCTGAATACGAAGTGCTACCCAAAATTCTAGAGTCATCTGTCACAATTGATCAGATTCTTGTTGAATTCCATGACAGACTTTTTGATCAAGACAATTACAAATCAAAGGAGATTGTGAAATTGATGAACGAAAAGGGATATGAAGTTTTTGCAGCTTCAAATACCTATGAAGAAATCTCCTTCATCCATAGACTTAAATTGCCACGTAACTAGCAATTCTACCTCGGCATTAAGTGTCACCTTTCTATTGTAACAATTCAAGTTCAGCGTGGAGCTTAGTTCGGAAACTTGATCTTTCCCCAAATAACTTTCACAAAACTGTTCACGTCTTCAGATAGCCTTAACACAAAAGCGAGTGGTAGGTAAACACTTACAATTGTGGTAGATCTGAAAAGGATATCAAGCACGAAATTCGATTGAGTTGGTATAAACGCACTTACCCAGTAAGCGAGTAAACCAAGGCTGATAATGGCTAATGTTCTCCAACTGAAGGGGTCGAGTGTGTATTTGATTCTTAGAAAAAGGTACTTCGCCAGATTGAATGAAGTAAGTGAAATAGCGGTTGCAGCTGCTGCACCAGCAATTCCATAAAGTGGTATAAAAATGAGATTTAAGATTATGGTCCCAATCAGCAATAGAATATTGCCATAGGTATCAAAGCGATAACCAGAAGATGTGCTGATAATTCCGCCATTGATGCCAAATCCGACATCCAAAACTCTGGCAACTCCGACAAAAAACAACACCCATTTTCCATCAGAATACTCAGCTGGCAAAATGTGAAATATGTTGGCTTCATTGGCCCATATTCCTGCAAATAAGAGTACGCCAATCAGCAACTGGTTGATTGAGGTTTTGGAATAAATGTTCTGAACCATAGAAAGATCATCCTGTTTCCAAGCATCGGAAATAACTGGCAGAGAAATGTTGGTTATCGCATTTCTAGGAACATTGATAAGAGCAACAATGTAGAAAGCCACCGTATAAAAAGCGGTATTATCTAGACCAATCATATAGCTAATCATCACCACATCAACTGACATCAGCATGTATGCACTAACGTTGGTTAGCATCGTAAACGATCGATAATGGAATATTTCGCGCCTTAATTCGGGCGTAAGAAACGTGCGGTCGATTTTCAAACTGAAATGACCGATTATCTTCAAATAAATAATCATTCCTATAACCAACAGTCCATGCTGAAACACAAAAAGCCACATGAATTGACTTACATCGAGCAGATTGAAATAGAACAAGAGAATCAAAATCGTAGTGGTGATCCGAAAAAAGACTTCTTTGAAAAAGACATTCACAACGGAATGGTAGAGAGCTCGTGTGTAATTGGCAAAAACCTGATAGAACACCTCAAAAACCAGTAACGGAAATAGCAGAATGTAGTAGTCAACGAACAGATCCGATGTACCTTTCTTGTATTCAACAACCCATGATTGAGCCAAGAAAAGAAGTAACCCAACTACCAAAACTCCTATGGAACTCCCTATGAGCGAAAGACCGAGCAAGCCGTGATGGCTTTTGTCATCCCCTTCTCTGAACCTAGGTAAGAAGCGAATGATGGCACTGGTTATCCCGAAAAGCGCAAATTGAGATGCAATACCAATTACGGCAATAAGTACTCTCGTGAGACCAAACTCTTCAGGAGCAAAGAACTTTGGAAAAAGAAGGACGACATTGATGTATCCGAGCCCAACTCCCAAATAAGAGAGAAGGGAAGTTTGAATACTCTGTTTACGGATTACTCCCATTGATTGGTTAAAGGACGTAATTCAATGGTGCTTATTGAAACACATTTTCCAAAAAGAGTTAAACTCTCTTTTCTAATATCCGAGCAAGCTGACCTGTCAACGCTCTACGCGAATACTTGTTGATGCCTGAAGAATCAGAAAGCTGTTCTCCTTTTTGAATTTCGTTCATTTTCTCTTGAAGAAACAGTGAAATTCCATTTACATCAGAGTAATCGAACATCTTTCCTGCCCCCGTTTCATTTAGAATTTGCGCTGCATCTCCATCAACAGGTCCAATGGCAAGAATCGGTCTTTTCAGAGCTAGGTATTCAAATATTTTTCCTGTGAGAATTCCTTTGTTTGCTTCAACTTTAGGAATTACAAGTAGAAGAATACTACATGAAGCGGCTTTCTCTATCGCCTTGTCGTGATTGAGATATCCAGTGAATTCGCATCTGGCAGCAACTCCTCCAACACGATTTCTCAAACCAGCCTGAACGTCTCCGATAAAGCAAAAACCAACATCAAGATTGCTGGAACCAATAGCCTTTAAGAGCGAGGTGATGTCGTATTGATCTGTTATCGTTCCCATATATCCGATGGTGAATTTCTCCTCCAACGGAACATTGAGTTGAAAATCATCTTCATCAAAACCGTTTGGGATAACCACCACATTTTCTCGCTTCAAACCTAGTGCGAGTTCACAGAATTCGTCTGCCAACGTGTGGCTAACGGTTACAACCTTGTCAGCATTTTCCAAAACCGATTGCTCCAATTTGGAATTACTTTTTTGAGCCCATTTGGTCTGAAGCAACTCCGAAACGTAGTAGATTTTTGTCCACGGATCACGCATATCAGCAATCCATCGGATGTTCTTTTTTCTCTTCAACTCAAGACCAATTAACTGAGTTGAATGTGGCGGAGACGTGGTTACGACTGTATCAATTCCCAACGAATCAATCAACTCATTCGCCTTTTTAATAGCGAAACGATTCCAACCTTTCCGAGGATCGGGAATAAAAAAATTACCGCGGACAAACCGAGCCAGGGTTTTGATTAAGCCTTTGAAACCAGAAACATCATCGTTTGCAAACCCACTAGAAGGCGCACCTTTGCCGAAAATCGAATAGATGGCATACGGATCGGAAGCATCTGTGCAATGCACCGTCACGTTTTCAGGAACCTGTTTCAGTAGCGAATCATCCCGTTGTGGGTAAGTCGCTCGATCTGGTCTGACAGTCAGAACATGAACTTCGTAGCCGAATTCAGGAAGATACTTAGCGAATTTCAGCCATCGCTGTACTCCCGCTCCACCACTTGGCGGCCAGTAGTACGTGATGATGAGAACCTTTTTCAAGGTTACACGGCTTTTGTTGAACGGGCATCTGCAACCACTCCACCAATCACAAACAGAACGAGTAGAATAGAACCCGCTAGCGACATCTTCTCTCCCGTATAGTAAACCTGAGGCTCGAATTTGAATTCAACTTCGTGATTACCAGCTGGAATACGCATACTTCTCAGCACGTAGTTTGCACGCCAATGTGGTTGGAGTTCTCCATCAACATAAGCGTTCCAACCATTGGCAAAATAAATTTCAGAGAAAACGGCTAGCTGCTCTTTGGAAGCTTCTGTCTCGTACTTCAAGTAATTGGGTTTGTACTCCAAGAAATAAATGCTGGCAGTACTATCAAATGAAGGCTGAAAACCGCTCAATTCATCAGAGAAACGCTTGTCGATTACCGCCAATTTCTCAGGATTGAAATTGGCATCTGAAAGCGAAGCCAGCTCTTCATCTGCATTCTCAACCATTTTCAATTCATCAACAAACCAAGCATTACCCAATGCCAACGGATTCCTTCTTACAGAAGGGCGACCTTCTTTATCAGGCGTGATGAAATATTTGGTGTTCAGCATGTTCAAAACTGCCAAATTGGTCTTGCTAATGCACGAATCAATCAACTCTTGGTAGCGCTTCAATTTGGCCCCATGATAACCACCAATTGATTTGTGGTAGTAGGACGTTTTGGAATCGTTGAACGTATTTGCAGCCAAATTCACCACTCTGAAATTCGGGTCTGGATCCTGAAGAATCTGCTGATCTGCCGCAGTTGGAGAAATCGCGCTTTTGTTCTTCTTAGCACTTACAAAATCATCGTTATCCAAGTAGCGCTTGTCAGCCTGAATCAGATCGAAGAGTGTAATCACCCCAATTAACAGCACCGCAACCTTTGCTTGCAACTTACCCATCATGCTCGCAAAGAGAAGTGCAGCCGTTAATAGCACGATGAAAAGTGACCGCATGGCATCCGATTGTAAGAGCGATTCTCTATCATCCAATAACGCAGCCACCAACCAATCTGGGAATCCTGCCTGCGTCAATTGGGCATCATTGGCAGACGAGAAATCGAAGAATGTGCCTGACATTCCTATAAACAAAAGACAAATACCACCGACCACACCAGTAGCAATCATCAGGTTTTTCTTCATCGCCTGCTTGTCGGTCATTTCCAAAAATTCCTTCAAGCCAAGAACTGCGGCAATGGGTAGAATCAACTGAGCAATAACCAAGGTCATGGAAACGGCTCGAAACTTATTGTAACCGGGCACATAGTAGAAGAAGAAATCAGAGAAAACCGCAAAGTTGTGTCCCCAAGAAAGCATGATAGACAGGATGAAAGCAATCAAAAGCCACCAACGATTACTCGTTTTGATGACCAGAAAACCTAGCATGGCGAGAAAGCAAATGGCTGCTCCTAAATAAACTGGTCCAGAGGTAAAAGGCTGTGTTCCCCAATAAAGAGGGAGATTGGAGATGATTTCCTTCGCTTGGTTTTTCGGAATGCCTTTATCGACCATGGTTTCATAGGAGTTCGACTTTTCGTCCAAACTACCTTGTGATGAACCGCCCATGAAGTTCGGAATCAGCAATGTGAATGTCTCTCCTACTCCATAACTCCAACGCATAGCATAGTCCTTATCTAGACCTGAACTTTCCTGTTGAGATGATAATTCTGATTTGCCGCGCATGGTTTCTGCGCCATAATCGGCAGTGGTCCAAAGTGCTGAAATGTTCGGGCCAACCGCAATCAAAGCGGCCACCACCATCACGCCAGTGGCTTTAGCGAAATTCGGCAACTCTCCTTTTTTGATGGCATCAACCAATTTAACCGCTCCCAAAATGAGAACGACAAGCAAGAGGTAATACGTTATCTGAAGGTGATTTGCAGCAATCTCTAACGAGAGGAAAAACGCCAGCAAGGCCGCGCCCAAGAGATATCGTCCTTTATAAGTAAGGAGAATGGAACCGATAACTGGCGCCATAAAAACCATCGCATGCGCTTTGGAATTGTGCCCAGCTTCAAGAATAATGACCGAATAACTAGCAAAGGCGAATCCGACCGAACCGATTAGCGCATAACGCCATCCAACGCCCATCATCAAGAACATAAAATACACGCCAGCCAGCATCAGGAAAATGTAATTGGCGGGTCTCGGAATACCGAGATTGAGGACTTTGAGAATCTTTTGACTCCAATTGTTGGGGTACAATACCGATATCTGATAGGCAGGCATTCCTCCAAACATGGAGTTTGTCCAAAGCGCTTCTTCGCCCGTATCATCGCGGAAATCAACAATTTCTTTGCTCATACCGAGGAAGTTGACAATATCGGATTGGAACAGCTCCTTGCCCTGCAAAAGCGGACTCATATATACCAGAGAAATTCCAGCAAAAGCGATTAAGACCGAAATATGCGGAAGTATTTTTTTCAATTTATCCATTATGTTGAATTAAGGTGTGATTTTGCGTTTTACCGCAGCTAAATCCCCCGTCACCCGCTTGCAGCGGATGCCACCCCCTTTTTAAGGGGGATTCGCAACTTGCCGAATCTGTTAGAGGACGAATGTTCTGTTTGACATAAAACGAATTGTAAAAAAACGGAGAACCATAAATTAATAATGAGATCATTCGAGCTTCTAGTCTTTGATTTCTTCAAACTCGACATACTCACCGTCTGAATCGGAAACGCCTCCTGGGTTTCTCTTTTCTGCACCTTTCTGAATAATCACGTCACCTTCGTGCCCAGCTGATGAATAACCTGATTGCCGTTGCTGCGCCTGACGCATTCGGTCTTCCATGGCTTGCTGCGCCTTATTCACCACTTTTTTGGCGATAACGGGAAAGAAAAGCCTGAAAAGCATCTTCCATGCGTAGTAAATAACTACGATAATAAGTATGGTTTTGAGTACGCCTGTCATTTGAGCGCGCAATTTACGAGTTCACAAATGACCACGTGGTCTAACAACTGTTCGTTAAGAAAAATCAATGTTTAACTTTTTTAGGATTCATGCGACTGTCAAAGAAGTCTATGACCGTTACGACTTCTCCATCAATTATGTAAATGATTTTAACGTGACCTTCCACGATACGCCTGTGTCCAAAACTCAGATCTTCAAGGGTGGGTTCAATTTGACCCTGATTATAACTGTGCGCCAAAGAATCTGCTCGATCCAGGGTCTGGATAAGCAGTTCGGTCAATTGGTCTTCCGATAGTTTCTTCTGATAGAAGTCCAAAATTTCAGTCAAGCGTTCAAGTGCGCTTGGCATATATCTTACCTGCTTCACTTCCTTAAATGGCCTATCATCTGAGCCCGAGCCTCTTCTGGTGATATCCATTTTCCGGCCTTTATCTCCTCCTCCGCTCTAAGTGCCTGTTCAACCAACCTCTTTTTGGTGAATTCATCCACTTCTTCATCATGTTTTACCGATTCCCTTTCTAGTCCATCTGCAACAGACGAACGGCCTGAACGCAGAAACCTCACAAATTGAAGAATTTGGCGAAGAACACCATCAGGCAGTCCTTCCGTTTCTTTCAATATTTCATCTCTGACGTTTGACATGACTTCAAATTCTATCGGCTAAGATAAAGGTTACGCTCCGAATAAATCTCGCGGAAGAACTCATCGTTGAGGTCATCAATGAAGCGAATTGCTTCGCCTGTTGATTTCATTTCTGGCCCT
>Ga0105052_10001730_pt1 | contig 28047 bp, 29 predicted proteins | sample FRY03_FD_78094 | JGI IMG/M metagenome (GOLD analysis project Ga0105052, IMG submission 78094) | Freshwater microbial communities from Lake Fryxell liftoff mats and glacier meltwater in Antarctica - FRY-03 | ecosystem: Environmental > Aquatic > Freshwater > Ice > Glacier meltwater ... | reverse complement strand
TCTTTCAGCATAACACTGGCGGCGCCGCCGGGGGGGGTGTCGATGCCCTGAATCACCGCCAAGCCAAGACCTAGACCAAGATGCATCGTACCCTCCAGTTGCTAGACGGGATGCCGAGCGCGTCGGGGTCGGCTGCGCTGCCGAAGTCGAAGGCGAGGATGGAGCCGTCGCCCTGGGGAGCAAACGGAAGACCGAGACCTAGACCAAGAGCGAGCATTCGACGGCCTAGAAGAGCGCGACGATGCTGAGCGCAGTCGTCCCCGAGGCATAGACGCGCTTGGCACCGCACTGGACATAGCCGACCGGATGGGCGACGAACGTCACGTCGTTTCCGTTCAATCCGATGATCTTCACGTCACCTGAGACGCCGATGTATAGAGCCCTCGCTGCCCTCGTCAGGTCCACCGTGTTGCTCGGCGTCACCGCAACGCCACCGGTGGCGGTCACTGAACTGTCGATTACGTATCCAGCCATGGTCTGCTCCTAGATTGCTACCGCCGCCAATGTCGTGATCATCCGCCGCCCGTCTTCCACCGACGAATCCGGCGTCTCGTGCAGGTTATCCGCGTGCTCGCGCGCAAGGTCGTCAACGTCGGTCCATCGGAACTGAGTCTCGGCCGCTGCCTGCGTGACCAGTGCGGCGCGAATCGCCGCGACTTCGACAGCGATCGCCGATGCTGCGTCCGTCTGTGGGCGGCGCCATATGATGGGGAACTTATCGCCGCCAGTGCGGGTGCTGATGTCTTCCCATAGGTCGTTGCAGAACGTCGACAGCGCCGCGGTGAAGGCCGCGCCACCGCCTGCAGTCGCCGCGTCGTTGGTGCCGAGGATGACGAACAGCCCGCGGAAGTCTGCCTGCTGCGCCAGCGTCGTGTTGACGTAGGCCAAGCACCCGCTCACGTCGGCCAGGAACTCGTCGTAGTGCTCGGCCGCAACCGACTTCAACCACGTGCCACCGGCACCAGTGCCGCCGACGTAGGCCGTCAACTCCTTGGCCAACGCGCTGCCGCTGCTGGCCCGCTTGATGAGACCGAACCCGTTCGGATGCAACTTGCCGAGCTCCGCCATGATCGACAGGTCAGGCCCTGCAAGCGTGTTCACCGTTCCGCTGGTGTTGCTGTTCGTGTGCGGGACGTAGATCTCCAGCACCGCGCTGCCGCGGTTGTATTTGAGCTGATTCGACGGGCGCGTCAGGTTGCCGTGCGTAACGCCGGTCAGTTCGACGTCGTGACTCTCGGTCGTCCACGTCGTGGTGATGAGGCCCACAGCGATGGAATCACCGATCAGGGCATAGACCGGGAATCCACCCTCTGTCGTCGTAGCCACGCCGAGATTCGCGTTACGCACGCTCTCGGCCATCTTGTCACCGATGAAGAAGTAGGATGGGACGGCGTAGTATTTCTTCTCGGACCCAGGCGTGTCATCTTGGTCCGCGAACCGAATCACCGATTCGTGTTGGTTGAGGTCTATGACGCGCACGCCAGCGGTGTCCGCAGCGATGCTGCGATGCACGCTGTTAGCGAACGTCACGGCGCCGGCCGCCGTGGTGGCATACAACGACGTCAGATGGTTGACGATGTGGATCTCCGCGCTGGCGTTGTTCATCGCATCGACGCCGCGCAGCCAGACGATCATCTCGCGGAGCGCGGCGTCGTAGCTAGGCGATGCGCCGCCGCCAATGAATTGCAACGCGTTCGCACCACTGACGGCAGCGAACTTCACGTCCTCCGTCGACTGGTCGAGAATCGCGTGCTTCCAGGCGATCGTGTTGCCGCGTGCTGTTGCGGCTGCGGTGACGCGGACGAGTTCAGCTTCCAACGTGTCCCTGGCGGTATTGCCGCTCGAATCGGAGTATCCAACGATCGTCGAGATACCGATCGGAACCTTCCACACCGCGCAGTATGGCGAGGCGTCGTAGGTGAGTTCGAGCAGGCGGCGGACCAACGTCGCATCCGGCCCGACGCCGATGCTTCCATTCGATTTGCTTCCGCCGCGCGTCGAGTAGCCGACACCAAGCTCTGATGAGTGCAGCCACCCGGGCGCAGCCACGTAGTCATTGAACTGACCCTCGCCAACGAAGCACGGAGCGCCAACGGTCGGGGCACCGGCGAGCGCTGCGAATGTGACCTGATTCCCGGTGTTTGACAAGACCGTCACGCGGTCGTGGAAGCCGACCGTGGCATACGCGCCTGACTCGGTCCAGTTGACGACCGTGAAGATCCTCCCAGCATGCACGTTCGTCACCCATCCCGGCGACGCCCCATCGACCGTGACCGTCGTCGTGGTGCTGCTGCCGACCGTGAACTGGTTCGCGCTGCCGGTCGGGTCATACCACGGCCACAGCGACAGCGATGTCGCGGTGGGGTTGCCGGATGTCGCGTCGTCCGGCGTGACCCGCATCACCTTGCGGTCGCGGAGTTTCTCCAGCCAAGAGAACATCAGGTCGGAATCCGGCGGCACAAAGACAGCAGCCTTCAGCCCGGGCTCGCCGCCCTGGACCGAGAAGCCGCCAATCAGCATGACTCCGGGGACAGTGGCCATGGGCTACCCGATGGGCTCCACGGTCCAAGTGGTCGTCACGATCGCCTTGCCGTTGCTTGTCTGGTCGACTTCGAGCTTCGGCGCGAACCGGCAGCCGAACTGCGTCAGCGCCTGCCCGATGGCCTCGTAGCACATGCGGCTGCGGTCGACGGGTGACGGTTGCTTCTCGCTGAAGCGTGGGTTCGCGCCGTTGTCGTGGACGTGGACGTGGACATGGTCCGCAGCCTCGGTCACGGGCTCGCTCGCGGTCTCGATGGCGTCTTCGTCAGTGGTCGTCATTTTCGGAATCCTATCCTACGGCGTGCCTAGCTGCACCCACGCCCCACCCTGGTCGTCCCAGAACTCCAACAGATCGTTATTGCCCTGGCTGTTGATGCGGATGTAGCCGATGCCTGGTGATGCTGGCCGAGCAGCGTCGTTGCCTCGCGGGATCTGGATCGCCTGGCTGCCGCCCATCGCGAGGCTCACGATGACCTCGCCGGTGGACTGGTCGACCTGGCCGGTGATCAGATCCTTCGCCACCCGACTGCTGTTGAGCTGGACGACCTGCAACGATCCGTTGGCGCCGGTGGCCTGCGAGATCTTGATGCCGTTGGCTGCCAGCCCGCCGTCGAGCACCGGCGTGCCGAGCGCGAACGCGGCGCCTGGTGCCACCGTCAGCAAGGACTCGGTGGTTGCCGCCGTGACGTCCGCCGTCGAGTTGATGCCGAGGTAATCCTCCATCTCGAACTCTGGCGGCCCGAACAACAGCCCACCGTTGGCCGTGCCGCCGCGTGCTCGCGACTCAGCGGGCGTCTGGTCGTAGTCGTAGACCCCGTTCGCCTGCGCGCCCCACGCGCGCGCGGCCATCACCTGCGGACGATACAGCTCGTCAGTCTTGTAAAATCGGCCGGGCAAGTCCGGGTTGTGTTCGATATTCGGATAGTCCTTCACCCACAACTGCGGGCGGAACACCATCGCGGCCCAGCCCTCGCTGAACGGGTGCATGATCGAGTAGTGCGCGACGTCACTCTTCGATGACTGCCCGATGCGGTGCACGGAACCCGGGGCGTCCTCGCGATGGGGATCCTCCGAGTTCTCGCTGCCTCGCACTGGTTCCGCCGGCGGCATGAGCCCACGGGATCGCTGGTCCCGGACCCACCACTCGGCGGGGCCGCTGGGGGGCGCCGCTGCAGGGCCGGTCGGTGTCGATGGCGTGATGGGGCCGCTTGGCTCCGGCGGGTCAGGGTCGGGGTACGGCGGGTATGGACCCGTGTAGGGACCGCTGGGGCCTGGATTGATCGGGGGCGTACCGCGCCAGCCGGTGGTGGGATACCCGGGGAACCGCGGCCCGGTCACGCTGCCAGGATTCGGCGTGGTTGGGCCTCGACCTCGTGGGCCGGATGGGCCAGGGCTGGTCGGACCTGCTACCTGACCTGACATCGGCGGGCCGGGTCCTGGGAATCTCGGCGTAGGCACAGGTCCAGGCGCCGCCGGCCCTGGCGGCGACGGCCCTGGCGGCCCACCTGTCGTCGGTCCACGCACCGGCGGCGGTAGCGGTGGTGGATCTAGTGGCGGGAAGACCGTCGGAATGTCCGACGGCGGCACGATCGGCACCTCGGCCCACCATCGCCAGTAGCCCATCCGCGGCAACCCGTCCGCGAACGGGTGCCGGAGGTCCTCGTCGTAGGTAAGGTGCACCCTCGACTGAAGGGGCAACGGCCCAGGGTTTGGGTACTTTCCTTCGAACAGCAGCGGGCAATCGCGGTCCTTCTTGCTGTAGAAAAATGCCGATGTACTGATGTGGCCAGCGTTGATCGGATGCCCGTCCCGATCCACGCCGAGTTGGTGTTGATCCTCCGCGGCCCCGATGTGCAGCGGCCCGTAGGCGAGCTGCGCGCCTGCGCCACTGGCGAACACGGCACTGCCGTATCGGTTGTCGTAGAGCGGTGCGAACTGACCGAACTCGATGGGTTTCTTGCTGCCGGCGAAGTCTCCACCAGGATCTTCGTTTCCAGGATCGTCATTGCCAGGATCAGGAATGTTCGGCGTCGCCGGACCAGTGCTGCCACCAGGCGTAATCGGCGTTGTCGTCGGCGTTGTCGGCGTTGTCGGCTGCGCAGGACCGCCAGTCGTCGGGCCGCCACCAGATCCTCGTGCTAGGTCCACAAAGCCCCACGCGAGGCCGAATCCGACCATCCCGCCGCGCATCGCTGGCGCCATGTTCCACGCCAGTCCGTTGCCGGCGCTCAGCGGCCCACGCAACAAGTCGCTGGTTGGCCCCGATGCATTGTCCCGGATCGGGACGACCTTCATCATCGACTGCAGTAGCGCCTGCCGGCCTCCGACACCCGGCCGCGACGTGCCGTCCATGCACGCCTCGTATTCCGGCTGCAGGTCGACAACCGTCGTCCCGCAGTCCTGCGGCCCCTGCGCAGCCGGGCACCACAGCCGCGGGTCGGTCGCCATACTGACCGTGCCAGGGTATCGCTCGTCCGTCGTCGGCAGCACGATCGCCAGCGACCCGCGGACCGCATGCGGAAGCCCCTTCGGCTCCAGGCTGGTGCGGCCGGCGTAGCGCAGGTCGGCGCGATACGCATTCGAGCCGATGGGTTGCAGTTGCGGCGGATAAGCCCCGCCAGTCACTGGCCCGGGCGACGACGCGCCCGCCTTTTCGTTGATCGCCGCGAACGCCTGCGCCCACGATCCAGTCCGTGCATCGGGGTTCGCCGATGACCAGTTCATCCACGGGTGAATGTCGCCGAGCGAGTTCTCGGCGTAGACCAGCATCGCATCGTCGGGGTTCGCCGTGCCGCTCGGTTCCGGTATCGACACCACCCGGCCGCCGACGATCTGCCGACGAATGCTCGACGGCACGCCCTCCTCGGTGTCTTGCAGCGGGAGAATCCCGAGCCCTCTCCAGTCAGCGAATGTCATTGGTGATGTGAGATTCCAACCTTGAGAACGCCAAGGATCAAGTGTCGCGCCGCCTCGGGCAGCATAGCCAACCGGCTGATCGGCTTCTGCTGTCCCGGGAAATCATGCATCGCCATCACCTTCGACGACGGCGCGCCGGCGACCGAGATCGTCGCGCCGCTCATGTTGCCGACGAGCTTGAGGCCGTCGTCAGGCACCCGCGTCGCGACGCGACCCTGCCACGCATCGGCGAACTGCGCGATGGCTTCGGCCGCGACCGCGACCGAGTGCGCCGCAATCTCGTTTTTGCCGTTGACCAGTTCGTATCCGGGCAGGTCGGGGCCCTCAATACCGGCCGTGTTCGGGTTCTCGCTGTTGAGCCCGAGCAGATCGCTGATCGTCGCCTTGGCCGCAACGTCTTCCGCCCACGCGAACCGAGCCGTGACTTCTCCCGGCGGCACGAACACGTCGAGTTCTGGACCGTCGCCATCCTGGATGCGGAACTCCCTCTGGTAGACCTCGGCGATGTCGGATGCCTCGACGACGACCTTATGGAACTGAAACTTGTTGTTCGGCGCCGCTGGGATGATCGTCAGGCATGCCTTCATGTCCATCTTCCTGCGCAGGAAGATGCCGTTGGTTCCTGTCGACGACCGCATGCCGAATCCCATCGGCTTGCTGTTCTGTTGCGTGAGGTCGCGACTGACAGACGCGAGTTGTTCGTTGCTGTCGACGAGGTTGCACGGATACATCCGATCTTCTGTTCCGTAGGGCGAGAGGATTCCATCGAGTCGGAACACGCCTAGATCCTTGTCTATGACCGTGATCTGCATCGGCGACGGTGACGACTTGAGCAGTGATATACCCAGCTCAGAGGCAGCCTGAATCGTATCGACGTTCGTGCTTTCGGTGGCATTCTGAGAGTTCTTGCGGGATGCAAGTCTGACACCCTTCGCCGACCATGTCGTCGCATACTGACCCCACGACGCCGCAGGTGCTCGCGTGCCTGTGACGGGATCCAGCATCGACACGCGCACCGGTCGCATGTCGCGGATGCGTTCGGTGTAACGTCGAGAGATGCGAAACGTCTGGCGAAAGTGCTGCTGAAACGCCGTAATGCGCGCAGCAACGCTCGCGAACTCAGTCATATCCAACCTAGTCCCACCCCAACCACCCATCAGGTCACCGACGAGCCATGCCTCTCGCGCGAAGTCGAATGTCCACGGGAAGGAAGCAGCAGGCTTCCTCAGGTCCATCTGGTAGAGCCAGTCCTTCACCGGAACGTAGGTTCCAGGATACAGGGTATCTATCTGAACACTGGTGCCAACCTCAGGGTCGTATGAGAAGATCTCAGTCTCGGAATCCGTCGTCGGAATGACGTTATCCGCGTAAGGGCTGTTCCGAGCCGGCGGCACCGACGTCACGTTGTAGTCATCACTGAACTCGAACAGAACCTCGACCTCGCGCGTGTAGTAGACGTTTACCTTCGAAGGACGGATGACCTTTCGATCCACGAACTCGACCTTCTCACCGTCCCACGTCGCGAACGGCAGTTCGTTCTTCAAGTAGTTCTCGGCTGCGTCCAGGTCCGCGCCGTCGAAAACGATGACCTTGCCGGCCATGTTGACGTAGAGCGATGCGCCTGGCACCAGCGTCAGCAACCGAGCAATCGCGGTATCGCCCTGGTCGCGCATCATGACGCCCTGAATGGCGAACTGACCCTCCTCGGCGACCTCGACGCCGTCCTTGATCGGCCACGACTCGACCTCCCATGCGTCCTCGTCGGGCTCGACCTGATCCAGCACGTCTTCGACGGCACCCTTCGACGTCCACTTCTCACCGTCCTCGTTCAGGCTGCTGCGGCGATACTCGTAGACGTCGACCGTGATGCCAGCCGCAGCCGGCACCTCCGTGAAGAACGCCGTGCGGTCTCCCGACTTCTTCGGCACGTTGAAGTCACGCACGACCAGCGTGTATGGCCACTTCCACCGCCGATCCGCGACGACGAACGAAACGAGGTTCGGGCCTTCCGATGGCGCCGCGTGCAGGATTGTCAGCTTCTTGATTTCGTAGGTGTGACCGCGTGCGTCACTGATCGTAAGGGTGAGGAACTCCCCCATGCGGTTCTTGAGCGAGTCCCAATTGTCCTTGTAGACCGACATCACCGTCGCGTAGGGCTGCACGCCGGCCACGAACTTCCAGACGATAGACCCCGTCGCGGCCAGCTTCACGCCGCCGAGCGTCACCGATGCTTTGTAGGCGATGGCCACGCTACGGCGCCTCGTTCCAACGTTCGACGACCTGCTCCGTGAGGATCGACATCTCGATCTGTTGCCCGGACGCCGGGTCGCCGATCCACCGCGGCGTGACCTGACTCGTGCTGCTGATCGTGTTCCAGCCCGTGCGGTTGACGCCGCCGATGCCAGAATCGACACCGGCCTCACCTGAGAACCCGCTGATCAGCCCGGCCTCGCCAGACTTCGGCCTCCCACTCAGTCGCTCCTTCGGCGTCTCGCTGCCGATGACAATCGACGTGCGTGCGAAGATTCGCTCCTTCAACGCCCATCCCGGGTCCGCGTAGGCGCCGAACTCGTTTCGGCTATGCACGTAGGTGTAGTCGATCTGACGGGACTCGCGAATCGTCACCGACTGCGCGACTTCGACGACGTTCTCACCACCCGACTTCTGGTAGAGCATCTGAACTGCGACGCTCATCCTCTTTGATGTCTCGTCGTAGCTCACGCGCTCGTCCTCGATGCCAAACACCACCGGCGAGAAGTTCAATTCGAACAGCGCAATGACGTGCGGTCGGACTTTGTCGGCAAACACGGTCTGCATGTCCGTCGTCTGATCGATGTCGATCGAGCAATCGTAGTTGCCCACCACGCGCCGCAACCGCTGGATGTTCTCTTGCGAATCGCCAGGGTGCTGTGACAGGTCGGTGAACACGATGCGGTGATCCCGGATGTCGGCGTCGTCGGTCGCGGCCTGCGACTGCGCCGCCAGCAGTTCGGAATACTGCCGCGTGAACTGCGCCGTGTGATCGTTGCGATCCGTGTCATAGGTCTCGTCAACCAGCTCCCAAACCGCGCCGCTGTCGATGCCAGTCAGAAGCGTCGAAGCCTCGGCGTCGAAGTCGGCCTGATAGCGCGCGCTAGCCTTCGTCGATGCCGCCGTGGCCGTGTAGACGCCGCGCATGGTGACGGTCTTCTGTCGCCCGCTCGCGTAGTCGACGTTCACCTGCAAGTCACGCAACCCGTCGTTGTCGGACGCTGGTAGCTCACCCTGGATCACGCACGTATACGCCCGGCTGTAGCCGCGGTCGGTCTGCGGGTCTCCCGACTTCTGGCAGGTGCTCGTGACGTTCAGCGCCGATACGCCGGTGACGTATACCCAGTCGTTGCCGCTCAGGCTGATCGTCAGGTTCTGGTCGCGCTTGATGAACCCAGCCTCGACCGACTCGGACAGCGTCTGCAACGTCGCATAACTGGTCGCGACGACGACAACATCGAACACTAGCCGCAGGGATGAGTAGCCCTTGTCGATGATGTATGGGCCGTGCAGCAGTAGCGTCTCGCTGGCGCCACCGACAACGACCGAGCCGTAGGTGATGGAGAACGGATTGGTGACCATCAGCGACTCCCGAAGAATGGCAAGTGTGAGAAGAACTCTCCGACGCCGGTCTTGATCACATCCTCTAACATTGTTTTGAGTCGTTCGATGAGATCCATCGGCTTCACGCCTCGGAAGTCATCGCTCGATTCGATGATCTGCTTGCCGAGTTCCTCTTGGTAGCGCAAAGACTGGACCGAATCGAACCAGCTCTTGACTCCCGGCGGGATCGGTGCGTCCTTGCCGGCGGCGCCGACGATCATGCCGAAGGCGGCTTTCGTTTCTTCGCGCGCGGTGCGGTCAGCTCGCGCATCGACCGAAAGGTTGCCGAACACGAACGACTCGAACTGAGACCCGTAGCCACCGAACATCTCTCCTACGACGTCACTGAGACCACTGCTGGCTGCGCCTCGAACAGCCTGCACGCCAGCGCCGATTGCCGCGCCAAGACCGATCGCGCGCAGCCCACCTTTCACGGCGCGACGCACGCCGGCGCCGATGCGATTCGTTGCGACCTGACCCTTCTTGCCGAGGTCGTCCAGTTCGGCCTTGGCCTGCTGCGTGTCGAGGCGCACCCGGACCTTTGCTTCGTCCTGCGCCACTACTTGAACCTCGTCAGGCCAAGGATCAGAAGCATGTCCTTCAGTTCGCGAACCAATTCTTCTCCGCCCGCAGCCTTCCATCCTTCGATGACGCCATCGCGCATCCGAAGAATCGCCATGTCAGCCATGTTGTTCACTTGGAAGTCCGTCGACTCGTTGATCTTGGCATCACCGAGTCGACGGAGAAGCGCGTGCTTCTTGAAGTTCTCGTAGACCTGCTGGATCTGCGCATTCGCCTTCCCCTCCTTTCCGACGATGCGGGTGAGCATTGGGTTGCCCGTGATCATGTTGCGAGCATCACCGCCAGCGAGGGCTTCCTCGTCGTAGTCTCCGAACATCGTCTTCTGAATCTGCGCCCCCATGTTTTCGAAAGATCGACCGCTGATCAGCCGAGCCACAACCGCAACCGCGATGACGACGCCGACGACGATTGCCCCGACCGGCGTGCGTGCAGCGCCAGACGCCGCCCGTCCACCCGTCGCACCGCCTGCGGACAACGCTCGCGCCCGAAGCGCCCGCGCCACCCTCACGGTGGACGCCTTCGCGAATCGGCCAGCACGGTGCCGAAGCCACTGCCCAAGTCGACCCCGACGGTGGACGGCGCGCTCCATGTCACGCTCTTCCTTCGCGCGCTCGCGAACACTCACCTCGCCTAGCTTCAGCTTCGGCCGCAGCACCATGTCATCGCGGGAAGCAGCCATCAGACGGTCCGGTAGGCCCCCCGCTCGGCGCTGCTGCTACCTTCGACGAGCGCCGCGCCGCGCGAGTTGTAGTCGCAGAAGATCGTGTAGACGTAGCCGCTGTTCTGGCTGCCGACGAACTTGGCCTCGGTGCCGGTGTAGACCGTCGTGCCGTCGCTCGGACTCACGCTCGGCGTGGTGCCCTGCTTTCGCACCAGCCGGTAGCGGTAGAAGTCATACCGCGCCTCGCAGTGCGACCCTTCCCACGTCCACCGGCCGACGCTCGCCACCGTCGAGTAGCGCAACCGCTGCGGGGCGCTCCAGTGCTCGGCGGCAGTGCACACCGCCGACAACGAGACCTCGGCAATGGCAAGGTGACGACCGCGACCCAGCGCCGTCGGGGAACCCGTGCTCGCAGCCGACAAGATGACCTTGGCGCCGTCGGACCCCAGCAGGCTGCGCACAGCCGACAGCGCGCGCTCCACGAGGTCACCGACGCCACGGCCTGCGCTCTTGCCTTGGTCGAGAATCGGACCGCCTGTGATCGCCTGGGCCCCCATTGGGTCGCCTGCTACCGATGCGCCCACGGTGACGGTGAGTTCCTGCGTGGCGAGGCCGGGGTCGTCGGCGTCGAACTGAGCCGGGCCGATGCCAACCAGAGCCCAGGGGAACCCCGGCGGGATCTGTTCTTCGGTCGGTGTCCCCGCGTAGACAACCACCCGGTTCTGGGTGCCGAAGACGACGTCTTGCGACCCCGCCGGCCAGGTCACGGCCTCGAGCTTATGTTTGATCTGCTGCGCGAACTGGCGGGCGTTCACGGGCCGCTCCCGGCCTGCGCGGGCGCCTTGCCGAGAAAGCTGCGACCCTCGGCTTTGCGGCGGCGCTCGGACTCGGCATGGGCTTCCTGGCTCGCCAGCCGGCGGCCGACGATGCCGGCAAGGGTCGGTGCGGGAATCGGTTCCGATGGCGCATGCGCCTTCGCCGGATGCCCCAACGCACCGATGGCGGTCGCCGTCAGCCGGCGAACAATGTCTTCGTCGGTCTCGTCGGGTTGCTGCGGCAGCTCGCCAACGACGGCGACGCCGATGCCGATGCACACGTCCCGAGTGTAGTCGTCGCCGAGCATCCCCATCGCCTCTTGGCTTTCCTCGTCCAGCGAGAGGAACCACGCGATCGGCTGCGGTTGCCTCGCGCGAAGCCATCGGCGGTATCCTTCGTTGGTCAGGTCTACTTCCATGTCAGATGCTCAGGTCCGCGATGCGGCCGACCTGCAAGATGCGGCCGGTGTCGTCTCGCAGGCATTCGAAGGTGATGGGGATGCCGAGTTCGTCGCCGCGGCGGAACGCCATCTCGGCGGACTCGGTCCAATTCGGAATGGCGCGATACATCAACACGCCTGGAACGTGGATCTCGTCATCGGGGATGTAGGCCAACTTCACCCCGCGCGCGACCGACGCCGACCCTGGCACCCTCGTCCCAGGCACGCTGTAGACCGCGTGCTGCGTCGATGCACCGACCGCGTAGCCGTCCGACAGGAACTGCTCGACAGCCTCGCGATCCCACGCGCGGATCATGCATGAGAACGCCCAGCGGTTATCGCCTTCGAGGATCTGACCGGTCTCGCCGAGCGCCTCGTAGGACACCCGGAACGGCGGCAGTCCGATCGGGACCAAGCTGCATAGCCGCACCGTGCCGACCTGCGTTCCACTGTAGGGGAACTCCGACGCCAGCGCGGCGAAGTCGTCCAACGGGTCGACCACGAGCCTGCCAGGGGCGCGCACTACTCGCGAGATGTCACCTGCGGCCATCTCAGTCGGCCTCCATGATCTTCACGCCTATCGTGGTGCGGATGTCTTCGATGGTCTGCTTTGTGATGCCGACGATTGGGCGCTTCGGAACGGTCATCTTGATCGTCTGGTCGGCGAACTTCTCGTTGAGCAGCCAGCCGAGCTGCTCGCGATATTCCTTGCCCCGTCCCTTGAGCCACCGCGACAAGCCGTCGCGGACCTGCTGATTGATCGGCAGCGACTCGACCTCGCCGCCGTGGTGCAGCACGCCCGCGTAGGGCAGGTTGGTTCCGACCTCGACGACATGGGACGACACCAGACGATGTGCGATCGACCCCGCCAGCCTGCCGGTGTCTTGCAGCGCGGGTCGCGTCTGGAACCGTCGCGCTGGTGGCGCCTTCTTGCCGGCCGCGAAGTCGGCGATGATGCCCATAACGTTCACCTTGCCGCGCGGTTGCCATGCCACATCGCCGAGCCGCTGCTCGCGGAACGCCGTCTGCGACTCGGAGACCATCATCACGCCGATCTGCTTCAGCGCCCGCTCGGGGTTGTCGAGATTGCGCTCCATGCGCTCGATCTTCGCGCCCTTCTCGAACTCGGCAGCCATCAGTCGGCCCCCCCCCTGGACGGCAAGATACCCATGATCGGCAGCGAGTCCCGGTCGGACCACGGCCGGCCACGGCGCCCGTTGATGATCTCCGAACTAGCGGTCACGCCACTGCTGCTCGCCGGTCCCTGTCGCCCGCGCGGTCCGGTGCGACGAACCTTGCTGATCAGACCATCAGCGCCGAAGACCTCATCCCATTCGACCTTGGCGATCGTCGCCGACGTCCCGCCGCGCTCCCACAGGACAGCAATCGTCGCCCGCTTTGCGACCTCGACATGCAGCGCGTTCGCCGAGTCGTAGGCGAGTTGTGCGTAGGACGGCCACAGGTTGATCGCAGCCTGCGCCGCGTCCACGCCGACGGCGGTAGTGATCGTCGTCGCCGACGGGTCACGAATCGCTGTCAGCGCGACGAGGCCGGTCACTTCGTAGGAAACGACTACGGCTGCCCACAGGTCGGTTGCGTCGGTCATGTGTCCTCACGTTGCTACACCGGATCGGTGATGGATCCTCCGATGGCGTTCGGAAGACTCGGCAACCCGGCCACCCACATCCAGTATTGCAGCTTGCCCGTGCCCGGTGCGCCGCCCGTGTCGGTCGCCGTGATCTTGTCATCCACGAGCCAAGGCAAGTGCGTTGCGTGGTTGCCACGCAGCACCCAGTAGGTGCCGTCGATCCGCTGCATCTCCTGAAAGATCATGTCGTCGACGAGCAGGTATCCGCTGGCCGTGCCCTGACTCCACTCGATGACGACGGTGAATGGGTCCACGTTGAAGTTGCGGAACCAGCAGTCCTTGTTGAGCGGGATGATGAGTTCATTCCAGCCTGACGACAGCGCCGAGATGGCGACGGACACCGTCTGAGACCCGAGCTTCAAGTTGACGGTGCCTCCCAGCGCAGATCCGACCGACTTGTTCAGCATCACCCGAAGGAAGTAGGGCGCGTCCGGGTTGAGCCGCCGCGTCGCCATGTCTTCGAGGTTCTGCGTCAACGTCACCGTGCCACTGCCACCCGTGATCTTGAGGCTGCCGTCCACGCTCGCGCCCGGAAACGAGCGATAGAAGTTCGTCGTGTCCTGCGCGATGTTCGCTCCGCCAGCGGTCTCCGTCCAACCGCGGAACTTCGGTGTGGCGGTCGCCGAGTAGTCCGAGAAGCTGCCGTTGTGCAGCAGACTGCCGCCGCGGCCAGGGCGCGCGCTGAGGCTCGTGACTGACGTCCGAAGCAACGTGCTGCTGCCGGTCGCGCCGCGCAGCAGCCCGTCCTGTGACGCCGCCTCGCCGACGAAGTCAAAAACCTCGGCCTCTTCCTTCACGCCGCTGTTCTGGTCCAGGCGGCAGCGGAATGACTTCACCTCGACGTAGCAGGATTCCAGGTTTGATCCGGCCTCGTCGACCGTCATGCGGGACATCGCACCGTTGCCGACGTTGCCGGCAGTGTTCGACGGCGTCCCGTAGGTGATGTTTCGCGACTCGACAGTTGCGGAGCTGCCGTCGAGATGCTCCCACAGTGCCTTGGCGATCTCGAAGAGATCCGTGTAGCCGTCCCCCGTCGTGAACACCCGCGAGTATTCGTAGAGGATGGGCGCGAGAAACTCCAGCGCGCGCGACGACTCGATGAGGGACGACATTGTGTCGCGGAACCGTTGCACCGCACCCGACAGACCGGCGGGCGTGTACTCGCCTTCGAGCGCCTGCTGCAAGTCGTCGAAGTAGCCCGACGCGCCGGCCATGACATTGTCCGCCAGCTCGCGCGTGTCCTCCAGGATGGCAATGGCAGCTTTCCACTGGGTCTGAATCTCGGCTTCGGTTGGGGTTCCGCTCATTGGTCGCTAGTCCTCGGGCCATTCGAGCCCGGTCTCCGAAAGTGGTTCGGGATACACCGACCCAGGGGATGGGTTCTTCTGGTTCTCGCACAGCAGAGCGAACATGAACTTCGCCGCCGGCTCGTCGTGACTGCCGGCGACGTAGCGTCGCAGCGTGCGCCCGCGCGTCTTGGCGGCATCAAGCTGCTCCTCGGTTGGGATGCGGATCAGGTGCCCCTTGCGGCGCGGCTTCTCGAGATCCTCCAACGTGCCTCTCATGTCGTGATCGAGTTCCGGCCCATGGAATCTCACCACGTTGGCCGGCAGCCGATCTCTCAGCATGTCGATCTGGTCTTCTGCCAGATGTCGGATGCTGCCGATCCGGGGAATACGCCTCGTGTCGCGTCCCTTGCCGATGACCTGCTCAGTCATCTTGGGGAAGTCGATGCCGGCGCAGTTGATGCCCTCCGTGGGCGCCCCTGGCAGCGTTCCGATCCAGTAGGCGTATTGCTTGGAGACGCCCGCCGAGTGCTTTCCGAGGTTGGTAACGAGTGCGCTACCGGGGGTCTTCTTGGTCAAACTACGCAGGCTTTTGCCTGCGTCCATCTTCTTCGTCGTCGTGTCCATCGTCGTCATTCCAGGGCTCTTCCTAGTTCAATGTCGTCTGTATGTGAAGCAGGCCGCCGCCCCAGACGATGGGACGCCGGCCAGGATGTCTGCTCAGCGTCTGCCGATCAGTTGTTGATCATGATCGCGCCGAACGGAAGCGCGATGCCAGCGCCGGCCCGGCGCTCCCACTGGATGTATTCCTCCGCCGTGTCGCGGGTATGGTCGCCGTTGTTGTCGCCTTCGAGCGAGGAGAACTCCTGAACGCCTTTGCGGTCCAAGATGAACGTCGCCTTCTTCGGCGGCTTCTGCAGGAAGACATACCAATCGCCAGTTGCCAGACGCGGCGTGCCCCACAGAACCACGTTGCGAGACGCATCGCGGAACATGTTGGTAGATGCGCCGGCCGCGACGACGGTGCCACCGATCGCCCCTGCATTGTCTACGCCGACAACCTGACGCTGCTGTAGGAAGGTCTCCTCGAACACCTCGGTGTCCGCCGCAGCGTGGATGAGCAGCGTTCCACCCTCGATAGTCTCCTTCGACAGCAGGGGCTGGCCCTTGCCGTCCTGGTAGGCCATGAACTGCTCGATGGCAGCGTAGTAGTCGTTGCGGACGTCGTGAATGGTCGTGACGCCGCCGCCGGAGAGCTGATTACCGCCAGACGCGGCGAAGCGCGTGTTGCTGGTGAACAACGCCGCGCCGTCCGGGGCGTTCGGGATCGCCGGCAGGTTGGTCGCGGTGTTCGTCAGCAGGTCGAAGAACAGCCGCTCGTCGAGAAGCGCCGCCGACTCGCCGGCCATGCGCGCCATATCGAACAACGACTGTGTCTGGTCGTCCTCGCGGTCCCACTTGGACCACGGAACGCGGCGCGCCCACTCGTAGACCCGGACGTTGAACTGGACCGAGTCCATGGCATCCGTGGGGATGGACGTGCCACGCTCCCAGTAGGCCATGTGCGGCGCAGCGGTGAGGTAGGCAAAGTCGTGGTTCCGGTTGGTCGCCACGACGGTGTCCATCACGATAGACAGACGACTGTCAGACTGCCGATTGCGAATCGCTCCGTAGGTGTCCGAGAACTCCTGGCGGAGCCCGTTGATCAGGAGGTTGTTGCTGAGAATGGTTGCCATGGCTTACGTCCCCGCCGACTCGTAGTTGACCGCGATGTATTCGGCCGGCGTGAAGAGCTTCACGTCGCAGTCCGTGGTGCTGCGGAACTCCCACAGCACACCGATTGCGTTGGTATTTCCGGACGCCTGAAGGTCCATGTTGTCGGTGTCGCTGTCGTCGCAGTAGATGAGGTCACCGACCTTCGCCTGCGACGGCGTGCCGTTGATGCTGTCAAGGTGCATCAGGATGACACCGCTCGTATCGACGAACGCCCTCGGGTCGGGTGTGTCCGATGTCTCGCCGATGATGATGCCATCGCCAGCGCGGTCCTCGCCACCGATGACGATGCCGACAAACACGTCGTCCGAGGCGCTGTCGTCCCAGTGGTTGAGGAATCCGGCCTCGAGCTGCACGAGCGTGCCAGCGGCGACGGTGACGCCGTCCGCGATCGGGAATGAATCGCGACCTGCACTGGGGCGAGTCTCGATTATCTTGGTTGTGGTTCTGTCGGCCATATCAGTTCACCTTCGCGGCAAAGCGCGCCATGCATCCTGCGACGTAGCGTTCCTGCGTCACCGTGAGTCCGGTGCCTTGCAGTTCTTGCCAATCCTTCGCGAACCTGGCCGCGCGGTCCACCGCGTCGGTCCCCTGGTCCTGGTACTTCATCGCCACTTCCGGCACCTTGCCGGCGTGACCGCGGAACGCCTCGGCGGCGCTGTCGTCATCACCGACGACGCCGACAGCCTGCGCCATCGCCTCGACGTATGGGCCGAATGCCTTGGCGCCGTGCTCCTTGTGGAAGGACATCAGGCGACCGCGCAGGTCGGCACCGAGTGGGCGACCTTCGAGCCGCTTCATTGCGGCGTTGACGTCGTCCTTGCGGACTTCCTCAGCGTCGCGCGCGTCGAGCCGCGCCTTGAGGGCCTCGTTCTGGCCCTGGAGTGCCGCCATCTTGACGGTCATGTCATCGTTGGTCTTCGCCTTCATGCTCTCGGCTCCTGGCACCGCTGCTGGCGCGGGCGTCTGGTCTTCGGTTTGTCCTTCGGACTGCTGCGCCTGGATCGCGGCCATGATCGCGGCCATGTCGGCGACGCTGATCTCGCCCGATTCGATCGCCTCGCAGATGGCTTTGACGTCGGCGCCGCCATCGGCCTCCATGTCCTCGTCCTTGCCATCGCCGTCGCCCTCCTTCTTCTTCGGCGGCGGCCCGTCGTCGCCGTCGTGCTGCTCGAATTTGACGCCTGCGCCGAAATCGGTCGCGGGCTTCTTCTTGGTCGCTGTCGCTGTCATGTTGTCCTCGCGAAACGATGTGTGCGCGGGAGACCCGCGGCGGAAGTAGGCGACCCGCTCACCGGCGGATTCGCACACCACTTGAAAGCTGCGATAGCCGCCGCTGCGCTCGTCGAGGTCAGAGACCATCAGGAGCGGAAGCTCCAGGTAGGGAACCTCGTGGTCGAGCAGCGCCAGCGAGTCGATCGACGGGATGTCCGGGTCCAGGATCTCGACCGAGCGATACAGCAGGCGCTTCGCCAGGATGTCGGCCTGCGCCATCGGGTCGGTCACGACCAGCTCGGCCATGATCGCGATGCGCGTCTTGCCCTTGAGCGTGATCGGCTCGGATCCCTCGATGCGGAAGTAGCCAGCAGCGCGCGTCTCAGTGCCGTGCTCGTGGTGGCGAATATGCAGCGGCGGGAAGTATCCCTCGGCCTCGGATAGCCTCGCCCTGGCGATCGCTGCAGCCACCCAAGCCTCGTTGAACGTGAGGTCGCCGCGCACGCATGTGCAAAAGATCGGAACCCGATGGATGATCAGTTCATCGCCTGAGCGGGTCGCTTGGTAGCCTGCGATGGTCGGTGTGAGGGTCGCCACGACCCATACGACTAGCCACCCGTCCAGCGACTACGAATCGTCTTGGTGTGCCACCTTGGACAATCTGTATTCGCGCACCAGACGCTCGACGCCGCTCTGAATCGCTCGGCAAGGCGTCTGCGTGTCGCCGTTGATGATCCGGTAGACCGTGCTGCGGCCGGCGGGGATCAGATGCGAGACGTTGGTCACACCGCGCGCGAAGACGAGTCGCTCGAGTTCTTCGCGCAGCTCGCTCCACGGCTTTGTCACTGCGCGGCGCTCGCCAGTAGCAGATCGGGTCGCCCACCGTGGCGGAAGCCTGGGTCTGCGAGCGCGCCGGCCGGAACACGGTCCTCCAGGATGCTTCCGTCAGCGCCTACGCGCCCCATGCGGTCGAGCATCGGCCGCGACATCGACACCACGCGGCATCGACAGTTGTAGCCCAGCGGCGGCGCGAGCTTGTTCCAGACCGGATTGTCGACAAGAAAGATGCGACCGTCCATCAGGCGATGGTTGTCACGCGTGTCATCGTCGCCCACGGCGTGGAACTGAAAGCACGGCATCACTGCCTTGATGTCGGGGTCTTGCGCCTGTCGGAACCTGCCAGCGGTCACCGCCGTGTTGAGGTTCGTTCTGAACGCCATCCGCGAGTAGCCCTCGGACCACGCCGCGGTTGCCGTTCGGATCTTTTCGACGCTGGTGCGGATCATGCGACCGACGCCGATCTCCTCGGTGCCGTCACGAATCGCTGCCGCGATCAGGTCGCGCACCCGTTCAGTCACGGCCTGTTCCGCCGACCGCACGAACGCGACCATATGCCCCTCGCTGTAGATCTGCGAGATGCGTCGCGCGGTCCGCTGCGCGGCGTCGCGGATTGTCACCGGCGTGCGGTCGATCATGTCCTGCACGGCCTCGTCGAACGTAACGCGCGGGAGGATGTCCTGAGTGGTTGACGTCGAGAACCGCAGGCAGTGCGCAGCATCGTCCACCTTGCGAAACTGTCCGCCTGCGAACACCGCCGCTGCACTGCGCAGCGCCATCGAGGCCCCGACGATCTCGGCCATCGCCATCGTGTCGGTGATGACGCGCTCCAGCTTCGTTCGCGCATCAACAACGCCGTACCTGTTACCGCGCGCCATTGCGACGACCATGTCATGGACGGCCGATGTGTAGTGCCGAGCATGCCGCCCCGACAGCGATTCCAGCCATCGGTCCAGGTCGATCATGCGGATACCCCAGCACCGAACTGGTCGCCACCAGCGCCGGGCTGGAACCCCATCGCCGCCAATGGCGAAGGCTCGACGCGCCCCGCGATGACCTCCTCGTCACCCTCTGGCTTGCGGAATCCCGTCTGCTCGTAGACGTCGGTGGCACTCAACGCGACGCCCATGGCGTTCAGCACCGATGCCACTTCCGCGCGCTCCTTCGGATCCTGCCTCTTCTCTTGCGTGATGTTGAACCTGGGCTTCTCTTCGACGATGCCAAGCTCGACGAGGTTGGCATGATTCCGATGCCACACGCATCCGATCAGATCGTCGGTCAGCGTTTCCTGCAACGTCTCGCGGTCGTATTGGATCAGTGCCTCGGTGCTGTTCTCCTGGATCTCGGCGAGCGCGTAGCTGCCGCCCTCGGATGCACCGGTCGTCAGGTTTGCGCCGAGGACCAGCGTGAAGATCGTCGAGCGAAGTTCACCGCGGATGTCCTTCAGCAGCTGATAGCCCTCCGAGTTACCGCTGATGATCTCGACATCGTCCGACTTGTCGAACACCAGCACATGCCGCGAACGCAAGTCAGTTAGCACGTCGGTCCAGTCTGCGATCAATTCAGCGTTCGGTAACCCGGTCTCGGCGTCGCGGATCCCGTCGACCTTCGCCGCGATGATCCCCTGCGCGAACCGCTCAACAGCCTGCAACGATTCCTGGAAAACATGCTCCTTTGCGTACCACCACCAGCCGAGGGCCTCGCGCAGTGCGCGACCGTGGCCCAGCGTCGCCTGGTCGTCTTGGTAGACGTGGCGAATGGTCGCCACCGAATCGGCGATAGTCTCAACCTCCCAGTCCTGCGACGCGATGTTCCACCGCTCCCAGTGCGCGTGAATCTTCTTGCCGTCGATCTTCGGCACCACGCGGAACATCCTCTTGTCGCAGTCTTCGAGACGCACCGGAACCCACCACGTGCGCGGCCGGCCGTCGCCGATCGACATCACCCGCGGCGTGCCGTGGATGCGAGCGAACCGACTGCCGCTGAAGAAGGCACGCGCCAGGTTGAGCCGCGCCTGGGTGAAGTGGCGGATGCATCCGAGCAATTCGGTGCCCACCTCTACCGCAAGGTCACCGCCGTCGTTGCCGTCATGGCGAGGGGTGAGTGCCCACTGCCGACCGGCGATCAGGTGGCGCCGGTAGCCGACCGCGTGAGCAATGTCGGCGTCCCGCAACATCGACTCTTCGGCATCCGGGTCGCGCAGTAACCAGACCGACGGGTCGAAGAGTTGGACGTTGTTTCGGTAGGCCGATGACAACGCCCGGACGTAGAGCTGCTGAGACTGGTTCCGCAGGCGGAGTTCTTGTGCCATCGCGGCGGCAGTCTACCGAATGTGTCCGGATTCCGCGCACCCATAGGCATCGCGCTTCCGCTGTGGTCCCTTGTTGTGCCGCATGAACGCCCCCAAGATCGTCTGCGGCCACACGTGCAAGTCCCCCTCGGGACAGTGCTCCGACAGGTCATGCTCGCGTAGGCCCATTCCCTGCCGGCAGGCGTCGAACACTCCGGCGTCACCCCACTCGGCGAGTTGGCGGAACTTGCCGCCGAGGTAGGTCTCGCGCATCTTGGCGAGCAGGTCGCACACCTTCGGCCGGCGGACATGGTAGGCCATGAACCCGGTCTCGGAGGCGTAGGCCCAGGGTCGCCCCAGGAATGCCACGTCGGCCCACTCTGGCATGGCGGAGCGCAGGAAGTCAGGCGTTGGGGTCGCCAGGAACTCGACGTCGCCGTCGATCCACACCAGCCAGCCGTCTTCGGGGATGGGCGGCGCCGTCAGCGCGAACACCTTCCACGACCACTTGAGGACGCCGCGGTGGAGGTCGGCCCGGTTGCTGGTGTGCTCGTCCGCCTCGCGCTCGCGGAAGGCTCGCACGGCAGCGTCCATCAGGATCTCGTCCTCGCCCACGAAGCGGAAGCCGCCCCAGTGCTTGGCGACACCCTCGCGGAACAGCCGGCCGGACGTCGCCTCGTCGGCTGGCGCCCAGGTCGACAGGATCGCTACCTCGTCAAGTGCAGCCATGGTTTTGCCTCGCGGAACTCATCGACGTGCCACTGCCGATACGCCAGATCCCACGCCCACTGGTCGCGGTCCCGCTGCGGCGGGGTCTCGATCAGCGACAGGTCACGGCATGCGATGGGGTCCGCCAGGCATGGTGCCCCGGTGAACACCGGATAGCCCGCCACGGTCGCCAGCGTCGCCACGTTGCTGTTGTAGCAGACCACGGCATGCGCCCCGACGATGTCTGCTTCGAATGTCGTATCCGGCGATTGGTGAATCGGCACCGATAGCCGCATCTCATCCAGCGTCTCACGGCTAAGCGCGCCGTAGGGGTTCCCCTGTCGCCACGCCTTCGGGTGCCCACGGAACAGGATCTCGCGATCGGTGTGCTGCCGCAGCTCGCGGACGGTGGCTTCGATCCATGCGCCATGGTTGCCCTGCACCTGCGCATCCCACGGCACCTGCGCTGCGAGCAAGATGTGATTGCCGCCAGTCTTCCACGTCTCGAGCTCGAGCCCGAAGGACTTCCACCGATCCGACGGCATCCCATCAGCGCGGAAGTTGCCGCCATTGCTACAGAACCCTCCGATGCTGATCGCCGAATACACCTCGCGGTCGAGAAGAAACGCCCGCTCGATGCACCAAGGCGGTTTTCCGGCGGCCTGCTGCGCACGAATCACCACGTTTCGATTGGTGATGTGTCGGTTCTCGATGAATGCCTTCCACCATCCGTTGACGATGCACACGTCGGCAAGTTCGTTGCCGTCCCTATCCCAGTGTCTCGTGCGCCGCACGTCGTGCTCGATGCCGAGTTTTGTAAGTCCCTCACTCATAGCCAACGTCGCCAAGTGGCCACAGCTACCCGGCGAGTTGTAGTCAGGCGTGTAGAGGATCACCCGCATAGGATTTCAATCCAGACGTAGGGCTGCTTCACTTTCGGAATGCGATCTCTGAACCGGACACTCTGGAATCCGTCCATGTCCTCGACCTGATGTAACCACCATTCCTCTGACTGGATCGTCACGTGTAGCGGACCTGGCTTCCTGCTGATTCCGAGCAGGATAGCCAACCCCGCGACGCGACGAATCTCGCGCAGCACGCCAGGGACATCGTCTTCTAGGATGTGCTCCATGACGTCGTTGCACGTCACCAAGTCGAACGATCGGCCAGCGTATGGTAGGCTGTGCGCCCCCATGATGTGGTCGATGTTGTCCTCGCCACATAGGTAGTCGACGACGTCGCAGCCTCGCGACTTCAAACCTATCCCCCTCGCGATGCGCAACGATTCGGCCTTGCCACATCCGACGTCGAGGTAGGACGCGCTCGGGAACTGACGAAGCCAGTCTCGGAGGATGTCCTGCCTCCACTCCTTCATCGAGTAGCGCGGGTCGTTGTGTGCCTCGTAGTAGCGTCCTATCTCAATCCGTCGGCGCTTCTCCAGCGACCGCGTATTTCCAGAAGAGTTCGCAGGCTGCGGGGTCGGTGTGGGGTTGGTCATAGGGATACATGTCTGGGTATGGCTTGTGCGGTTGCATGGATAGCTTGGTGAAGTGAAGTATCTTCGTATTCGGTCCCATCTTGTCGCAGTGGTCCCACTCTGGCGGCAGCTTGTGCCAACGCAGCGCGTCGCCGCCAAGGTCGCGGACAAGAGCGTGTCGCCCTTCGTATTGCTCGCGGTCCCACCGGCCGGCGTTGCCGCACTGCCAGAGGATGACGTCGGCCTTGCGCGAGTCCCTTCCGCAGTAGGCGCCCGGTGCATCCGTCGGAAGTTCCCACTCCCACAGTTCGCGCAGGTCGGCGAGAACCAGCATGTCGGCATCGAGATAGATGGCGCGACCTTCGTAGTTGCACGTCTGTGGCACATACCATCGGAACATCGAGAACGGCGTCGCCCATCCGGCAGCACGGCCACCCCAGTCCCATCCGTTGTCGCCTTGGCGCATCCACGTAATGGACACATCGCCAGGCGTGTTGCGAAGGATGCTGGCAGCGAGCGCACGTTCGGCGACGGCCTGCTGCGGATCGGTGCCTACGAAGACGCGAATCACTTGTGGTGGATCACGCTTCGGTCAGCAGACTGGATGCTAGACAGCCTCGACGCCGGGTTGAGGTTGCAGATCACTGAGCCCATACCCGTCGCGATCTCGTCAAGTCTGCGCCATCGTTCGGTTTCCATGCTCACGTCAGGGTATCGGTCCTCAGTGTAGTCCACACCAACGAGCCCGATTGTTCCGAATCCAAGGTGCATCGCAATCGCCGTAGCGAAGAACGGCGACTGGCACAGCCGCAGCGGCGGGGAATCGATCTCGCCAGGCGTCAGCCACGTCTGCACGTCGTGGGTATCGATGACCACCATGCGCGGGTGCGCGCGGTGGCCGATCTGGTCATCTGCTAGCAAGTGTGTGAACACTACTAGCGGGCGCGACTCGGTGACCACGCGCCAGATGTCGCGGTCTCGGTAGGGTTCGACGCACACCGCGAAGTCTGCCTCACAGAACGTCAGCGCGCGGTTGCAGCCGATCGTCCAGTGCGCGCGGTAGTCGATACCAAGTTGTTGAGCCGATGGCCCACAACCGACGACGATGCAGTGTTCACCGCGCATCCAATTTCGCCATGCGCCGAGGTTCAAGGCCGCCACCTTCCCGCCTTGTCCTTGTCGCCATCCTTGCTTCGGTGCCTATCCGCAGGATGCATGGTGTGCTCGTTGCCTTGGTGCGGCTTCTTGAGCTCTCGCGGTGGTACGTTGAATCCGAACGGGTGCGCTTCGAGGTAGGCCCATCCGCCGCTGGTTGCGTCCACCTCGTCGCAAGTCGCGCCGTCGGGGAACCCTTCCAGGATGTCGAGATACGCCTGCGTCCACGCGCCATGGAACAGCCGCAGGCCATCCCGCTGACCGGTCACTGCCTTGTCTCGGTCCACGCCCCACCACAGCCCGCCGGTGTTGGGGCACTCGCCGCGGCGTTGGTAGCCGCGCTCGAGACACGATGCAACAGGATCCGCGCGCCCAGCCTTGCCGCCCTGTTTCACCGGCTGGCGGATCATCGTCGCCTTCTCGCGGTCGGTGAGGTCGACACCACCGACGCGAGGCCGCGCGCCGACGACGCGATAGCCCTTCTCGCGCAGCCGCTTCGACAGCGCCTCGAACTGCGCAGGTCCACCGCTGCCGCCCTCGATCTCGATGCCGACGATGACGCCAAACCCGTCGGCCTGCGCCGTCTGCACGATGAGGTCATCACGCTTGCCCGGTGTCGCCTGGAACGACCTGCAGTGCTCGATGGCGCGAACGCCCATGCGGTGCCTCGCCATGCGCACGCCAGATGTGAACTTGGCGCCTTCCTTCTCACTCGCAGCCAGGTCCCACCACCGGATTCGGATACAATCGGCGTCGGGCCACATGTCGGTTGCAGGGTCAAGCAGCGGCCCGAACCACTCGGCGCGGAAGTAGTCGCCGGGATCGCGCGCTCGCCAATCACCGTCGAGCAGTTGCGCGCGAGTGGTCGGGTGCAGGTGCATCAGACCCTCCTCGTATGCGTCTTGGTCGATGTGCGGATTGTCGCGGATGCGCGCGGGGATGTAGAGGTTCGGTGCCTTCACGCCGGCCTCGGGGTCGCCGATGAACCGTGCCTTTACCCACGTGTGCCCTGGCCCGCCTGGGTTCGATGCGGACAGCGTTCGCAGCGGAACCGTGCTCTTCGCGGCGCGACGAACGCGCGACAGACCGACGTAGGCGTATTGGGATTCGAGCGGAAAGTCGGTCAGCTCGTCCCAGTTGGTTTGATGGAACTCTGCGCCCTTGTAGCGCAGGTGGTCCATGTCATGCTGCAGGTAACCGAACGAGACCTTCGCGCCCGAGGCGAAGGTGAACGTCTTCGTTGCCGCCGACCAGTGGACGTCATCGCGTCCGCCCCACCATTCGAGCGCGCGGTCCATGAGGGCGCCGGGTAGCGCGAGGTCCATGAACGTGCGGCGGAAACAGATGCACGCAAACTCGCCGTGCTTCCATGCGTATTGAGCCGACGCCGACAGTATCGCATCGCTGTTGTGTGTTGGGATCATATGCTCTCCAGCCAAGAACAGGTGATCTGGCGACGAGACGCTCAAGCACTTCATCTGCACAGGTCCTACCCGTTCTGCGGAAACGATGAATCGGAACCTCGTCGTACGCCTGGTCGACAATCGTTGCCGAGCCAGCTTCCTCGGTAGCCGGAAGACCGGCATGTGGCACACAAGATGGATACGCCAAAAAGGCCCTACCACTCGTCCATTGAGCTTCGCCACGGTCTCCCGGACCGTCACCTTGTGGCCGAGTGATCGGAGCAAGTGCGCAACCGAATCAACCAGGTTTTTGTTTGTGTTCCCGAACTCAACCATTCCACGGGAGTCGGTGCACCCGTCCGTATCCATCAATCCACACAGCAACGCGAGTCGCTGTTCCTTCGAGGTCCACAGGTAGTCGTTGGGGACATGCTTGTTTCCGATCAGCCCTTCCGATCGCAGCGCCTTATACAAGACGGGTGACCGATACGTAGCAGCACGGTTGTTTGGTTTCTGTGAGACGTGGGTGATCGGGTATCCGGCAGCTTCGATAGCCGCCACGATCTCATGGTCCATCGTCGTGATCGCACCGGTAACGGTTGTCCCATCACCCAACCAAAGGCCTAAAACGTATGGGTCGATCGGAAGAACTCGAGCCACTAGCTCCAACGGATCGGCGACAGGTATTGCGTGATTGGTTCGGCCAGACCTCGTTCTGATGGTCTTGACAATCTCCGACGTAGTCCGAACCGAACCGGTCGGAGGAAGAGATCCTCGGCCGATCATGAGTCTGTTTCGAGCAACAATCATCGCCGTGAACGCCTTCGACTTCTGTCCACCAACCTCACTCACTCGCTTATGCCGACGTTGCTCACGCCATCCTTCGGATCTCCTCGTCAGGCTCGCCATCTCAACAGAGTCGAAGGTCAACCATCGATGGTCATCGTGGGCGATCAACTCAGCACCATCGTCGAACCGTAGACGGTATGCGGGAGCCGTGATCAACTCCGACTCGCCCTGGATCTCATGCTGTAGTCCGTCTCGGCCGAAAACGACATCACCGACACTGAGACTTAGAAGCGAACGGAAGCCACTTGGTGTTGGGATCATCTCACCAGCATACAGCAACTTGCCACCACCGGCCGCGCCGCCATACAAGCACTCGAACACGCGCTGCGTCGTGCGCTTGCGCAGGTGAGCTCCGAGGAAGAGTTGCTGCGGCGGCGTTGGCCAGTGCGGGATGTAGGGGTTTCCGATGATGCCTGGGCACACGGACTCGAACTCGCGCAGGATGCGTTCGCGCGCTTCGGCCTCGCGGTCAGCCGGCTTCGTCATCCGTCGAGAGACTCACTCGTATTCCTTGGCGCGTTCGATGCTCACAATCGCGATGGTCGTCAAGACCATGGCGACGGCCACAGCGACGCCCCAGGCTACGTCCATCACTCCTCATCATCCGGCATCAACTCTTCAGCCATGCCTGCCAGCCGTCGGATGCCTGTCAGCAGGTCGCGGGTTGGTGGCACGGTTGGGCCGGTCGCGGCGATCTTGATCGGTGCGCCGCCGTCGCCGCCGAGTTGCACCTTGCTGCCGTAGCGCCGCGGATCCCAGCACGCGAGCAGCTTCAGGCGGGTCTCGACGCGCAGCTTCGATCTCTGGATCACGTCGCCGTCGGTCACCTCGTCGCCCTTGTCGGTGACCCGCGTGTCCTGGCCGTTGGAGTCAGCGATGTTGAGGCAGTCTTCGGCAATCACGTCGAACCCTTGGTCGCGCGCGCGCCCGACGCGGCCAGCGAAGATTGGATCCTTGTCCCGCCACAGGTCGATCGTCTGCCGAGCAGGCTTCCCCGGCTGCCGGCAATACTCGCGCAGCATGCCTCCAGAGGCGATCCACTCGACCACCTCGTCAGCGAACGCTTGCGGCACCGGCTCAGGCGGTCGCCCGATCCTCTTTGGCTTGCCGTTTGTGCCGTTCTTTTTGGTCATGCGCCCCGCATCCTACCGCGCCACCGGGCCCCGCGCCACGCCTTGCCGATTCGCCACTGCAGTCGCTTGACCACCCGTAGCCCATCCGCTACACTTGGCCACATGGAACCCGTTGCCACCCCGCGCCAGATTGCCAGATTGCCGGATGATTGCCGGATGATTGCCACTGCGCCGATTCCTCTGGAATCCCCATGCACTTGTCGCGAATGTGTCCCGCCCGTAGTGCCCGACTTCCCGCCGCGGCGCGAGACCGAGCTGAGGCCAGTGCACCGCCACCGGCTGCCGGTCGGGTTGAGTGAGGCCGAGTTGCTCGGCGCGACACCCCCAACAAACCAGCCCGGCGAAGAACTCTGACAGGTTTGACCTTGCTTGTTGCGTTTGCTATTTAGACCGCCATGGATGAACTGACCCCCCGAAGGGAAACGCGACTAGAGGCCGCCAAGGCAGGCAGGACGAAACTCCTTGGGCGGGCCTGCCCAACTTGCGAAAGTGAAGTCCGCTACGTCACCAGTGGGCAGTGCGTCGGCTGCACAAAGGAACGCTCAGCCCAGAACGTAGACCTTGTCCGCAAGACCTTGCGCGAGGCAAAAGGATGAGACTTGTTCCGAAGAACTGGATTGAGTTTCAGCACTACCGGAACCGGCGACCGCCGTGGATCAAGCTACACCGAGCACTTCTTGACGAC
>Ga0105052_10001711_pt1 | contig 28204 bp, 9 predicted proteins | sample FRY03_FD_78094 | JGI IMG/M metagenome (GOLD analysis project Ga0105052, IMG submission 78094) | Freshwater microbial communities from Lake Fryxell liftoff mats and glacier meltwater in Antarctica - FRY-03 | ecosystem: Environmental > Aquatic > Freshwater > Ice > Glacier meltwater ... | reverse complement strand
TTCACTTTTCTCATATAGCAAGGTTCCTTTTAAACTACTACTATTATAATGTCAATAAATACATAACACAAGAGGTATTTTATATTATGGCATTACCAGACTTTTCCAGCATAGGTAAATCCGCAACTGCGTTCGGTAGCGGCCAAGCTCCTAAAGAAGTATCTTCGGGTACTGCGTTTGATCTATTAGATCCCGCAAATGCTCGACGAGCGATCTCAGGACTGTTGCCTGGCGGCCTTAGTGGGCTGTCTAAATTAATTCCTAACATAGGATTCCTGGGTGGTGAAGGTGGCGGTGCTAGTGCGGCCGGTGAAGACGATTGGCGTGTTCGATTAAGTCTAGCTGACAGTGCTACCATATTTTATAAAGCCTCGTCTACTCAAAATTCAATAATGGCCCCGTTAGTTGAAACCAATGGAGTCATATGGCCGTACACTCCGACAATTACTGTAAGCCACGTGGCCAACTATTCAACTGCCGTGCTTACACATAGTAATTATTCCGCGCATTTCTACAACAACTCAGATGTGAGTGACATAACAGTGACTGGTGAGTTCACTGTACAAAGCGTCGACGAAGGCCAGTATCTAATGGCCGCGATATATTTCCTAAGATCAGCGACTAAAATGTTCTTTGGGCAAGGTGCTAATATTGGCAGTCCACCCCCGATCTTATTCTTAGATGGGTATGGTAGCCATTATTTCCCACACGTACCTTGTGTGGTTACTAACTTTACACACAATCTTTCCAATGACGTCGATTACATACAAGTACCGATAACACAAACTACACTGGAAGATGTAACTATACCAACAGCCGCCGACAATCCAAATGGTGGAGTTAACTTCCTTGAGAATGACGGATTAGATAACGTGTCTCCGCTGTTGCGTAGCAATAAAGTTGGAGCAACACAATCACAGAAATACAACAGCATAACATCATCTACACGTGTGCCAACAGCTAGTACAGTGTCAGTAACATTGAGACCAGTGTACAGCAGAGCAAACTTACATAATAACTTTAATCTTAATGAGTTCTCCCAAGGATTGTTAGTTGGGAACAAGAAGAAAGGGTTTGGAGGATTCCTATAATGGCGGCGGCGAACTACAGCAAGACTAGTCCGTATGTAAACACTGAGACATTCTCATTCTTTTTAGATGTGGCAAACATACCCTCGATACCAAAAGATCCTAGTGATGTGCAGTATCGTATCGACAACATCTATAATCATAGACCCGATCTATTGGCATATGACTTATACGGTGACAGTTCTCTTTGGTGGGTTTTTTCTATTCGCAATCCTAACATACTACAAGATCCAATCTATGACTTCTTGCCAGGAGCAACCATATACATTCCAAAAAAGGATACTCTAACCACAGCGTTAGGGTTATAATCAATGGCATTCCCTACAGCTGACCAAGATTTAGAAAATAATATTTCACCTCTTCTACTAAGCACAAGCAAGAGCGAATTAACTCCTCCTGAGTTGACTAACGTCCAACGAGAAATAGGACCCGATTTTGGAGTAGAACCAGACATCAGTGATGCAGTTGAACCAGACTCTACAGACACGACTAAAACTAGCACAAATTTAGGAACGATTCCGTCAATTGACGTAACAGAGAATTATTCTAGAGAATTTCCTGATGCTGACATATCCAAACCAGTGCCCAATCCACTGCATGGGTATGCCAGCTATACCTACGGACTGAGCCTGGCTTTGATGACTGCCGACGAATACAATAAGATAGTCAAAGAAGGTGTCTACTCTCCAACCAGGGTACTAATAGCAAGCGCCGGAAGACACAATAACACACTAGGTCCTACTCAATTTATACGTGCACCACATTTTGCAGATGATTTCTATTTTGACGGTCTTGAATTAGAAACGGTGGTTGGGTTAAATGCGCAGTCTAGGAATTCTAATGCAGTGCATTACAAGTTTACGTTAATAGAACCATATGGATTTACCTTGTTGGACAGGATCATTACTCTGAGTAATGAACTTGAGTGTGACAATTATCTAGACATGCCATACATGTTGCAGATTGATTTCTTTGGTATTGACGACACTGGTGCACTTACTGGTATGATACCTGATACTACAAAACGAGTGCCCATCAGGCTAAACAAGATGGATGTTAACATGACTGTAAAGGGAGCAGAATACAGGATAGAGGGAGTGCCGTACAATCATTCAGCATTTGATCTAAGCACAGTTACTACTCCTGCAAATTTTGAAGTTAAAGCTAAAACAATATCACAATTTTTTACCAGCAGTGTTGGCTCAGATAAAAATAAAACAGAAACCACAGAAAAAAGACCAATTCCGACGATTGATATCACAACAACAAACTCGGCTCTATTGAGTCTGCAGACCAAAATTGACCTTGGCTTGGTCACAAGTTATGGTACTGCGCTAAACAACTGGTCCAAAGCGGCATATGACGCAGGCAAAATTGGAGCCAACGACACATATATTTTTAATTTCCTTGATGATGAAATAGCCAACAGCCCATTTACAACGGCCGCTCTATCAAGCCCAAAAGACACCGGTATGGCTGCAATTGATAGAACGAATTCAATATACAAATCATCAACCGGAGCAAACACCAATGATTACGATCCCAATACGAGGATATTCCAGGTAAATGCTGGTACTTACGTAGACAGGATTATAGCCTGGGTAATACGTAACAGTCAATGGATGACAGATCAGATGGTAATACCCGACGGTGAAACAGATATAGAAACATATCTTCAAAAGCAAACAGACAACAAGAACAAACCACTTTACTGGTTTAAGATCACTCCTTCTATTAGACTGCTTGAGTTTGATAAGATAAGGAAGATATGGGCCAGAGAGATAACATACAACATACAAAAGTACAAGGTAGAAAACGTTAAAGTTGACATGGCTCCCCAAGGCCAGGCAAAAACCCCAGTCAAGGCCTACAATTATATCTATACCGGAAAAAATGATGACATATTAGATGTGGACATCAAATTTAACGCCCTTTACTACAATGCACTCACGCTGTATAGAAATCTTCTAACCAGGACAACCCCGCCAGCCTCGCCCGTTGAATCGGTAGTTCAATCAAACCCCGACGGATATAACAAGATACGGCAACAAGATCCAAATGCCATAATGCCATTGGTTATGAAACCAGTTACAATAAACACAGGAACAACTTCTGGTAGTGGATCAACAACAGCAATGCAGGTAGCGATAGCAGATGTTGAAGCCAGTTTGATGACTATGAGTCAAGCTGACATGATGAATATAAAATTAGAGATAATAGGCGATCCTACCTTTATTAAACAGGATGAAATATTTTGGTCTCCAGAGATTGCGGCTGAGCTAGAAAATACAGACCCTAGATTAACCTATGATGGCAGTTTAAAAATGGACAACGGTGAAGTATATGTAAGTCTTATATTCCGCAGTCCGATTGATAGAGATGAGTCGACAGGGTTAATGAAATTTGACAGCAAGTATGAGAATAGCTTATTCTCTGGACTTTATCGTGTATTAACCGTAACTAATAAGTTTAGAAATGGACAGTTTACACAGACCCTTAATTTAGTTAGATTGGTTAGACAGCAGTCGTTGGACTATGCTCAGAACAAGGTATCAACCAGTGATGAAAGAAACAACGTTCCTGGCAAGCAAGCAATACAAGAACTATATAATCAAGGCCCAGACTTTACCCCCACAGATGCTACTGCATTAACACAATCTGTAGATGATACAGGGTCGGCACAACAGCAACAAGCAGGACGCAATAATATAGATCCTCCGTTAATAGGACCAGATCAACAGGCATTACGGGGAATAAATGAAACAGCTACTACCCAACCAATGACTGATCAGAACGAACCAGCAACATTTAACCCATTTAGGGGAGTGCCATCAGGAGCTGATGCTCCATCTCAACAAAACTCATTTGGACAATAATCAATGGCAATAGATTTTAGATCAGGCACTAAGGTAACTAGAAACTTACGGAGAGAGGATACAGCCGCCACCCGTGTTGACCCACATCCATATATTGGTATAGTTAAAAATAATTTAGATCCAACACGTAGTGGTCGAGTGCAAGTGTGGATACCAGATCTAGGTGGTGTTGAAAGCGAACCGTTAAATTGGCGCACAGTTAGTTATTCTAGTCCATTTATGGGGTACACAACAAATCCTGATCTAAGTGATGATCACGAATCTTTTACCAGTGTGGCCCATACCTACGGTATGTGGATGGTGCCACCAGACATTGGCGTCCATGTTATAGTATTATTCATTGCGGGAGACCCGTTGCGTGGCTATTGGATGGGTTGCGTAAATCCTAATCTTAGTCATCACATGTTGCCAGGACTAGCAGGCAGTACGAACGTGCGATTGGGCCCAAACAAGTTTACTAGTAATGTCAACGTACCAGTTGTAGAATTTAACGAAAATGTTACTGAAAATATAACTAATTCTGCATTCTATAATATAGCTAAACCTATACATATTCCTCAATATAATATATTGAAGCAACAGGGGTTAGACACTGACTCTATACGTGGATCTATATCCAGCAGTAGCCAGCGAGAAACTCCTAGTGCAGTATTTGGCATCAGCACTCCGGGTCGCCCAACAAATGACCCTGCTGAAGATCTAGACTATCTAACCAAGCTAAACAATAACACCCTGACTAGTGACTATCATAAAGTTAAAACACGCAAAGGTGGACATACCTTTGTTATGGATGACGGAACAAACTTGGGCGTAGACCAATTGGTAAGATTGAGAACAGCTAAGGGACATCAAATAATGTTCCACGACACTAACGAAATGATATATCTATCGCATGCTAACGGAAACACATGGATTGAGATGGACAAAGACGGTACGATCAGCATGTACAGCAAGGGCGGATTTAATGTACGCAGTGAAGGTACTATGAATTTCCATTCCGACAGCAACATCAATTTTGAGTCGGGCGGTGCTATCAGGATGCGAGCAGAGAATAAGCTACAGATAGAAACAGGAGAGACCACTTTACTACAGAACAAACTGTCAGTAACATCCACAGGAACTACAGAATTTAAATCCGGCGGACAATTTAAAATACAAGCTGATGCTAAGATATCAGTTAAAGCAGGTGGTGTATTAGCATTAGAAGGCTCGCAGATACTACAGAACAGTGGTGGAACAGAAACGGTCGATGCCGTGAGAGGCCTGAAAGAGTATAATCTGAGCGACACTACATTGAAGGGCGGTTTTTGGCAACCGACTCCACGATCACTTAACACTATTTGTACGTCAGCACCAACGCACGAACCTTACCCGAGAGGACAACAAGCAAGATTCTTTAACCCAGAAAATTCTAATTCAAGAATCACAGCACAACCAACATTCAAAGGTGCGTTTGATGCCACGAAAAATGTGGCCGGAACCGAAGTAGTCAACCCAGGTGGAACGTATGATATTAGAAACCAACCAGTGCCAACCGGTACGGTAGGTAATCTCAGCAAAGATGAACTAACGGCATACATGGCACAGATAGGCAAGAGTGAGAGCAGTGGTGATTATGCCGCAGTCAATGAATTAGGCTATGTGGGCAAGTATCAAATGGGCTACCAAGCTCTAATCGATGAGGGATACATCAAATCGTCAGTAACCAGCAACGCCGATCTAACTAATCCTAACTCATGGACAGGCAAGGACGGAATCACAGATCGAGCAACGTTCTTAGGCAACGAAACTATACAAGAAAGTGCCATGGTTGGATATACTAAGAAAAATTATACATCATTGTTAAACAATGGAACGATAGCACAAGACACTTCACCTGAAGAAGTTGGCGGCATATTAGCAGTTAGCCATTTATTAGGTGCTGGTGGTGCTAAAAAATGGAGAACAACCGGTGGTGGAGCAGATGCTAACGGTACAACCGGAGACACATATTTCCAAAAAGGCAAATTTGCAGTAGCAACACTAGCACCGCAAGTGCAGGCTGTTCAAGCAGGATAAATATTACTATGGCTAGTATCATGTACAGAGGATTTTCAACAGTAGGGCGCAATCGCAAATTCCGCCTCACGGATTTTGAGTTAATCAAACAGGATCTGATCAATCATTTCTACATCCGCAAAGGTGAGAAATTAATGAATCCCGATTTTGGCACCATCATCTGGAACGTGGTGCACGAACCCTTAACAGAAGATTTAAAAAGTGTCATAGTTACCGATATTAAAACAGTAGCCAGCTACGATCCCAGGCTAAGCATAGACAATGTAGTGGTGACAGAATATGCACAAGGCATACAAGTTGAACTAGAATTACGCTACGTATTAACAAATCAGACTAATGTAATGAATCTACAATTTGACAATCAAAATAGTACCCTAACTGCCGTATAATTAACATAGCACTTTTTAATCCTGATAAATACATTATACAGGGAAAAATTATATGGCAATTACCACAAGACAAAGCAGTTTACTAGTCGCTGAAGATTGGACTAAACTATATCAGACCTTCCGCAATGCTGATTTCCAAAGCTATGACTATGAGACTCTAAGAAAGAGCATGGTGGACTATCTCCGCTTATACTATCCTGAAGACTTTAACGACTTCATTGAATCAAGTGAGTTTATCGCTCTAATTGACCTATTAAGTTTCTTAGGACAAAGTCTAGCATTTAGAGGAGATCTAAATGCACGTGAAAACTTCATTGACACCGCACAGCGCCGTGACTCAGTATTAAAACTAGCACGTCTAATCAGCTACAATCCCAAACGTAATATTCCAGCCAATGGCCTGCTTAAGATTGATTCAGTTAGTACTACAGAAACAGTTTACGACAGCAATGGTCTTAACCTATCAGGATTAGTGATCAATTGGGCAGACAGTGCAAACGATAATTGGCAAGAACAATTTAATGCAGTGATTAATAGTAGTCTTAACACAACACAGTCAATAGGCAAGCCAAGCAACAGTAAATTAATCAATAGCATACTAAATGAAGAATATCAGATTAATCTAGTACCAAACATAACAGCTACCTATGCGTTTAGTGCCGCCATTGAAGGGTCACAGACATCATTTGAAATGGTAAGCCCAACATCAGCAGGCCAATCTTATATCTATGAAGTCGCGCCAAGGCCAACTAGCAGTTTCAACATATTGTACAAGAATGACAATCTAGGTAATGGCAGTAACAATACCGGATTCTTCATGTACTTTAAACAAGGCGGACTAAAAAGTATAGACATCAACTTCCAAGAAAGTCTCCCTAATAGAGCATACAACGTAAACGTTGACAACATTAATAATTCAGATGTTTGGTTATACAAATTAGATTCAAATGGTAATATTGACACACTATGGACACCAGTACCTAGTGTTGGCGCTACAAATATCATTTACAACACTAGCACTAACAAGAACATCTATCAAGTAAACACACGTGCAGGCGATCAAATTGATTTGATATTTGGCGATGGAAGTTTTGCAACAATGCCACAAGGTAGATTTAGATTGTACTACAGGACCAGCAACGGATTAAGCTACAAAATATCACCCGACGAAATGCGTGGAATAGTTATACCTATAAATTATGTTAGTAAAGCGGGAAGGATAGAGACTGTTAATATCCGTGCTAGCTTACGATATACTGTAACCAATGCAACAGCACGCGAAACTGTTGAAGAGGTACGACAAAAAGCACCACAACAATACTACACACAAGATCGCATGGTAACAGGCGAGGACTATAACATATTGCCTTACACGTTATTCAACAGCGTGTTGAAAGTTAAAGGGGTTAATAGGACATCGAGCGGTATCAGTAGATATCTAGACGTCATTGACAGCACTGGAAAATATTCTAGCACGAACATATTCTGCCAGGATGGTATATTGTACAAGGATGAGATCACTGACACATTTAGTTTTAGTTTTGTTACTACCAGTGACATCTACAAAGTAATTACTAATCAGATTATATCATTACTTAAGAAAAAAGATACATTACAGTTCTTCTATTCTAATTATGCACAAATTGGTGTGACAAACACGTATTGGAATAAGGCATTAGATGATACAGGCATTACTGGATATTTTTATGATGCTACTGACAACATATTACAAGTTGGCCATTATGTTAGTGACAGTAAAAAATATGTTAAACAAGGCTCTATTGTAAAATTCTCCGCAGGCGCAGGCAAATATTTTGATGCACAAAACACAATTAAAACCGGAACGCCAAACAACGCCGGAGACAAGTATTATATCTATGCTGAAATCATTGAGGTCTTAGCAGATGGAACCAATGGTGGTGAAGGTAATTTAGCCAATGGCAGTGGCCCAATAACATTAAATCAGATTGTTCCAACAGGTGCAGAGGCTATCCGGGTATTTCCAGTATTTAATAATACATTAACTACTGCTGTGACTACCAGTATGGTTGACTATATACAAGCATTCAAAGACTTTGGTCTGCGCTACGATGTAACCACATCAGCCTGGACTATAATAACACCGGAAAATATGAACAACGGTGCGTTTAATCTGTCAGCCGCAGGCAATACTAGTTCAGCTGGTCTTGATTCTAGTTGGTTAATTAGATTCCAAACAGTGGGGCAAACATATTCAGTCTATTATAGAGGGCTCCAATACGTATTTGAAAGTGTCAGAGAAACTAATTTCTATTTTGACGAAGCCGTTAAAATATACGACCCACGAACAGGATTTACTATACGTGATCAGATCAATGTATTAAAAATGAATACGAACCCAGATGATTCTAACCCATTGGCATTAGAATACCAATGGCACATTTATGACAATGTTGTCGAAACAGATGGGTATTCTAATCCCAATAAAGTATTAGTTACATTCCCTGATTCAAACGATGATGGTGTTCCAGACAATCCAGAACTATTTGAAATACTGGTAAGTCCTACTACCTTAACAGCTCAGAAATATGTCTATTTCCAAAATACCTATGGCTACGATAATTTTGTTATACAAACGTCAGTGAGCAACAGTTTAGTAGTTAGTACATATAATTCTCTTGTTGCCCTTGAAACTGCAAAAACTCTTTATCAACATGGACAATTATTTTATATTCCAAGTACTGACAAGTTCTATCAATTAGCAATCAGTGGCGCAGTTTATACAGTGTCTGTGGTTACTGGATATACTGCTAAGGTAGGAAGACAAGACATATACTTCCAATATAGACACAGCAGTCCAAATAATAGACGTATTGATCCAAGCCCAAATAACATTGTTGACTTGTACATACTAACTAAATCTTACGCCACAGACTATCTTGCTTGGTTGCAGGATACAACTAACACAGTTGTCCAACCAACAGCGCCTACCCCAGAGGTCTTAGGAACAGACTATAGCAATCTAGAGAACTATAAGACAGTGTCGGATACAGTGATATATAATCCTGCTAAGTTTAAACCTATCTTTGGTGGCAAGGCAGAACCTGCACTGCAGGCAACGTTTAAAGTAGTCAAAAACTCTAGCGTGGTTGTCAGTGATAATAACGTGAAGACTAGTGTGATTGCGGCAATCAATACTTACTTTGATTTAAACAATTGGGACTTCGGAGAAACATTCTACTTCAGTGAACTAAGTGCGTACCTCCACAGCGTGTTGGCTCCGAACATAGCCAGTGTGACCATAGTTCCAAGCAGTGCAACCGAAACCTTTGGTAGTCTCTTACAGATCAATGCAGAGTACAATGAGATTATCGTAAGTGCGGCCACGGTAGATAATGTGCAAATTATTACAGCTATTACAGCCGCACAACTTAATCAAACCGTGACAGCGTAAATGAATACTATTCAAAAGATGAGAAAATAATGGCCGCAAGAAAAAGCATAAATTTACTTCCTGGTGTATTTAGAACTGATGTTAACGAAAAGTTTCTAAATGCTACAGTAGACCAGCTAGTTAGTGAACCATCACTAACAACTCTTTATGGCTATATTGGTCGTCAATTTGCTCCAACATATCAGAAAGGTGATAGTTATGTTACTGAAGGAACAACTAAACGTCAGGACTATCAGTTAGAACCGACTACAGTAATAAAAAATACTAAAGACGAAACAACATTCTTTGCTAGTTATTTAGATTTCCTTAACAAGGTTAACTACTACGGTGGATACACTAATAACCACAGTAGGTTATTTGCCAGCGAATACTACAGCTTTGACCCACAGATGTCATATGACAAGTTTGTAAATTTTGGACAATATTATTGGTTGCCTAATGGCCCATCCACAGTACAAGTAAACACAGGTGGAGTTGAACTAATCAAAGGTTATACAGTTTCTCGCAACGATAACCAAAATCAATATGACTTTACTTCTGAAGGAGTACAGAACAACACATTGATATTGGCACGAGGTGGCACATACACCTTTACAGTAAATCAGTCAGCTGGATTTTGGATTCAAACAGAACTAGGCATAGATGGATTAATTAATGTTACTCCAACAATTAGTAGTAGAGGGGTGTTGGGAGTAGAAAACAACGGAGCTAACGTTGGTACAGTAACATTTACAGTGCCACAATCAGATGCCCAAGATAGATTCCTAGCACAAAATACAGTAGCAACTGTTGACTATGCACTTCCGTTGGCATTTTCTAAAGTACAAAATAGATTACTAAGTTCTTTCTTAGAAGAATTTCCACAGTTTGCTGGACTTGCTGGTCAGTTAGACGGTAAGACTGTAGTATTTGTTTTACAGGACCAATTAACGAATGTAGAAGATGCGTGGACAGTAGCATACGAGAATAGTGGTGAATCAGTTGAATTTGATTTTGGGGACATAGTTCCTGAGGGAAGTAGATACGGCGTGTGGGAAGTACAACTAATTACTTCCGGTAGTGATCAGCTTATTAATATATACCCAACAACTAGTATACCATTTGATAATAAAGTGTACGTCAAGTCAGGCATAAACTATGTAAACAAAGAATTTTACAAAGAATATACCGCTTTCCTCGAACCAGTTCCAGTTATATCCAGTATCTTAGATACGCTATGGATCCAAGACGGTGAGAGAGCAGACATCTACACCAAGATTAAAATCGTAGAGTTTAATAATTTTACCATTGACGTTGACAATGATATTTTAAATGAGTCTACATATACCAGTCCCAATGGTATAGAATTTACCAGTGGATTAAAAATACAATTTGACAATGATGTTACTCCTGCCTCATACCAAGGAAAAACATACTATGTAGAAAATGTTGGAGAAGCAATTAGATTAGTCGACGAAACATTGTTAGTAACCCCTGAGTTGTACAACGACGAAGTAGCAACAAACTACCCGTTGCAACGTGTAATGCTGACAAAGTCGACAACAGGAATAATCCCCGGAGGTACAATAATTACAGTTGGCACTAGCTCAATTGAAGTTTACACCGATATAGCGATCGGGTCAACAAAGATAACTACCCTTGACTCAATAGCAAACATTGATAAGGGACAAGCAGTAAGTGGGCACAACAGCATAGCCTCAGGAACAACTGTTTACGAGGCTTTTCCGGATAAAGTATTTCCAGACTATATCACAATAAAAAGAGACGCATTAGATCTAAATGCATGGTCACGTAGTAATCGCTGGGTACACTCTGCAGTCATTGAAGCCACAGCAACTTACAATTCTGAGATATTAGTTCTCTCACAAGACTTGCGTGCTCAACGTCCTATAATACAATTTGAAGGTGACCTGCAACTATTCAACCATGGACGAATTGGTAAGCGGCATATTGATATTTTAGACACTGTAATCACAGACGCTTTTACAGAGCTAGAAGGTAAAACATTAACAACAGCATTTGGCATCACATTGTTTGATGGCATGCGTGTACTATTTGCTAACGACAATGATCCATTGGTAAAAAATAAAATATATGTTCTTAATTTAGTACAATATGAAGTTGACTCAGATGGTGCACCAGAAGGCACATTCCATATCAACTTAACTAAAGCAGACGATGGTGATGCGGAAGAGTGGGACTCAGTAGTAGTTGGTGCCGGTAGATACAAAGGCAGTGCCTGGTGGTATAACGGAACACAGTGGAATGAAAGTCAACAAAAAACAGCGGCACAACAAGATCCATTGTTTGATGTTTACGATAATAATAATAGAAGTTTGTCAAACACTGACTATTATCCACGCAGTAGTTTTGTTGGAACAAAATTATTTGGATATCAACGTGGAACAACAGGAACCAACGACAGTGTTTTAGGCTTTCCGTTAAGCTATAGGAGTTTTAATAGTCAAGGTGATATTCTTTTCTCTAACTATTTTAATACTGATAAGTTTGATTATGTGATTGACCAAGACGTTACAGAAAAAAGTACTAATATTGGATTCTTGCAGTCTATACAGTCTAATAGGACAACCACACCTAAAAATACTTGGCACACAGTCAACGAACCTAGCAAGCAATATCAGATATTCGCATTTGAATACGACGGAACAAATAATCTATTTGCACTAGACGTTACGCCAAAAAATCAAAATGTACATGGGTTCTCAGATACGATTCCTTATGTTAAAGTTTATCAGAATCAGAAACTACTAAAACAGACACAGTGGACTATATCAGCTACAAACAAGATAACGCTGAATACTACGTTGGTCCAAGGTGATACTATTAATGCATTAGTTTATAGTGATCAAATTAGTAAAGAAGCATACTATCAAGTTCCTTTAAACTTAGATCTAAATGCACAGAATACTGATATAACGTCATTGACGCTTGGACAAATTAGAAATCACGTTGTGGCATTAGGAACAAATAGCACGGCATTAGTAGGAGACATCCTTGGGCTATCAAATCTAAGAGACATAAGCATCACTGGCCAAGGTGGTAGTATATTACAACACAGTGCACCTATTCCTTATGCTGAACTATTCCTGATAGATGACAAAGCAAACTTTGTTGATGCAATTCAATATGCACAGAGAGAGTATGCAAAATTTAAGAACAAGTTTCTTGAGTTGGCGGTATCATCTCCGGGCATAGATTCGTCTGACCCTGTCGCTAGCGTTGACATCATACTTGCACAAATAAACATTAATAAGAATGTTTCATCACCATGGCATTACAGTGACATGATTCCATACGGAACATTGAAGAACGTTATAACATACAGTGTGTTTGATCCGTTTGTTCTTAGTTATGAAATTACAAATGTATTTTCGTCCACAACATTAACTAACCAAGCAGTGTTAGTATACCTAAATGGCACACAATTAATATTAGGCAAAGACTACTCATTTGATGCCACAAGGCCAGCAGTTACCTTTGATGTTAATTATGTGACATTTGCTGTTGGTGACGTAATAACCATGGTTGAATATGCAAATACTGATGGTTCTTACATACCAGAAACTCCGTCGAAACTTGGCACATATCCAAAGTTTATGCCAGAGATTATTACTGATGACACTTATAGAACTGCGATCACTGTGATACGTGGTCACGACGGTAGCATTACACCTGCATTTAGTGATTACAGAGATACCCTGCTTCTTGAATTAGAAAAACGTATCTACAACAACATTAAATTACCAGACAGCAATACATATCAAAATGAATTGCTTTCTGCAATGCCAGGCAAGTTCAGAGAATCTGGATATTCTTACTCAGAGGTGTGGAACGTTACATCAAAAGGGTTTATGACCTGGGTTGGCAGGAACAGAGTTGATTTCAGTACTAACAGTTCATTCCAAAGTAACGAACCGTTTACATGGAACTATTCAAGATTTGTTGATCGCATCGACGGCGAATACCTGCCAGGCAGTTGGCGTGCAGTTTATCAATACTTCTATGACACCATATATCCACATATCCGACCATGGGAAATGTTAGGTTTCTCAACAAAACCAAATTGGTGGGAAGACCGTTATGGCGCAGGACCATACACAGGCGGTAACAAACTGTTGTGGGATGATCTAGAAGCGGGTCGAATATACGGTGGCCCGCGGTCGTTGGTTGACATGGGATCGGGGGTTGGTATAGATACAAACTATGCTCGTCCAGGACTGTCACAGATTATTCCAGTAGATCAAAACGGATACTTATTAAGTCCAGAGAAAGTAGTGGCGTTAGCATCAAATTCTATAGATGCCGCAACATCTTGGGCAACCGGACAATTGGGGCCAGTTGAATGGGCGTGGAGAAGCAGTAGTGATTATCCATATGTCTTGCAACAAGCTATGGCATTACTTAAACCAGCAGTGTATTTTGGCAGATTCATCGACACGTATAATATTCGCTACAATACTAGCTTACGCCAATATCTGACATTTGTTAATAATCATCATGTTAGACAGGATGAGATAGTATACAATGGTTATATAGACCCATTATTACCAACAGTCATTAACAGGGGCGCCGGTTATCTAAATTGGATCGCTGACTATTTAAAAAATCTTGGCATAACACCGTCAGTAAAAATTAATACAATGCTAGAAAACTATAATGTTAAATTAGCATATAAGATGGCAGGATTCAGTGATAAGAAATATTTACAGGTTCTAGCAGAGCAAAGCTCACCAACAAGCACCAATGCTAGTATCATGATTCCAGATGAGAACTATGACGTCTTATTGAATAAGTCAACACCACTTAGCAAATTAACATACAGTGCTGTAATTGTTGAAAAATCAACAAATGGCTTTAGTGTGCGAGGCTATGATTTACACAAACCTTACTTCACTATCATTCCCAGTATTGCTAATAATAATGGATATGGCATTACGGTTCAAGACGAAACAGGATATGTCTTCAATGACTATCAGTCTGTAAAATTAACAGTACCATACGGTTATGAATTTAAGACCATACAGCAGGTAGTTGACTTCCTTATAAGTTATGAGAGACATCTCATAGCACAGGGCTTTACCTTCAATGATAGAGATGGTGATCTCGGTGAAACACGTAACTGGAAATTAAGTGTTAGAGAATTTTTATTCTGGGCACAGCAAGGATGGAAACCAGGTAGCATATTGGTATTAAGTCCAGTTACAAATAGTATAAAAGTAGTAACACAAGGTAACATAGTTGACGGCATCGAAGACAGTCAACACGGTAGTAAAATCGTAGATCAAAATTTTAATCTAGTAAAAAATACTGGATATCAGATTACACGTAGTTCTAATAACTTTAGTGTTACATTATCAGATGACAATGTATTGGCCCTGGTTGAATTGGCCCTGGTGCAGTATGAGCATGTGTTAGTCTTTGACAACACCACAGTGTTCAATGATGTGATATATCGTCCTGAGTTAGGCAACAGACAATTTAGATTAAAACTCATTGGGCAAAAGACAGACCTTTGGGATGGTAGCATGTATGCTCCAGGATTTGTTTACAACAACGAAACCGTACCAGAATGGCAAGTCGGGGTTGACTATCTTAAAGGCGACCTAATCGTATACAAAGAGCAATATTATGTAGCTTTAAAAAATGTTCCCGGCACGACAGAATTTAATTTTACTACCTGGAAACAGATACCTAAATCAGAAATAAAATCTGGATTGCTCAGTAACTTCTCAACTACTGCTGTTGAGTCTCAAAGTTACTATGACAGCTACGGCAAGATACGCGATAAAGATCAGATGGCATACAGCCACGGCCTAATTGGATATAAACCAAGACAGTATCTAGACGACCTAGGGTTGACCGAAACATCACAAATTGAATTTTATAAAGGTTATATAAAACAAAAAGGAACAAAGAATGCGATTGATGCATTAACTAAAGCAAACTTTAATACACTTTCTAGCAATATTAATTATTATGAAGAATGGGCGATTCGCACAGGCGAATATGGCGCGATAACTTCTAATCCTTATGTTGAAATTGCTCTTGACGAAAAAGCAATATCAGTTAATCCAGCTACTATAAAATTTGTTGGAACTGATAATGCTAACGAAGGTAATGGATTAGACACATTTAATCAAGGCCAACTTTATAAATTCTTTGATCAGTCTGGCGCTAAATTCAATGGCAATATTGCCATCAATAGAGATAGCCACAGTAACTATGACAACGACATCTTAACTGCTGGATATGTTAACATTGATGACGTAGATACAACAATATATGACATAGCTGACTACTCTACGTTAGATAATTTAACTGATGTCATTGGAACAGGATATACAATATGGACTGCTAAAGACTTTACAGGAAAATGGAATGTCTATAGAGTGTCTGAAACAAACAATCAAGTAGTATTATTAACTAATGCCTTAGATGGTTATGTCACTTGGACGTCATCAGGACAGCACGGACTAGTTAAAGACGATATATTTTTAGTACGTGGGTTTGATGTTAATTTTGATGGTTTCTATCAAGTGTACAAGACACCCGACCTTAAGAGAGTTACAGCACAATATCTTGGTAACCCTGACAATCTAGACGATCTTAATACATCCAATGGCACTGGTATGTTGTTTGTGTTAGATAGCCTAAGATTTCAATACATGGAAGATTCTAGGGTATTTGGATTAACTGATCCTAAACAAGGGTGGCGTGTAGGTGATAAGATTTGGATTGATAATGACGGTGAAACCACAACGGCGCAAGGGCAACCTTATGATGTACCAAGTGGTGGCTGGAAGGTATACGAAAAAACTAAACCGTGGGATTATAAAGAGTCCCTATTAAAATCTAGTTCTGAATATGCAACTAATGGGTACGGCCAATCAGTTAAATTTAGTTATGACGGACTTTTAGCAACAGTAGGAAGTCCCTTTGCAAATACTGTTCCGTACTATAGTGGTGGTGCAGAAGTGACCACTGGTCGAGTTAATACATTTGATAAAAATTATGCAGGCAATCTTGTAGCAGGCACTAGTTTAGTGCCAGCCGCTGGTAATGCAATAGTGGTTACAAGTGAATTTGGGCACAGTATTGATCAGGCAGTTGAGAAGGTTGCCATTGGTGCACCTGGTAGCTATGGAAATATTGGTTTAGTATATCTCTACAATAGACCTGCAGGAACTACTTCATTCAATGAGCCACAGGTACTGTGGAGCAAGGATGTTACCACAACCGGAGATAGATTTGGGTCTAGCATATCACTAAGTGAATATGGTGAATGGCTATATGTAGGCGCCCCGGGAAACGACAGAGTATATGTATACGGATTAAACACTCACGTATCATCAGAACAAGATATTGTATCAATTAATAACCGTAACACCCTACGACTTGACGGTAATGTTGCTGCCTTCGTGGGAGACTATGTTACGTATCCATTAACTGGAGCAACAGCTAGAGTAATATCAGCTGGTAACACAATTATTGGAAGTAGCTGGGCATCAAATATTGTAGTTGACACCGCAGTTGGATTTGACATAGGAAATGTAGCGGCTAACATATCAATTAATTCTATCGACTCCTCACTGTATGCTGAAACACTTTATAGTGTATCAAATTTGAGTGTCATCGGAACATCATTTACACCATCAGTAGCTAATGCGGCTGATTCACTATTAGTCAGAAATTCAAACAGGACGTTTATTCCATATTTAGATTATACAGTGAGCGGAACTAGTATTAGCTTTAAAGAAAATTTAACTCAAGACACTTACGTGATTACGCAAGCACCTTACTATGTATTAGCTAACGTCATCCAGGGAGAGAGCGGTAGCGCATTTGGGTCCTCAATGGATTCAAGTCTTGACGGCGCACAACTAGGTGTTGGCGCACCCAATGCTAATGTTTTTGTAGCTGGTGAGTGGGTACAAGGCGCTGGTGCTGTTTATGTATATGACAGAGTTATTGAAGCATTTGCAAGTACAGGGACATTAACATACACAACAACAGGAACAATCGATTTAGTACACAAAGTGTCAATTGATGGAATTACTGTTGAGGATTACCTTCCACCCACCATTGGTGGTACCACCCTAACATTTATTAATCCGCCTGCTTTAGGACAAGTTGTTTATATTGAAACTAATCAGTTCAATCTATTAGAACAATTAATTGGAGTCGACAGTCTAACAGGTGGTACCGATGCAATACAAACAGGCGCGGCGTTTGGCACTGACTTAACTATTTGTTCTAACAACTGTGCAATCTATGTAGGTGCACCTTACTACGACAATGGCACAGCATATAATACAGGCGCGGTTTGGAAATTCCATAACAGGGGCAGGCTATACGGAACTAACACCGGTGAAGCGTTGAACCCGACATTTACCCCCGGTAACACAATTCGTTTAGACAACTACGAAATAACCCTTACTGGAACAACATTAGACTCGTTAGTTGATGACATCAATACTGCTGACATTCTTGGAGTTACTGCAACAAATGCCAATGGATATTTAAAATTAGATTCAGACTCAACAGTTGCTAAAAACTTATTAAGAATATTGTCAGGATCTAGCAATGGTGTTCTACAAGATGCTGAAATGAAAGTATTTGCATTTATGCAAATCATAGTAAGTCCGCATAATGCCCAAGGCGAATACTTTGGTAACAAAGTAGTATTGGCACAAAATGCTTATATGTTAGTAATTGGTAGTGAACGTGGCACTACTAAAGCAGACGCTACATTTGACGACAGCGAATTGACGTTAGATGATGACAGCACAATCTTTACAGATGACATTAACGGCAGTGGCAGTGTTTATGTTTATGAATTATATGATGACCCACGTAATGAAGTAGAAAATCCTGGTAGGTATGCATTTGCACAGCAACTTAATCTTCCAGACATAGACGGTAATGTTTTAACACCAACTGATAGATTAAATTCAGGTGATAGATTTGGGGCCGCCATAGATGTAATGGGCGGACAAATTGTAGTATCGGCACCGGGTGATGACACACAAGGAATTGACACTGGAAGTATCTATGTATTCTCAAACCCAGCAATGACACGAGGATGGAATCTTATAAGATACGAACAACCTAGAGTTGATGTTGACACAGTTAATAGGATGTTCTTATACAGTAAAGTATCCAACACCATCTTAACTAATTTAGAATTCATCGACCCTGCAAAAGGTAAGATATTAGGTGTTGCAGATCAAGAAATTTCCTTTAAAACTGAATACGATCCTGCTGTTTATAATCGCGGAGCAAAGGCAAACTCTGCCTTCCATTGGAGCGATTCACAAGTAAATCAAGTTTGGTGGAATTTAGGACAAGTTCGTTTTGTTGATTATGAACAAAGTAATTTAGAATATCGTAGTATTAATTGGGGAAGACTATTCCCTGGCAGTCTAGTAGAAATCTGTGAATGGGTAGAAAGCACAGTGTTGCCTAGCCAATATGTTGATGCTGGATATGACGGCATACCAAAATATGCGGATAACAGCAACTATGTTGAGGTGTCTAGGGTAAATCCAATATCAAACATTATTGAAAGCGTTTATTATTTCTGGGTCACTAACAAAACCAGCCTGACAGGTAATGACGAAACTAGAAATTTATCTATACAAACAATTGCAAACTATATAGCCAATCCTAAATCACAAGGAATTGCTTACTCAGCGATTATACAAAACAATGCAATCATAGTGTATAATGTTAGCGAATATCTATCAGCACAAAATACCATATTACATCTTGATCATGACCTGTTAAAGAATTCAAGTTTAATTCACAGTGAGTATGAATTAATACAACAAGGGAACCCAGTTAATCTAATCCCAAGTAAGATTGTTAACAAGATGATAGACAGTCTATCTGGAATTGACGTCAATGGCAGAACAGTACCAGACCCTACATTAAACCCAGCTGATAGGTACGGGATTGACATCCGACCAAGACAGACTATATTCAGTGATAGATTAAAAGCAATGGGTGATTTGGTCACTTATGTTAATTCTATATTGATCACTAAACCTATAGCACGTCAATATGATCTAACACAGATGCTTTCTGAAGAGGCAAAACCTAGTATCAAATTGGGCGAATATGATATTGCTATTCCAACAGAAGTAGAGTTGCCATATATTAATATATCCGATTTGTTAACTGGATATAAAGTATTAGTAGAGCAAGATACCACGCAGGATAACCTGTGGGTACTATATGAACTACAAGCTGATAACACTTGGGCATTGGCAAAAATACAAAGTTATAAAACTAGCCTTTATTGGTCATATGTTGATTGGTATGCCGCTGGGTATGATGCCAATGAGGTCATTGAGTATGTGGTTGATACTCTCCCGGATGCATTAAAATTATCTGCATCAATTGGTGATGAAGTTTTAGTTAAAGTTACAACAGCTACTGGTGGCGGATGGAATTTATTAACTGTTACCAATGACGGTACGTATGCAACGGTTGGCATACAAAACGGTACCATACAACTAAGTAAGTCTTTGGGTAATTTTAGTGATAACGGTATTGGCTTAGGTAATCAAGGATTTGAAGCAAACAGGTTTGACCAAAGCCCAAACATCGAAACAAGGTATATCATAAATGCACTGCGAGATGATATATTTGTTGGCGAGTTACAGGGAGAGTTTAATAAACTATTCTTTGTGATGATTAATTATCTATTCACTGAGCAACAATATGTGGATTGGGTATTTAAAACAAGTTTCATTAGCGTAACCCATTATTTGAGAGAGTTAGGTCAACCGGCCAATTATATCAAAGACAATTTAACCTACTATGAGAATTACATAGAAGAAGTAAAACCATACAGGACTAAAATACGCGAGTATCTAACAAACTATACTCGTAACGATTCGTTTGGCGGAGATCTAACTGACTTTGATCTTGCACCATATTATGATCAAGATCTAAAACAGTTCCGCAGTCCGAGTGGCGAGTATGTTGCAAAAGATAGTTCACTGTGGTCTACAGGATATCTAAATAACAATGGCGGATTGGTTAACATTGATTATCCAAATTGGTATAACAATAGAACTTTTGTTGTTGACAACATAATTATAACCAATGCAGGCAGTGGATATACTAGCATACCTACTGTAACTATATCAGGCGGCGGGGCTAACGTACAAGCAACAGCCACAGCAACAATCAATGGAGATACTGGTTCTGTAACTAGTATAACTGTGGTAACTGAAGGCAAGGATTATGTAACAACTCCGACAATTACAATCAACGGAACAACAGTTAGTAACGTTACTATCATAGGTGGCAATGCAAATATAATATCAAATACATACACTGTTAATTCGACCAATGGGTTATTTGTTGGGATGTCGGCCAACACTGCATTCACAGCCAACACTATAATAGAAAACATTGATCGTGCAAATCTTAAAATAGTTATGACGACAGCTAACACAAGTGTGTTCACTAACACAGCAATCAGCTTTGGGTTTACAACAACCACACAACAAGGCACTCCGGCAACTGCTTACGCTGTGTTAAAAAATAATAAAATAAGAACATTTGACACCACACTGAAATTTGATAGAATCTCTTATGGTACATCCGTACAACCTTGGCAAACAAATACATTCTTTGAATCCAACACTATCGTAAGTTACGGAAATGTTGGCTACCAAGTAATAGCAAATGTAACCACAAGTAACTCATTTGTTACCAGTGAGTATACTGTTTACTCAGCGGCCGATTTTGATAACGCCAACGATCGAATCATGGCATATTACAGTCCGCAGTCAGACATGGCAGCAAAAGATTTAAATCAATTGATTCCTGGAATTGAATATCCAGGAGTGCAGATACAAGGATTAAACTTTAATCAACAACCTGGATTCAGTGGAGAAATACTAGCTAACGTAACATTTAGCGGAGCCCATGGATTAGTAGCAGGACACACAGGCAATGTAATCATACAACCAGAAGCTGACATGTACTTAAACTTCTTAGCTGATCATATTTTTACAGTTGATGGTTCCACATCTGCTTACCCACTCTACAGTGTCTTTACAGCTAACATTGGGGACTTTATTACACAACCATCAACTGGTGCAAATGCTATAGTGTATGGTAATGCCATTGGTGCAACACAAGGCAATGTAATTAGTTCAGCAACAGCCTACTTTATTAAGAATAATGATTTTACTTTTAACACTACAGGAAATATATTCATTAATGGAGATACTCTTCTATCTTCTAACGTATTTGCCGGCAACACTAGTACATGGTCAAATGTTTCTATTAAACCAATATCATCTACTATTGCATTAACTACAGCAGTCGAATGGCCAGTGCTAGATGCTAATATATCTGTAACCAGAGTATGGTCAGCAGTTAAAGTGCAAGGTACTATTAAATCAACAGCGGACTTTGTGTTAAGCAACACATCAATCCGCAATGGTAACATCAGGGTAGATGGCACATGGAGAACAGTATATCCAACAGCCGTTAATTTTATAAGCTCTTTATCTACACCATACGACTCAACAGTGTTTGACGCAGTTGAATATGACGAAGACGGTAATGAGATGCTTAGCCAAAATGCTGTAGACACTATCATCCGCAGTACTTACACAGACACAGCGTTAGGTAGCAGACCTGAAGACATTAATGTAGATGGCGGAGCCTATGTTGACCGTTGGTCAAGTCATGCTCCAGAAGAACTAGTGCCAGGCATTGTATTTGACACGTTAAATATGCGAGTATTTACGTCAAATGTCTCTACCTATACTAATGCTAATGCCACTGTAGGGTATAGAATATTCACTGATATATCAGGTGAAACAAATTTTTTAAGAATTGCTGACAGTTATAGCACAACAACAGCTAAAGAATTGTTACGCAGTGATACTGAGATTTTTCTAAATAATACCGACATACTTATTACACCAGATCTAGGACTTAACGACCCTGGTGTAATCTTTATCAATGGTGAACGAATAACTTACTGGAGAAACTATGCCTCTGAAGTTGTAGATTGGACAGCCAACACTGCTTATGTTGACAGTGCAGTAATTAGATATGACAGCAATGTTTATGTAGCTACTGCAACCATTTCTGCTAACGCAGTATTTGACACAGGCAACGTGAGAGCTATATTCTCTGCTAACGCAATAGGACAAATACGTAGAGGTACCTGGGGGACTGCAACAGCAAATATAGTGCCTAATGGTAGTAGTGTTACTGACGGCACTCCAAAAACACAGCGAGTGCCAAATACTGCATTTGGAACTACTACATTAAGTAGCAATTTAACTGTTGGTAATGCATACGTAAGAACTATCTTAGCCGGAACAACATTGGTCACATCAACCACCTGGCAGAATCCAGGAACTGGAACAGCCGCAGATGGCACAGGATTCAGTGGTGGCGAAACAGTACAAATACTGTTCTTAAAAGGTCAACCAGCTGACCACGAAGCAGATTTAATAGATCTACCAGCAGGAACATTAACAACAGAACTCGGAACGTCAGCTCTCATAACTGAAGCTTTAGACGATGTAATTATAAAAGAATAAATAGTGTATAGGATAAGAAATTATGGCAATTAAAATAAGTGAACTGGCGAATCTAAGCGCCTGGACTGATGCAATTTATGTTCCGGTGGTTGAAACCGCGGGTAACACATTTTCTACGGTTAAATCAACATCAAGTGCATTAAAAACGTATGTACTTGGTACGATCCCTTCCGAACTTATTACACTGACAGCTAATACAGTTCAGCAAGCTACACAGTTGTATGCCACTGAAGTAGCCATAGTCACAGCAAACATTGGCCAGATAGGTTATACAACAAATGCAGTAAACACAGCTAACATTGGTCAAATAGGTTATACTGATAACGCAGTTACTACTGCTAACATTGGTCAAACAGGTTATACTGATTTTGCTAACACAGTCCAAGATGGCGTAATAACATCAAGAGTAAACACTGCTAATATTGGACAGATAGGTTATACAACAAATGCAGTAAACACAGCTAACATTGGTCAAACAGGTTATACTGATTTTGCTAACACAGTCCAAGATGGCGTAATAACATCAAGAGTAAACACTGCTAATATCGGACAGATAGGTTATACTGATTTTGCTAACACAGTCCAAGATGGCGTAATTACATCAAGAGTAAACACAGCAAACATTGGCATGGTTGGATATATAGATTACTGGTCAACCTTTGCCAACACCGTACAAGATGGCGTAATAACATCAAGAGTAAACACAGCAAATATTGGGCAAATTGGATACACAACAAACGCAGTAACCACAGCAAATATTGGTATGATTGGATATGTAACTGATGCTGTTTCTGCCGCAGTTGGTTACAGCAATGTGCAAGTGGCAACTTATCTACCAACATACACCGGCACAGTTAAAGCCGGCATTGTTACTGTAACTGGTAATGTAATTGGTGGACTAGGGCAATTTGCCGCACTTAACTCAACACTTATTGGTAATGCAACTGCGGCCGCGGCAACATTCACAACATTGACTGTGCCAGCTATTGCAAAAAATGGGTCAAATGGAGTTGGTGATATTGGCCAGACCGGTAATAGATTTGCAACAATATATGGTGTTGCTACGTCAGCAGAATACGCTGATTTGGCAGAAAAGTACGTAGCAGATGCAGATTATGAATCCGGAACGGTATTACAGTTTGGCGGTGAGTATGAAGTTACAATAGCATCAGATGATACTAATAAAGTAGCAGGAGTAGTGTCTACCCAACCAGCATTTAGAATGAATGATGAACTTGTAGCTGACCATGCGGTAATGATAGCATTGCAAGGGCGTGTACCATGTAAAGTACAAGGTAGTATAAGCAAAGGGGATATGCTAGTGTCGGCTGGCAATGGCAGGGCGCGATCTACAAACGATCCAAAATTTGGTACTGTTATCGGGAAAGCGTTAGAAGAACATGAAGGAAACGACGGCATAATAGAAGTAGTTGTTGGCCGATTATAAGCGATAAATAAGCATATGGATAACAAGAAGCAAGAAGAGTCTATGGACAATCAAACAAAAATTAAACAGCCTGATGAACGAAGTGGAATACTTCTACAGGGCCATATCAAGATATTTGATCCTGAAACAGAGGAAATATTTGTTGATAAACGTAATGCCATTCATTATGAAAATATGAGTGAAGCATTGGCTCTTAACATAAGCAATAAAGACAGTCAATTTATTACAGAGATGCATTTTGGTAACGGCGGAACTACTGTTGATCCAACTGGGGTTATTACATATCTTCCTACAAACACTAATGTGCAAAATGCGGATCTATACAGTCCGCAGTATTACAAGATAGTAGACGATACAAATGCGGCAAATACTGATCCTACTAGGAACAAGATAACTGTCATACACACACCTGGATTGATCTATACTGATATTGTGATTAGTTGTCTGTTAGACTACGGTGAGCCAAGTGGGCAAGCTGTTTTTGACAATAGTCAAAATCTAAACGGTGATTTTGTATTTGACGAACTAGGACTTAAAGGGTATACTTCAAGCGGAGTAGGGCTTGGAAAATTATTAACACATGTGATTTTCAGTCCAGTACAAAAATCAATGAATAGATTGATACAGATTGATTATACAGTACGAATACAGACATTAACAAATTTAACATAGAAATATAATTTAGGAAAAGGAAATGGCTTACACCATAACTAAAACAGACGGAACCTCGCTAGGTACTATAACAGACGGAACCATTAATACTAGCTTTACTAGCTTGACATTAATTGGACGTAATTATAGTAATTATGGGCAATTTATTGCCAATGATCTAGTTCATATTATAGAGAACTTTGCGTATTCGTCAAGTCCTAGCAATCCGCTAGCAGGACAACTATGGTGGGATACCGGTACTGGTAGATTAAAAGTATACACAGGGTCAGCCTTTAAAGTTATCAGCAGTGCCACAGTGGCAAGTTCAGCACCTTCAGGGTCAATATCGGGTGATTTGTGGTTTGATTCTGCTAATGCACAACTATACATTTATGATGGTGCAACGTGGATCCTAGTAGGCCCACAACGTAACGGTAGTGGTGCTATTTGGGAACAAATTACTGATACCGGACTAGTAGTACATGACGTACTAAGTGTAAAATTAAATAATGCAAGAACAGAGATCATTAGTTTAGACACCGAGTTTACTCCTAATGTTGCTATCACTGGATTCTCAACAATTAAAACAGGTATCAATGCTAATACCAGCGTAGGAAGTGCTACATTCTGGGGATTAGCAAACAACTCATCATACCTAGGTGGACAACTAGCGGCAAGCTATCTACGTTCAGATGCAAATGATACAGCTACAGGTGCAGTAACATTAGCTAACCTAACCATTGGGCTAGACAGTAACCTTACAATAGCTACAGATTCAACTGGCAACGCAACTGTTAGAAATACAAAATCAAATGGCGACATGAACTTCTATCTTAATGTTGGTGGAGTTGACACAAACACGTTACATCTAGATGCTAACGCAGGTATAGCAAGAATGGTGTCAGTAGCAACAACAGGTGAGTTAACCGTAGGCACAACAGCATCAGTAGGTGGTGCGTTAACAGTAGCAGGAACTGGTGCATTTACCGGAAACTTGACAGCACCAACACAATCAGCTGGTACAGCAGACACTACAGTTGCTACCACAGCATTTGTGGTTAATGGTTCAGCAGGATTGTTTCCATACAAAGTTTACAACGGAACTACACATGTTTGGACTGATACAACGTCAGTAAACGTAGTAGTCAGCGGAACGACAGTAGCGACAGCTAGTAGTAGTGGATTTAATCTTACAAATGGTGCGACAGCAATTACACAAACAGATGCCTACAATGGTACTGGTAATGCTAGAGTAGCAACAACACAATTTGTTAAGACAGCATCAACTTGGTGGGGTAATAGCGCACATAGAAGTGCTAAGTGGGTTAGTACAGCGGCACCAGACGCAGGCGTTAACGATGTTGGGTCAAATGATGGTGATATTTGGTTCCAACGTGAAGCATAGTATTTAAGATAAATAACATATATAATTAGGTAATAAAAATGGCATATACAATTACTACAACAGCTGGATCAACGTTAGCATCGGTTGCAGATGGCACCGTAAATAGCACGGCTACGAGTTTAACCTTAATTGGTAAGAACTATGCCGGTTATGGTATTTTCTTAAATGAAAATTACATCAAGCTATTAGAAAATTTTTATAATTCATCAGCACCAACACAACCACTAGCAGGACAGCTATGGTATGACAGTACAAATTCACTGTTAAAAGTATACAATGGTAGCCTTTGGAAACCAATTTCAAGTTCGGCAAGTGGTACTACACAACCAGCAAGCCCAATTACTGGTGACTTATGGTACGACTCAGCTAATGCACAATTAAAAGTATGGAGCGGAAGTGCTTGGATCACTGTTGGTCCTAGTTACACAACTACATCAGGCACCTCGGGTACTGTTGTTGAAACAATATTAGACAGTGGCGCGGCAAGTCATGTGGTTGTTAAATTCTACATTAGTAATACAGTGGTTGCGATATTAAGCAAAGACGCAACATTTACTCCAGCAACAGGAATCAGTGGATTTACTACAGTAGTTCCAGGATTTAATTTAAGCTCATCAATATCGGGAGCGGTGTTTACTGGTACAGTAACTAATGCATCTTCTTTGTCAGGCATTACAGCCAGTCAATTCTTACGCAGTGATGCGGCGGCTAGTACATCATATGCATTAACTGTCGGACAACTGTTAGTTGGAAGTGATTTAACAGTTTCATCTAGCTCCGGTGATATTAATGTAGTCAATGGAACCAGCAACAAAGACCTAAATCTATATGTTAATAAAGGTGGTGTAAGTACTAAAGCCCTCGGCATTGCAGGAACTACTGCTAAACTTACAACATCAAATGATTTCCAAGTTACAGGTGCGACCACATTGAGTGGTGCGACAACATGTAGCTCAACATTACAATTAAATGGTATAACAACTGCGGCGGCACAAATTAAACCGTCCGCAGACAACACCATTGAGCTTGGATCAACATCTTTAAAATTTGCAAACGTATGGGCTACAACATTCCGTGGCACTGCTATTACAGCACAATATGCGGATTTGGCTGAACGTTTTGAAGCAGACAATTCTTACTTGCCAGGAACAGTTGTTGAACTTGGCGGAGTTAAAGAAATTACAGCGGCAATGCAAGATTTAAGTGACACGGTGTTTGGAGTGATAAGTACACGTGCAGGGTTTTTAATGAAT
>Ga0105052_10001705_pt1 | contig 28250 bp, 24 predicted proteins | sample FRY03_FD_78094 | JGI IMG/M metagenome (GOLD analysis project Ga0105052, IMG submission 78094) | Freshwater microbial communities from Lake Fryxell liftoff mats and glacier meltwater in Antarctica - FRY-03 | ecosystem: Environmental > Aquatic > Freshwater > Ice > Glacier meltwater ... | reverse complement strand
GGGCAACCACTTGCTATGGCATTAGATTATTTGGCAATTGGAATGAGCGAAATTGCTAACATTTCTGAAAGAAGAACCTACCAGTTAATATCTGGTCAGCGAAATTTGCCCTTATTCCTTGTAAAAGATGCTGGACTAAATTCGGGCTTCATGATACCTCAATACACTGCAGCGGGTATTGTTAGTGAAAATAAACAACTATGTACACCTGCTTCTGTAGATAGTATTTCATCTAGTAATAATCAAGAAGACCATGTAAGCATGGGAGCCAATGCCGCTACTAAATGTTACAGAGTTATTCAAAATGTAGAAAAGGTATTGGCTATTGAATTGTTAAGTGCTGCTCAAGCAATGGATTTTAGAAGACCCATGAAAAGCTCACCGGTTATTGAACAATTAATGACAGATTTTAGAACCAAAGTGAGTTTTAATGAGGCAGATCGTTTACTGCATAATGATATGGTAATTGCTATTGAGTTTTGTAACAATTACTATTAAAAGATTGATGTTTGAAATTTCAATTAAGTCAGGTTAAACTAAAAATAGTAACTGCCCAATTCGAACAGCTACTATTTAACTAATACTTCGATTAAAATCAAACTATTTGCATATCCAATTGATAAGTAAACTTTTTATTGCCTTGAAAAAAAAGTAATAATCAACTCAAAATTAATTTGAAAAATCTTGATCTAAATTCCGAATTAGTTGCAAAAAATTTGTGTAAAATGTCAACTTTCATACATTTAAATTTGGTTATAAATAGTTGTTCCTAGAATTGAATATCAAACCTACACAGGTTATACAGATTAGAAAATACCTGACTGTTTGTATTTTTGATAAATAATTCATTGAAAATGAGTTTCTTTTAAACTAAATTGCTTTATGGATGTACAAATTGAACCGAGTTGGAAAGAAGTATTATCCAAGGAATTTAATCGATCATACTTTCAACAAATAAGTGCCCACTTAAAATCTGAGAAAGCTACAAAAGCAATTATTTTTCCACCTGGCAAACTGATATTTAATGCTTTTGAAAAAACACCATTCAATAATTTGAAAGTGGTAGTTCTTGGTCAGGACCCTTATCACGGCCCAGGGCAAGCACATGGATTAAGTTTTTCTGTTCCTGATGGTGTGAAACCTCCCCCATCATTGGTTAATATTTTTAAAGAACTTAAAAAAGATATTGGAATGGAAATTCCAACAACAGGCAATCTTACTCCTTGGGCCGAACAAGGAGTATTACTGTTAAATGCAGTGCTTACTGTAAGGGCTAATGAACCCGCCAGTCACGCTAAAATCGGATGGATGGATTTTACTGATGCTGTTATTCAAAAAATTTCTAATGAAAAGAAAGGCATTGTATTTTTATTATGGGGTAAGTTTGCACATGAAAAGCAAATTTTAATTGATGCTACTAAACATCATATATTAAAAGCTGCACATCCTTCTCCCTTTAGTGCCGACAAAGGTTTTTTTGGATGTAAGCATTTTAGTAAAACAAATGAACTATTAATGCATCAAGGAATCGAACCAATTAACTGGAAATTTTAACAATGAAATTAGTCGTTACTTTTTTACTCAACATTTTTGCTCGTATTTGGGCATTTTGGGGATTGATCAGTTTTGTAGGAACATTCTTAATTGCACTGATCCCTTCATATATCAGTTCGTTTTTCCCAGATCCTAAAGGAATATATTATTTTATTAAAACTGCAAAAGGTTGGATGACAGTATGGTTATATATGATTGGATGCCCCGTTAGTACAAAAGGAGAAGAACATTTTGAAAAAGGCAAGACTTATATAGTTACTTGCAATCATAATGCATTGTTAGATATTCCACTTTCATCACCATTTATACCTGGTGCTAATAAAACAATTGCAAAAAAAGATTTTCTAAAAGTTCCCTTATTTGGATGGTATTATAATAGAGGTTCAGTTATTGTAGATAGAAATAATGACGCTAGTAGAAGAAAAAGCTTTGATTTAATGAAATCTGCGTTAGATAATGGGTTTCATATGTGTATTTATCCCGAAGGCACTCGTAATAAAACCAATATGCCTTTGAAAAAGTTTTATGATGGTGCATTTAAATTAGCAGTTGATACCCAACATTCAATTATTCCGGCAATAATATTTAATACAAAAAAAGCACTAAGCGCCAATAAGTCTTTTTATTTACTTCCCAAAAAATTATCTATACATTTTTTAGCACCTATTGATCCAGGTAATTTAACTTCTGAAGAATTAAAAGAAAAAGTTTTTAATACAATGACTGACTATTACTCCAAAAATGAATAATTAAAAGCTCGTATTGGAGAAAGTTCTGCTTCTGTTAATCCTGAGGTCTCGCAAAATACCCGATTTAGGATTAATCGTAATATTAAATGATCGGAATAAACCAACAGGATTAATATTTATGGATAATTGCCAGCAGTGCATTTCTCTTGTTATAAAAGTACTCAACTGCTGAAGTGAACCTGTACTTATATCATAATACCCTGTTGCTCCTACTTTCCATTTATCTGTTAAACTAAAGTCGCCATTAAAATTGATAGAAGAAAATGTTTCTGTTTTAAATCCACTAAAATCAGGTAATAAAACTCTATTAAAATTAAAGGAATAGGAAACATTTAAACTCCAAGGAATATTAAAGTCGGTAAACTCTGCAGGGTTTGCTCTTGCAAATTGCAACTGTCTTTGTTGTTCATCTGGTGTCATAAAAGGATCGATAGGAACATTTTTATCTTTGTCCGTTTTTCCGTCTTTCGATTTACTTTTAAATGAAGTTGATAATGCAATATTTCCACTGGTGATTCTTCCAAACTTAAAATTTGCAGGATCCAACAATATTTTATTTACCCTGTATCCTCTGTTATCAATAGTGTACGGGTCTAAATTTGCACCGGCTGTAATATTTACTTTTTCAAATAAAGTACTACGAGCATAAATATTAAAATTTCCTAATTGAAAACTGTCAGCTAAAAAGTTGTAAGACGAATTAAATCCAAATCCATCAATTAATTTAACTTTTTTCCCTTTTTTATCGACTGAATCTTTTACATTCTTTACTTTCATTTCTAATAAATTGTCTACACCGAATCCAATCCCACCAAAAATTCCCTCCCCAAATGACCCATTAATACTTCCATCAAATTGAGAAAATCTTACCGTTCTTCCGCTCGTATCAACTTTTGTAGTATAATGGTATTTTGATCCAAAATCTGGTTGATAATTCATAGAGATAGTTGGTCGTATTTCATGCCTAATCGCAATTACTTTACTAGTAGGTTTGAATTTATAAGTACCAAATATTCTTGAGCTTAATCCTAAACCAAAGCTCATTTGACGTGCAGTGTAAAATCCTTTTTGTTTTAAAGTATCTACTTTTTGTGTGTTCTGATTCCATTCTTTAAAAGTTCGTTGACCGTACCATCTTTCTTCAAATGAAACACTTGGTGCAACTGTAATTGGCCCAAAAGAAGGCAATGAAAGCGTTATAGGTATACTATGAGAAGCTCCATATTGCATTGTGTCTAATATCCTATTGATATTAAATGCTGTGTCGTAAAATGAAAGTTGATTCTGAAAATTTCCACTATATCCTACTCCAATTTTTTCGTACCATTTACCTGAACCAATTTGATCTTTTTGTTGAAACGGGTAAATAGTTACCATATTAAAATTTACAGTAGGTAAACTCATATTTACCAATCTAGTATTACTATTTTGGTTATGGTTTAAATTCAATGATAAATTATATTTCCCTTTCCAATCTTTACCATAACTAACTGATGAACTTAATTGATTCTGAAAATTGATGAAAGGATTATTTAATACTGATTGATTAAACCTAGTACTTCCAAAATTTACATTGGCAGAAAAAGTAGTACCCGGCCTCGCTCTATTATCTCTGCTATGCGTCCAGTTAATCATAAATGACCTGAAACTATTAAACTCTTCATTGCTAGATGTGTTATTATTTAAAGATTTTGTATTCTGAAAAGTTAGGTTCAGATTTCCAGTATAAGCATACCGTTTAATATACTTCGAATTTAAGTTCAAGCTCCATCCTCCAAATGAATAAATATTTGCTCTAGCAGTTGCATCAACATTATCGCTTAGCACTTTGTAATAACCTAAACCTTCCAAACCCAAACCAAAATCTGGACTAGCATTAAATGCTGGAGGTAAAATACCTGAATGTCTGCCTTTACTCAATGGGAAAATACCAAATGGAATTCCAATCGGCATTGGCACACCCTCAAATTCTGGAAAAGTTGGTCCAGCTATTCCAAATTTATCATTAATAATTTTCATCTTTGCTGTTCGAAAATTATAATGAGGCGTATCTAAATTACAAGTAGTAAATCTTGCTCTACGAGCAAAAAGTTCTGTGGCACTAATTTTTTTTAATTCAATTGCATTGATATAAATCTCCCCTTCTTGTAAAAAAGTATTTTTAGTTAATCCCTTTCCTGTTTTCATGTTAAAGAAAATAGAATCGCTTACCGATTTCATTTCTCCTTGAATAAACTGAGGTTTCGATAATGGATTTCCTGTGGAATCTAAGGAACCATAAGCTTTTACTAATTGTGTTTTTTGATCATATTTAATTGTTGATGCCTCTAATTTAAGGTCTGTGTAATCAATTTTTGCTTTACCATAGAGAAAAAATTCTTTTGTACTAACAACTAATACTCCAGAGTCTTCTGCAACAAACTTAATGGGTGCATCGATCGAATCTTTAGAAATTTTTAACGTATCCACAACTAAACGCATACTGTCTTTACGGGTAGTATCTTTTTTTATCACTAAACTGTCGTTTTTAGTGAATTTTTGATAAAATGGAGCAGCATTACTGCTTTGTATAAGAAATGTTAATATCCCCAATATCAGGGTCAGAACAATAGCCAGCTTTCTTTTTACGTTAATTTTACAGATACTACTCATAGTCACTTTGGTAAAATTAGGTCTAAACTGTGTAAATGGGTAATTCAGTCTCTTTCCTTTAACGAAATGATATGATGAAAAGATATATTGCTGCTTTTGTTATGTTAAGCTTTGGTTTAATTACGTTCTCTTCTTTTACCGATAAAGAGAAAAAGCCGCTTCAAAAACAGCCCCTCAAGAGAATTGTAATAGATGCAGGACATGGCGGACAAGATGGTGGAGCTAGAGGAAGGTATTCTAATGAGAAGGATATTGCCTTATCTATAGCTTTGAAATTGGAGAAAATGATGTCTGATGCTATTCCTGATGTTGATATTGCAATGACAAGAAGAAATGATGTTTTTGATAATGTTACTAAAAAGGCTGAAATAGCCAATGCAGCAAAAGGCGATTTATTCCTTTGTATCCATGTAAATAGTGCGGATCCTATAAGGCATAGTGAATTTGTTGGCTATAAAACAGAAACTTATTATAAAGGGAAAGGCAAGAAAAAAAAGAAATATACCCGAAAAGTGAAGGAGTATCGGTATTGGACAACTCCCAATCCAGCTGGAGGAACAGAAACTTTTATTTACCCAGTTAATAAAACGAATGGACGGATTAATGCATTGAGCAAAAATGAAGACCCCGATATGGATAGCGCTTCATTAAAAGCAATGCAGGATTTAGAAAAAAATGATCCTACTAAAATGATGTTATTAAGCATGAAAACCCAAACTTTCTTCCAAAGAAGTGCTGATTTAGCACTTACCATTGAAGATGAGTTTAAAAAAGTTGGTAGAGTAAGTAGAGAGGCCAAGCAACGTAAAGAAGGCATTTTTGTTCTTTATGCTGTAGCAATGCCTGCAGTATTGATTGAAACAGGGTTTATTTCAAACCCAGAAGAAGAAGATTACTTAAATAGTGAGGAAGGGCAAATTGAAATTTGTGAAGTAATTATTAAAGCTGTTAAGCGATATAAGTTCTCCTTAGAGAAACAATTAGGCATTACAACTAATGGGTTACCTCGTAAATAATTGTAACCAATGCACTTTTTAGCATTTTACTATTTTAGAAACCCTAAATTTGTTTAATAGTCTACAAAAATGTAGTAAAATTTTAAAACTACCGTCTTACAGATGAAAATTTCGAACGAAATAAAAGTAGGTGCATTAACCTCAATAGCAATTGTATCATTAATTCTTGGATTTAATTTTTTGAAAGGGAAAACAATACTTAAAACTGGTAATTATCTCCATGCAAGATATTCAGATACTAAAGGTATCATGATTTCAAATGCAGTATATGTAAACGGCTTCCAAGTCGGATCTGTTGCTGATATTGAAAATGAGGATCAAACGCTAAGAAATATCGTAATATCAATTAAGCTTAAAGGAAATTACGAAATTCCTTCCAATTCTATTGCAGTAATTAATAGTAATCCATTAGGGTCACCTAGTTTAGAAATACGATTGGGAAATGTGAAAACTTTTTTAAAGTCAGGGGATACCATCACTACCGCTGCTAGTTCAAGTATGTTAGGTGGTATTATGGATAAATTAACACCTGTAACTGATCAATTAAAAATTACAATTCATACTTTAGATAGTGTGATGAAAAATATAAATACCATTTTTGATCCTTCTACAAAAAATAATTTACAATCGGTTATTCTTAATGTAAATAAAACAACAGCGAGTTTAGTTACTTCTTCTGCTTCATTACAAGATATGTTAAACAAGCAAACTGGTACAATTATTCAATCAATGAATAATGTAAATAGTTTTACAAAGAACTTATCAGACAATAATGATAAAATAACTAAAACCTTAGAAAATGTAAACAAGGCTTCTGATAATTTTTCAAAAGCAGATATTAATGGATCAGTTGAAAAACTAAAATCGGCTATTGATAATCTTAATAAGATAATGGTAAAAATTAATTCTACAGATGGCTCAATGGGTAAATTAATGAATGATCCTAATCTGTATAACAACCTAAATAATACTATTAAAAGTGCTAATATTTTAGTGGATGATCTTCGATTACATCCAAAACGATATGTTAGCTTATCTGTTTTTGGTAAAAAGGACAAAACTGGTCCGTTAATGGCTCCTTTGTCAGATACAGTTAAGCCTATCAATAAATGATTTTAAAACGTATTCTATACTTTTTATTTAGTTTTTCTCCGCTGTTAACTTTAGCACAGCGACAAAATACAGATACCACAATCAATGAAGGTACAAAGCTTGAATTTATTTATGCCGACAGATATAGCATACTTAAAATTGATTCTCTTAATGAATTTATTTCTTTAGCCGGAAAAGTACAAGTTAGGCAGGCTAATACGTTGTTTTATGCAGATAGCGCTGTATTAAATTACAAATTAAATTTATTGGAGGCATTTGGTAATGTACATATTAATGATGCAGATAGTATTCATACCTATGCCCAGTATTTAAAGTATATAGGAAAAGAAAGGAAAGCCTTTTTAAAAAATAAAGTTAGATTAACCGATGGCAAAGGAACACTAACCACAGAAGAATTAGAATATGATGTTAGTGTAAAAATTGGCACTTATTTAAAAGGCGGAAAATTAGTACGTAAAAAAACTATATTAACTAGTATAGAAGGCTATTATTATGGAGATACAAAGGATGTTATTTTCAAAAGAAAAGTAGTAATGGTTGATCCAGATAATAAAATAACGTCTGATACACTTCAATACAATACCGGAACTGAAATTGCAACTTTCACATCTCCTACTACCATTTTAAATACAAAAGAAAAACGAACTATAAAAACGAGAGAAGGTTTTTATGATATGAAAAATAGAAAAGCAGAATTGTATAAACGGTCTATAATTGATGATAGCACTTCTACTTTTACTGCTGAAGAAATGGCTTTTGATGATTCTACAGGTTTGGGAGAATTTAGGGGCAATGCTGTATATAGAAGTAAAGATAGTGCTCAAGGTTTTGATATGATTGCTAATAATATTAAAACAAATAAAAAAACAAATTCTTTAATAGCAACCCAAAAGCCATTATTAATAATTAAGCAAGGAGTAGACACAATATACATTACAGCTGATACACTTTATTCTGCCAAGCTTTCAGAATTAATGAAAACTAGGAAAGTGCCTCAAATAAGAGAAACTGCAATTGCTCCTATAATTAATGATAAGAATAGCGAAGATAGTAGTGATAAATTCTTTGAAGCATTTTTTAATGTTAGAATTTTTTCTGACTCACTTCAAGCAATTGGGGATAGTTTATTCTACTCTTTAAAAGATTCTGTTTTCAGGTTATTTAAAAGTCCGGTAGTTTGGGCCCAAGAAAATCAAATTTATGGAGATACTATCTACTTATTTATACGTGACAAAAAGCCTGAGAGACTATATGTTTTTGAAAACGCAATGGCAATAAATAGAGCAGATAGTAGTAATTATTTTAATCAAATAAAAGGCACAACCATTAATGCATTGTTTATAGATGGGAAAGTTAACTCGATGAGAGCCAAAGGCAATGCTGCTAATATTTATTACGCTACCGATGACTATAAAAAATTTATTGGAGTTAATAAATCTACAGCTGATATTATTGATGTGTTTTTTGATGAAGGGAAACCCCAAAGAGTTGTTTTTTTAAGGAATTTAGAAGGTACAACTTTCCCAATGCGACAAGTTAATCATGAAGAACTAAAATTAAAAAACTTTAATTGGCAATCTGATCGTAGACCAAAATCGAAATTCGATATATTATCAAATTAACCTAAGAATACTGAAAACTGACTCATATAGAGTATTTTTATATTCTTAAAAAAAATAACAGTGCAAAATCGGATGAATTATATAATGCCTGTTACTAAAAAAAATACCCCGCTTTTTTTTGTAATTTTATTATTTCTATTCTTCAATTTATTTCCTGAATTACTATTAGCTCAAAATGATCAACAGGATAGTGTTTTTTTTCTTGCAAATAAAAAAGGACTATTAGGCAAAATCGGAAAATCAGTTTCTATAAGTAACTTACCTTCTGCTTTACCAGGAACTGGTGCAATTAAAAATGAAGATGAATTTTTGCCATATAAAGGTAAAATTATTAGAAATATTTTTATACAGAAAATTGGATTTAATAAGTCTGTATATGACACTTCAAATAACAATAATAATTTTTTAAGCAAACTTGGAAATGCTTTGCATACTAGCACTAAGAGGCAGATAATAAGGAATAATTTATTCTTTTCAGAAGGCGATTCGCTTCAACCAAATCTGATGGCAGATAATGATAAATTTATCAGAGATTTAAGTTTTTTACAAGATGCAAAAATCAGAATTGATGCTTTAAATATACATCCTGATTCCGTTGATATAATTGTTTCTGCAAAAGATGTTTTCCCAATTGGTGGAAGTTTGAGTGAGGCTTCAACCGATTTTGCAAGTTTCGAATTTAATGACGATAATTTATTTGGTACAGGCAATAGAATTCAAGTAAAGAATCTATTTGACACCAAAAGAAGCCCTAATTACGGAGTTGGATTGGAATTTTTAAAAAGAAATATTGGAGGCACATTCGTCAATATTGCTGTTGGATATAATAACCAAAATCCAACTTTTAATACTGGAAGGCTCGAAGAGCGATCGATATTTATTAGAGGTGAACTTCCTTTGGTAAGCCCTTATCATTCAATTACAGGTGCATTTGATGTTTCAAGTAATAATGCTATAAATAGGTACGTTGAAGATTCTATTCATAAAAGACTATTTCAATATAATTATAGAAATATTGATGCTTGGATTGGTTTAAGCATAGGTGCAAAAAAACAACTGAAATATAATTTCTCCTCTAGGAAAAAACAATTAATCGCCTTGCGAATTTTAAATCGTGATTTTGTTACAACACCTACTATAACCTTAACAACCTATGATAATAGATATTCTGATTTAAAAGGGTCTTTAGTATCTTATACAAGATTTCAACAAGATTTTTATCACACCAATTTCATTTATGGATTCGGAAGAAATGAGGATATCCCCGAAGGATTTAACTTAACATATACTGGAGGATTTACCAATCAAAATGATATTCAACGGTTGTTTTTAAGTATAGATTATCAACGAAGTTACTTTAGTAGAAAAAATTCTTATTTAAATTATAATATTAAAGTTGGCGGTTATTATAATAATGAAAGAATTGAAGATTTTATCTTTTTTGCTAGTGCAGAAAGGTTTACAAAACTTAGGCATTTAGGAGCAAGTAGATGGTATTCTCGACATTTCATTAGCGGAAGTGTGACACAACAAATAAACACTTTTTTAAATGATCCTCTTCGCCTATCAAGTATCTATGGATTGCCTTTAATTAATAATCCTACTACCAATTCATCTGGAAGAGCTACCTTGAATGTTGAAACGGTATTTTATAATACTTGGAGTTTCTTTGGGTTTAGGTTTGCTCCTTTTTGTTTTGCCAATATCTCTTATTTAAAAACTGAAGGATTTTCTATAACAAAAGGCGATCTTTACAGTGCTGTTGGTTCTGGTTTTAGAACAAGAAATGAAAACCTTGTTTTTGGCACAATTGAATTTAAATTATATTATTTCCCTAGAGTTGTTGATAATATGAACCAATGGAATTTTACTGTAACAACAGATTTAAAATTCAGGTATAACTCGCAGTTTGTAAATAAACCAAACATTATTTCTGTAAACTAAATCACCGTTTGTACAATATATCTTGTGTTTCTAAACTTTTTATATTAACCTTTACAAAACCAAATTAAAAAATATCTATGAAAAAATTATTACTGTTTTCAACTATTGCAATCGCAATTAGTACTTTTAGTACAGCTTGTGCACAAAAACCGAGTCCAGCAGCTGAAACTAAGGGTAAAATTGCAAATGGGAATGAAATAACCATCATCTATAGTTCTCCTGCTTTAAAAGGAAGGACAATTGGCAAAGATGTAGAACCAATGCAAGGAAAAGTATGGAGAGCTGGTGCAAATGATGCTACAGTGTTTGAAATAACAAAAGATGCAACAATCAATGGTAAGCCTTTACCTGCTGGTAAATATGGCTTTTTTGCAATAGACAATGGTTCAGACTGGACGTTGATATTTAATAAAACCGCCAAACAATGGGGTGCATTCAGTTATAAAGAAGCAGATGATGCATTAAGAATCAATGTTAAGCCTTCTACAGCGCCAACATCAATGGAGCGACTAACCTATACTATTTCAGATTCTGGTAAAGTTTTATTGAATTGGGGTACTTTGCAAGTAGATTTTGACGTAAAATAGTAGCTTAATGAATATATTTATAACCCTACAATTTAACTATTGTGGGTTTTTTTATCTTTTTCGAATAAATAAATAGACCAATTCCACTTAAAACCAGTAGTAATGAAATAAGCTCAGCTTGGGTGGGATTAAAAGCAATATCATATTTGGTATTTACACGAATTTTTTCAATCATGAATCGCTCAATTCCGTTGAAAATTAAGTACAGTGCAAATAATTGTCCTGGTACTTTTATTTTTGTGCGCAACAACCACAAAACAGCAAATAAAATCATACAAATAATAATTTCATACAATGGAGTTGGATAAACTGCAAATGGTAATTCATTGCAAAACTGACCAACACATCCTGGTATTGCAACACCTTCTCCCAAAACATTATGAGGAAATTTATAAGCCCATAAAATATCTGGCAACCAACTAAATGGTTTAGGATGATTGTTTACGATACCCCAATCTCCGTCACCACTTACCATACAACCAACTCTTCCAAATGCATAACCGAACATCATAGTGGTAGCCATAGCATCTAGTAAATGTATTATAGCAATTTTGTTCTTCTTGCAATACCAAAGTATAGCAATACCTGCACATATTAGTCCACCATAAAATGTTAACCCACTAAAAGAAATTAATGAACCAATAGGATCCTTTATAAATTCAGTCCAATTCTCTAAATTGTGAAAAATTTTAGCTCCTAAAAATCCGAAAACAGCTGCATAAATTACAATGTCTCCTACTCTATCTTGTGGCCATATTCTTACTATTCTTTCTTCAGGTTTATCTAGTTGTTGCTTCCTCTTTTCCCACCATTTTAAACCAGCAAAAAGTAGGGCTACTAACATACCGGTTAATAAATTACCATTGGTAGAAAGTATAAATGCTTGTGGATCATTTAAAGCATCTGGTATGGTGAAAGCCCCTACCAGCTTGTATCCGAAGATAAAGCCAAGTAATCCATTGGTAAATAATTCGGACAAACCAGCAGGCTGTCCAATCATTATTTTCTCTTCGGTAAAAACAAACAATCCTTGTTGTTGTTTTCTGCGTAATTCTAATGTAAGAATCCAAGCAGAAATAATAAAAGAGAGTGCAACAAAAAACCCAAATGAATTTACCAATTTCAATCCATTCAATTCAATTCCAAAAATATCTTTAAAAGCGTAGTATAAATTAGGATACATGAAGTAAAATGATTTAATAAATAAGTTATGCAATGTTACTTTAAAAATGCCATAAAAAGCAAGACCCCCCACCGAGGTGAGAGGTCTATACTTACTAACCCATCTAAAAACTATTTTAATACCTTAATTACAATGTTCGTTAAATACCGAAATCAAATGCTGAGCAATTACTTGTGCTGGTCTTCCTTCTATTTGATGACGTTCTACCATACTTACTAAAGCACCATCTTTAAACAACGCAATAGCTGGTGATGATGGCGGGTAAGGTAGCATATGTTCTCTTACTTTATTTACTGCCTCAATATCAAAACCAGCAAAACTAGTTGCTAATCTATCAGGACGCTTTAAAGCATTTTGAACAGCCATTACAACACCTGGTCTGCAAGTTCCTGCTGCACAACCACACACAGAATTAATTACTACTAACGTAGTACCATCCATATTTAAAGTTGTATCAACATCAGTTGCTGATAATAATTCATTAAAACCTTCATCTGTTAACTCTGCTTTCATTGGCAGTACTATTTCCGCTGGATACATATCTCACTGTTTTTCTTTTACAAATATACAATATTGCTCTAAATTAAAAAAAAGTGTTGATAAAAAAGACAATATGTCTGAAAAATAATATAAATATGACATAGTGGCACTATATTTTATATTCAATTAACAAAATGACAAGTAACCTCTATTAAAATCTAGTTGGTATATAATTTGAAATAAAGAATCTATTAATATTAATTAAATAAAAAAATATGACTCTCTTAAAAAACAACACAATTAATGCATTTGATGAATTATTTAATTCATTCCCTACAACTTGGGGCAGAGATGCCCAAACAGGTTACCCAACTGCAAGTGTAAATATTCATGAAACTGATGATGCATATCATTTAGAATTGAATGCACCTGGTAGAGAAAAAGCTGATTTTACAATAAATGTAGAAAAGGGATTATTAACTATCAACTTCGAGAAGAAAGAAGAAACAACACAACCAACCTACAAAACAATACGTAAAGAATTTACTTACCGCAGCTTTAAAAGAAGCTTTAGTGTTGATGAAAAAATTAATACAGAAGCAATCGAGGCACGTTATGAAAATGGAGTATTGAAACTATTACTTCCAAAAAAAGATGAAGTGAAATCTTCTCCTAAGCAGATAGCTATTAATTAGTCAATTGAGTTATTAAGTTATTGAGTTTATAGGGTTTATATAGTTTATAGGGTTTATATTATTTAAACAACCTTATATACATTATAAACTCTATAAACTTTTTTTTATCCCCTACAAACCAGTTTTTCAAAGAAAATGTAATATTTTAAAAGAACTTCCTACTAATTTAGTCAAATGAACGCTGAGAAGGAATTTATTGCACTGCTCAACCAACATCAAAAGATTATTTTCAAAGTATGTAATCTTTATTTGCAATCGCATGCAGATAAGGAAGACCTATTTCAAGAAGTTACTTTACAAGCATGGAAAGCATACACAAATTTTAGAGGTGATGCAAAATTCTCCACTTGGTTGTATCGTGTTGCATTAAATACTGCAATTACCTTTTTTAGAAAAGAAAAAAAACAATTTATTTATTCAACTGATGAATTGCCCGAAATAGCCAGTGGCCCATACGACCCAATTGAAGAAAAGACCAAAGCCATGTATGCCGCAATTGGAGAACTTTCAAAAATTGATAAAGCAATTGTAATGCTTTATCTAGAAGATTATAGCTACAACGAAATAAGTGAAGTGCTAGGAATTACTGCCAATAACATAGCAGTAAAAATTAATAGAATTAAGATCAAATTAAAAGAAAATGTGAAAATTATTTAGTACCAGCTTAAAATTATTTATATGAAACTCGACGAAATAAAAGACTTACTCAATCAAAAGCTGGAGACCAATCATTTGCATCGATCTGAAGCTGACTTTGCAGTATTACTTACTAAAAAAGCAAATTCTGTTTTAGCTAAAATACAAAAAAGCCTTTGGTTCGAAATCATTTCTGCTATTGTAATTACGATTGCTTTTGCATTGATTGCTTTCACAAGTAAATATGAATCCATTAAAATTTATTTTTCTGTATTCACTTTTGTATTTATTCCTTTCACTATTGGTTTTGTTTTTCTTTTAAAGAAAACCAGCACAATAGATAACAACTTACCAGTCAAATCTAATCTTCTATCGATTGTAAATATTTTAGAAGAATTTATGAAACGTTACTTCCAGTTTACAATAGCATTAATCCCTATTTGCCTTGTTTTTTCTTTTGCATTAGGCTACACCGAAAAGGAACCGATTCACTTTATGGATAATTTAATAACCGCATACAAACCAACCTTTTCTTTGGTATTGGTTTTTACCTTTGTATATGTTATTGGATTGGTAGTAGGCGTTTACTATTTTACAAAATGGTACTTGAAAAAAATGTATGGTAAATATGTAGCTGAATTAAAAAACTACATCAACGAATTGAACAATTAAATATATTATTCAGCGCAATTACCCTTTCTTCTAGTATCTATTAAGTATTGAATTTTCCATTGGTTATTTAATCGAACCAATTGAAATGAGTTAACTCCACAATGACTATAGACGTCATTTCTAAAAAACTTATAAGGTGCCCAAACAATTGCTAGAGGTCCATCAACTTTTACCACACCAAATACTATTCTCTCGTCAGCAACGCCTTTTTGAATTGAATTGATAGTTTTAACAAACGCCATTACATTGTCGTTCTTTAAAATATCTCGCCCCTCTTTATCTTGAGTAATAGTTTGCAAAAAAGCACTATCCGTAAAACAGCTTTTCAATTTAACCCCATCAGCTTCAATCATTGCTTCGAACAACTTATTAATAGTAGCTTTCACTGAATCTGCAGCAAATTGAGCATCTGATTGTACTGCAAAAAAAATTGCAACAAAGGATAGAATAAAATATTTCATCAAATTATTTATCGCAGGTAACCTAATATTTTTAACATGCTTTGAGCTGTCTGCTCTTTAGCATATACCCAATCAATTAACTTCCCATTCTTGTCTTTTTCTACAATTACATGTTTAGGAGATGGAATTAAACAATGCTTAATTCCCCCATATCCACTTATTTGATCTTGGTAAGCTCCAGTATGAAAAAATCCAACATACAAGGGTTCTTTATTAGATAACTCTTCCTTTTTGTCGGTAGTAGCTAATTTAGGTAAGAAAACCTCATTAATATGTTCTTCTGAATCGTAGTAATCATGACTATCACAGGTTATCCCTCCTAACACAACTCGGTGATATTCATTGTCCCATTTATTAATAGGCAGCATTAAAAATTTCTCACCAATACCCCAAGTATCTGGTAAAGTAGTAATAAAAGATGAATCAATCATGTACCAACACTCACGATCATTTTGAATTTTTTGACCAATTACACTATAAATATGTGCCATACTCTCTCCTACTGTAAAGCTTCCAAATTCAGTATAAATATTGGGCATTGGCACTTTTGCTTTTTTACAAGCCTTTTTAATATTACCAACAATTTCATTGATCATAAATTGATAATCATATTCAAATCCTAATGAATGCTTTATTGGGAATCCGCCACCAATATTAATTGAATCTAATTCTGGACAAATTTTCTTCAATTGGCAATAGAGATTAATTATTTTATTTAATTCACTCCAATAATAAATATCATCTTTTATTCCTTTATTTAAAAAAATATGTAACATTTTGAGTTGAAATTTTTCCTCATATCCTTCAATCTCATCTACATAAAATTCTAAAATATCTTTGGCCCTAAAACCTAATCGAGATGTATAAAATGGGAAATTGGGCTCTTCTTCAGCAGCTACTCTAATACCCAATGAAAATGGCTGTTTCACCGATTTTTTATAGGCCAATAATTCTTCTTTATTATCTAAAATTGGCACAACATTTTTAAACCCAGAATTAATTAATTTAGCAATTCTTGATGTATAATTTTTTTGCTTGTACCCATTACAAATAATATATGTTTCTTTATTTATTTTTCTGCGTTGGTATAAACGATTAATGATTTCAATATCGTATGCATAAGAAGTTTCTAAATGAATATTATTTTTAAGCGTTTCTTCTACAATAAAAGAAAAATGAGAACTCTTTGTACAATAACAATAAAAATACTCCCCTTCGTATTTGTGTTTTTTGAATGCATTGGCAAACATGGTTTTGGCCTTATTAATTTGCATCCCAATTTTTGGTAAATACGTTAATTTTAATGGCGTACCATATTTATCAATTAAACTTTTGATATCTACTTCGTTAAATTGAAGATATCCTTCTTCGCTTAAATCAAATCCTTCTTGCGGAAAATGAAAAGTCTGGTTTACCAGTGAGGTGTAAGTATTATTCATTGAGGAAACTTGCTTTTAGTTTGCAAAAATAGTCCTTGTAGTTGATTGTTGAAATAAAAAAAACCGGAAGCAATTGCAACCGGCTTTTTAATGTATTTTAAATTCAATCATTATTTAACTGAAGCTACTAAAGCTTTGAAACTTTCTGGCTCGTTCATTGCTAAATCAGCTAAAACTTTACGGTTAAGATCAATCCCTTTAACACTTAGTTTATTAATAAACTGACTATAAGTTAAACCTTCTTCTCTTACTGCTGCGTTAATACGTGCAATCCATAATTGACGGTATTCACGCTTTTTTAATTTACGACCAACATAACTGTAAGTCAATCCTTTTTCAAGGATATTTTTGGCAACGGTGTAAACGTTTTTACGTTTACCGTAGAAACCTTTTGCTTGGTGTAGGATTTTTTTTCTCCTGGCTCTAGATGCAACTGCATTTTTTGAACGTGGCATATTAAATGTTTTGAAGTTAGCTGTGCTAACGGTGATGAATAATCTGTTTTAAAAAGCGGCTAATTAACCTTTAAGGCGTAATAAGCGTAGAACGAAATCTTTGTTAGTTGATCCAACAATACCTTTCTTGCTAAGAGCACGTTTGCGCTTTTTAGACTTTTTAGTAAGGATGTGACGCTTGAACGCTTTTTGAAAACTGATTTCTCCTGTACCGGTCACTTTAAAACGCTTTTTTGCGCTGGAGTTTGTTTTTACTTTTGGCATATAAATAATCTGATTAAGATTACACCCTGCTGGCGGTTCCGAACAGACGGGACACTTGTTTTGGCCTTACGGGAAAATTTTGGATTGCAAAGGTAACGATTTGACTTGTATAAGCCAAATGATATTCATTTTAAACCTTGTATCATTTAGTGCAGAAGTGTATAAAAAGGAAAAGTTTATAAAGTGTATAAAGTATCTTATCTCTATAAACTGTATAAACCCTATATACCTTATATACCTTACTTCTTCTTCCCCGTTTTAGGAGTAAATATGGCAAACATTCGCTTTCCTTCTAGTTTTGGCATACTTTCAAGTATTCCAGCTTCAGCTAATCGTTCTGCAAATTTTAGCAAAAGTAATTGTCCTCTGTCCTGGAACATAATAGCACGACCTTTAAACTGAACGTAGGCTTTTACTTTATTACCATCTTTAAGGAAGTTTTCAGCATGTTTTGCCTTAAAATTAAAGTCATGATCGTCGGTACTAGGCGTAAAGCGGATCTCTTTGATTTCACTTTGCTTAGAATTGGCTTTCATTTCCTTTTCTTTCTTTTTCTTCTCGTATAAGAATTTCTTATAATCTATAACTTTACAAACTGGGGGATCTGCAGTTGGAGAAATCTCTACTAAATCTAATTCCTGTTCTTGAGCAATTTTAAGTGCTTCTTGAGTTGAATAAATTCCAACTTCAACGTTATCGCCTACTAAGCGAATTTGGGGTACTCTTATTCTATCGTTAATTCTATGTTCAGGCTCTGGTTGCCTGTTAAATCTCGGATTAAATCTTCCTCCGCCTCTTGGTGGTAATGCCATTAAAACTTGTTTGGTTTAAAAATTTTTATAAAGATACACATTATGACGAACTATTCAGCCGATTTACGTTCTGCTATTTCTTCTTTTATCATACTAATGAAATCAGATACAGCTACCGCACCCATATCTCCTTTACCTTGTCTTCGAACAGCTAATTTATTTTCACTCACTTCTTTTTCTCCTATAACCAACATATAAGGCACTTTCATCAATTCTGTATCCCTAATTTTTTTGCCAATTTTTTCACTTCTATCATCAATTTCAACCCGTACACCTGCTTTTCTTAACTGACGTTGAATATCAGTTGCATAATCCATGAATTTATCGCTAATTGGCAAAATCTTTACTTGTAATGGAGCCAACCAAACTGGGAACTTACCAGCATAATGCTCTAATAAAAAACCAATAAATCGTTCATGAGTACCTAATGGAGCACGATGAATGATCAAAGGAATTTCTGGTTCATTGTCTTTATTAGTGAACGATAAATTAAAGCTACGTGGTTGAGCAAAATCAACTTGATTGGTTGCTAAAGTAAATTCTCTTCCTATAGTACTCCAAATTTGAACATCAATTTTTGGTCCGTAAAATGCGCCCTCTCCTTTTACTTCTACAAATGGCACGCCTGTTTCTATTAATACATTTCTAACAAGCTCTTCAGTTTCTAACCATAGTTCTGGTTCATTTACATATTTCTGTCCTAATTTTTCTGGATCATGCAAACTCAAACGCATCACATATTTATCTATTCCAAATATTTTGAAATACTTAATATACATATCATTTACTGCCTTAAACTCTTGCATGAACTGCTCTTTGGTGCAATAAATATGTGCATCATTCATGTGCAAACACCTTACACGCATTAAGCCAAACAATTCTCCGCTTTGCTCATATCTATAACAAGTTCCATATTCTGCTAAACGATAAGGCATATCGCGATAACTCTTTGGTTCAGCATCAAATATTTTATGATGATGCGGACAATTCATTGCTTTAAGATAATATTTTTCTCCATCCATTTCCATTGGAGGAAACATACTATCTGCATAATATGGAAGATGCCCGCTTGTTATGTATAAACTTTCTTTTGCAATATGCGGAGTTACAACTCTCTTGTATCCGCCATCATTTTCTGTTTCCTTTGCTAGCTTTTCTAATTCCTCAATAATCACAGTGCCATTGGGCATCCAAAGAATTAAACCCTGACCAATATCATCATTCATTGTATAAATACCCAACTCCTTACCCAACTTACGATGATCTCTTTTTTTAGCTTCTTCAAGCATTAAAACATATTCATCTAATTCTTTTTGAGCAGGAAAACTAACACCATATAAACGGGTAAGCATTTTATTTTTCTCATCCCCTTTCCAATAGGCACCTGCAATATTGGTTAATTTAATTGCTTTAATAAATCCTGTATGTGGTATATGTGGGCCTCTACATAAGTCGGTAAACTCACCTTGAGAATAAAGTGTAATTTCTCCATCAATAAGGTTAGTTAATAAATCTAGTTTGTACTCATCTCCTTTATTTGCAAAATAGTCAATTGCGTCTTTCTTAGATTTTTCAATTCGTGTAAATGAATTATTCTTTTTTGCTAATTCATTCATTTTTTTCTCGATGGATAATAAATCTTCTTCAGTAATCTTTCTTTCGCCTAAATCCATATCATAATAAAAACCTTTCTCTAAAGCAGGACCAACCCAAAATTTTACACCAGGAAAAATGGCTTCAATGGCTTCTGCCATTAAATGGGCAGTAGAATGCCAAAATGTATTTTTAGCTTCTGCATCATCCCAAGTAAGAAATTTAATAGAAGCATCCTCCGTAATTGACCTTGTAACATCAACAACTTTATTATTTACACTTGCTACCAATATTTTTCTAGCTAAACCTTCACTGATTGATTTTGCAATATCTAATGAAGAAATGCCTGATTCATATTGTCGTATTGCTCCATCTGGAAAACTGATATTCACCATATAATTATTGTATCTCTATTAATTAAGTTGGCAAAGGTAACAAATACCCGAAAACCTTTAACGCTTTTTTATCAGATTCAATCGCTCACTTGTAGTTAGTTTTGCATTATGAAGGTATTTTTTACCCTAATTACTTTATTGGTTGTGTTGATTCAGGTTCCAGCTCAAAAAGTGACTGGTATCTGGCGAGGATATTTTAGTTCTTCAAGTGGAGTTTATAGAGAAGGGGCTCGTGAAGAGATGTACAAATACGAAGTGCAAATTGAGCAATTATCCAATAATGGAATTAAAGGGGTCACTTTTTCCTATAAGAGTACTGTATTTTATGGTAAGGCAACACTTCAAGGAATATATAATGTGAAATCAAAAACATTGTTGTTGAAGGAAACAGAATTAGTTGATTTAAAAGTTGGCGTTAAAAGTGAGCCGTGTTTAATGACCTGCTATTTAGACTACAGCAAAGTAGGGAAATTGGAAGTTTTTCAAGGAACTTTTATTTCTACCAATTTAACTGATAAAGGTGATTGTGGAAGCGGAAAAGTTTATTTAGAAAAGGTACCGATGTCTGATTTTGCCAAAGAAGATTTTTTGAAGAAGCCTAGAAAAGACAGCTTAATTCCTAAATCGGCAACGAAAGAACCTAAAATTATAATAGATACAGTTACCAAAAAAGTTAACAGTCAAAAAACTGTTCCTAATAGTAAACCTCCTATTGGAATCAATCCCTCAACAAAAATTATTCAAAAGAATACCCCTCCAAAACCAACCGTTACACCAAAAAATCAAGAACAAATTCCACAACAAAATACTACTCGAAAATCCGAAGAATTAATTGAGACGCCTACTAAGCCTCCATTGGATATTGAGGAGCAAACAAAAAGAAAAACTCCCTTACCGAGTGTATTAATTGAAAGAGAGAATAATTTAGTAACAACTATAATTACTGATGAAGAAAATATTCAAATTGATTTATTTGATAATGGAACAATCGACAACGATACTATTTCTGTATACCACAATAATATTTTAGTAATTAAAAAAGGCAGGTTAGCATTCAACCCAATTTCTTTATCAATTAAAAATTCAGTTATAGATAATATACATGAATTAATTGTTGTTGCAGAAAACTTAGGTGAAATTCCTCCCAATACAGCTTTGATGGTAATTACCGCAGGTAAAAAACGATATGAATTATTTTTAGCTTCCAATGAATCACGCAATGCTAAAGTGATAATTCAATATGTACCCAAAAAATAACTATTGCTAGAACTTTATATTCCAAGTAACAGAAGGTATAATTGGGAATAGCGAAACTTGTTTAGCAGAAACTTCTAAATTCCCTGCAACTGCAGATCCTTGTTGATCAAAATAAATAAAGTATGGATTAAGCCTACTATAAACATTATAAATACTAAAGACCCAGTTATCTGTATATTTCCTTTGTTTTTTATGAACTGGAGTATAAGTAGCAGCAAGATCTAATCTATGATAAGGATTCATTCGATATGAGTTGATACTACTAAACTGTTGTGATAAAGTTCCATTGATAAAATAAAAACGTTCTGGAACGGAAATAGCGCTACCAGTGCCATAAACAAAAACCGAAGACAATCTCCATTTTTTATTCAACTCATAATTAACTACAAATGAAAGATCATTTCTTCGATCGTATCTACTCGGAAATTTTTCGCCTTTATTTAATTCATTAAATTGTCTCCAGGTCCAACTTAAGGTATACCCTATCCAACCTGTTAATCTTCCTTTTACTTTATTTACAAAAAATTCAGCTCCATAGCTCCAGCCCTTTCCAAATACAAAATCTTCTTCGGGGTCTTTAAGTGATGGTGTATAACCTTCCCTATATTCAATTTGGTTTTGCATGGTTTTATAATAAACTTCAACTGAAGTTTCGAACATCCCTTCTTTAAAATTTTTAAAATATCCAGCAGCATATTGCCAACTAATTTGAGGTTGAACACGCAATGTACTAGGCACCCATAAATCTGTAGGCAAAGTTGAGCCAGCATTAGTAACTAAATGTATGTATTGAAGATTACGAGTAACACCAGCTTTTATAGATTCTGTTTCATTAAAAGCATATCGGAATGTAGCCCTTGGCTCAATCCCTCCGTAGCTTTTAACCAATTCTCCACTTGCATATTGTGTACTGTCGATTTTATTCCCGTTAGCATCTCTTTGGTAATTAGTGTATTTACCCACTTGTTGAAATAGACTAAATCGAACTCCTAGATTTAATTTTAATTTGGAATTTATTTCCCAATCATCTTGTATATATGCTGCATATTCATTTGCATATTTTTTAATTGCATTTTGTGGAGTAAATATAACACTATCTTGATTACCACTTAAAATATTTGGTAAAAAAGTATGGTTTGTATATTGAATTCCAAATTTTAATTTATGTTCAGTTGAAGGGTAATAATCAAAATCAGTTTTAACTGTGAAATCTCTTATTCCAGATGACAAATTAATTTTAAAATTATTCTGAGTTCCATTTAGTTGAAATTTATAATCGTTGTATACAAGTGTTGTGTTAGAAAACAATTTTTTATTGAACACATGATTCCACCTGATTGTAGCAGTAGAATTTCCCCAATCAATTAATGTTTTGAACGAACGTGCAGCATTATTAAAAGTGAATTTATCCCTGCCAAAGTAACCACTTATATACAAATGATCTTTTTCGGAGAACTCATAATTAAATTTAGCATTGAGGTCATAAAAATAATATCCAGAACCATAAAAATCGCTGGTCTTTTTAATCAAAGGTTTTGCTAAAGCATCTACATAAGTTCTTCTTGCAGAAATAATATAAGAGGCTTTATTTTTAAACATTGGCCCTTGAATAGAAAAACGAGACGCAATTAGGCCAATACCAGCATCTATCTGCGTTTTGTTTCTATTTCCTTCTTTCATAGCAACATCTACAACAGAAGACAGTCGTCCACCATATTGCGCAGGCATTCCACCTTTTATAAGTGTTACGTTTTTTATTGCATCGGCGTTAAATATGGAAAAGAAACCAAATAAGTGGCCAGTATTGTAAACTACTGCATCATCAAGCAAAATCAAATTTTGATCTGGCCCTCCTCCTCTTACATAAAAACCAGCATTACCTTCTCCAGCATTTCTAATACCTGGTAGCAATTGTAAAGTTTTTAAAATATCAACTTCCCCAAAAAAAGCAGGCAAAGCTTTAGCTGTGTTAACATTCAATTCAAATTTGCCCATTTGAGCAGTTTTGATGTTATTATCTCTTTTTCGAGCGGTAACAGTAACATTGCTTATTACATTGGAATTGGGTAATAACAGCATATTAAACTCCTTATTGCCGTTTAATTCTACAGTAAGTTCTTTGGATTGGTAACCAATAAAGGTTCCAACAATTTGATAGGATCCTTTGGGTAATGTAATTGAAAAAAAACCATAGCCATTCGTAGCTATTGATTTTCCGCCCGATCTTATTCCAAGATTTGCTCCAATTAAAGTTTCTCCACTAAGGGAATCTTTGATATATCCACTGATAGTATATTTTTCCTGAGAAAATCCGCTTACGCTAAATGTCATTAATAACAACACCAATCTCCAATTTCCCATAATTGCTCTTCTAACAATAAAATAATTAATTAGTTGTATTTTTCTGCTTAAAATCAATAGTATCCCGCAATTCGCCACAATTCAACATTGTAGAAGATAAATAAGGATTTAGAATAAGAGATGAATTACTCATCCAAGTTGCTCCATCATTATTAAACGCCATTGGGCAATAATGATGATAAATTACCTCTCCATCAAATTGAATTACCTTAATAAGATCATAAAGTTGTTCACTAATCATTTGAAACGACTTCTTTTTATCGTCAATCAATTTTTCACCTAATAATCCAATTAATTCTGCTTTAACACCCTCGGTATAGGTTTTAGCAGTATAGTTTAATGTACTATCGTCTTTTAACTCATCTAATTTTAAGCTATCAATCGATTTCATCAGTTTTTTAGCAGCACTATCAATTAATAAATCGTTTTCTGCAATAAAGTTGTCCTTTAACTGATAATAAGAGCCTAAAACTGATTTAAAGGACCCATTAAATACAGCTGAATTGGTTCTTGTTGCAGATAATGTTACAGATTTAGCATTTTCTTTACTCTTTTGCTCTTGGTTATTACAAGAAAATAGAATGAAAGAAATAAATAATGTGACCAGGTTTTTCATCAAATAAATTAATCCACAAATTTAAAGCAATTTATTTTGGGAGCAGTTTAGAATTACCTTTGCCGACTTAAATAATTTATTGAAATGCTGATTGGATTACAAAATGTGACTTTTGAGTTTGGTGCCCGTATAATTGTGGAAGATGCAACATGGCATATACAGCCCGGAGATCGAATAGGGTTAGTAGGATATAATGGTACTGGTAAATCTACTTTATTAAAAGTATTGGTTGGAGAATATCAACCATCTAAAGGAACCCTTGAAAAGGGACGAGAAACTACCATTGGGTATTTACACCAAGATTTATTGAGTTTCGATACAAACGACAATATTACTGAAGTTGCTTTAAGCGCTTTTGAAAGAGTTCGAGAATTAGAAAAAGAAATTGAATCGCTCGGAATTGAGTTAGAGAACAATTCAGAAAGCGAAGAGCTATTAATTAAATATACAGATGCTTTACATGAATTGGATGTTTTAGATGGATACAATATTCACCATAAAGCTGAAGAAGTATTGCATGGTTTGGGATTTAGTAATGAAGATCTTATAAGACCTTACAAAGAATTTAGTGGAGGTTGGAGAATGCGTGTTTTGCTTGCTAAAATGATTTTGCAACAACCCGATGTGTTGTTGATGGATGAACCTACCAACCACTTAGATCTACCTTCAATTGAATGGTTAGAAAAATACCTTATCCATTATAAAGGAAGTGTAGTAATAGTTAGTCACGATAAATTTTTCTTGAATCGGATGGTAAATAAAATTGTTGAGATTTATCAGCAGCAATTGCATATTTATAGTGGCGATTTTGATTATTACGAACAAGAGAAAATGATTCGTATTGATATGCAGCAGAAAGCATTTGAGAATCAGCAAGATTATATCAGACAACAGGAAAGATTTATAGAACGTTTTAAAGCCAAAGCAAGTAAAGCTGCCCAAGCTCAGAGTGTACAAAAAAGACTTAACAAATTAGATAAGGTTGAAGATGTTCAATTAGAAAGACCCGATTTGCGCATTAATTTTCAATTAGATAAAGTACCAGGAAAAGTTTTGGTAACATTAAAAGATGTTTGCAAACAATTTGGCAATAATCATATTGTAACCAATGCTGGTGCAGAAATAGAGAGAGGCGATAAAATTGCATTGATTGGTGCAAACGGAAAGGGTAAGTCTACCCTACTACGTATTGTTGCAGGTACAGAAAAGTTCACAGGGGAGCGTGTTTGGGGGCATAATGTAGATCAGAGTTTTTATGCACAGCATCAACTAGAAGCGCTCGGAATGGGACATACTATTTTAGAAGAATTACAACATTGTGGTAGCAAAAAAACGGATCCGGAATTAAGAAGTTTATTGGGTGCTTTTTTGTTTGGTGGCGATGATGTAGATAAAAAAATTAAAGTATTAAGTGGAGGAGAAAAAGCAAGAGTTGCACTAGCAAAAACAATTGTAAGCAAAGCCAATTTTTTGATTTTAGATGAACCTACCAACCACTTAGATATGCATTCTGTTGAGTTATTGGCAGAAGCATTGAATAAGTACGAAGGAACTACTATATTGGTAAGTCACGATAGATATTTTATCTCAAAAACTGCTAATAAGATTTGGGAAATTGTAGATCAGCAGATCAAAGAATTTAAAGGCACTTATCAAGAATGGGTGGAGTGGAATGAGCGAATGGAAAAACAAAAGAAGGCCGAAGTTCCTGAATTAAAAAAGGCTGAAGTTAAGGTGGAGAAAAAAATAGAAAAAACAATTGTTGCAAATATTCCAATTGATAAAGAAGCTCAAAAAGATTTACAAAAACAACAACGCAAGCTCACTATTTTAGAAGAAGAAATTGGAAAAGTTCAGGCAGAAAAAATAAGGTTAGAAACAGAAATGGGCAATCCATCAATTTATGCTAATAAAGAACATTATGGTAAAATTGAATTATTGTATAAACTATCCAACAAAAGATTGACTGAATTAAATTCGGAGTATGAAGATTTGTTTGAAAAAGTAATGCAAATGGAAGAAAAGAATTAGTTATTTCTCAGATGGGCTTCTCTTACCTGCTAATAATTTTTCAAGTGCAGTTTCGAGCCTGCGTTTACGTGTTTCTTCTTTTTTTGCTCCTTCAATCCATGAAACATATTCTTTTTGATTGGTAAAAGATAAAGAAGTAAAGAACTCTTTGGCTTCTTCGTGAGTAGTAAACAAACGATCTAACTCAACTGGAGCTTTAACCAAGCGCTTTTCAAAGTCTACCCCATTTGATTGAAGCGGTTTACTATCTGTAAAGCTTCTGGTTTTATTAGGTATTTGATCTAATTTCTTAAATCTCATGCCACTCCAAACATTATCAATAGCTACTTGACGTACACATTCGTAATCTTTTTTGGTAAGACATTCCCAACTACAATCGCGGTTTAAATCACTAGCAATTTTACTAGCAGTTTTTGGGTAGGCGATCCATAGCTTAGTTTCATCGTGCAAAGCGGGAAATACTTCTGCTAATACATTGTTTAATTGGTATTGACTTAATGCAAAGATCAATACAAAGTCTACTTTCCTACTTTTAAGCAACGGCGTTACGTTTTTAGCATAAGTAAGTTTGGCAAACTGTTTTTCAACTGAGGAAGGCAATCCTTGTATTAAAAGGTTTTTTTCGTCCTTAAGTTGTAATTTTTCGAGTATTGTTTGATTAGACATGCCTTAAAGAAAGTTTAGTAGGCTTAAAAAAGAATGCAAAGTTAAAAAATTGTTAGGTTATTTAGTAATTATTTTTTAATTAGTTCAACAATTACTTCTTTCCCTTTCTTCGATCCCTATTTTTAAATAGGGGAATTTTACTTTCAGTGCCCTTAAGTATACGGGTAATATTTTTCTGGTGTGTAAGAATTACCATTAAAGCCACCACAACAGCGAAAATGCGATAAAGTGTTTCTTTTTCATTAAAAATGAATAGAATAAATACCATAAAAGAGATTCCGGCTAAAATAGAGCTAAGAGAAACAAATCGGGTTAAATAGAGCACTATCAAAAAAACACCAATGCAGCAAACGGCTACAAGCGGTTGGATTGCAACAGCCATTCCCAAAAGCGTAGCAACTCCTTTACCTCCTCTAAATTCGGCCCAAATAGGAAAAATGTGACCCATTACAGCAGCCAAACCTAGACCTATCATTAAATTGGTTCTATCCCATTCATCGGTAAGATAATAGGGTAAAAGAATATAGAGAGATGTTGCAATTACACCTTTTAAAACATCCGATGCCATTACAAGCGTACCCCATTTAGAGCCTAATACCCTGAAAGTATTGGTAGCGCCTGAATTACCACTACCATAATCACGTATATCAATTTTAAAAAAATATTTACTGACCCACACCGCGGTTGGTATGGAACCAATCAGATAAGCCAAAAGGATTAATAAGACTTCGTTCATTAAATTCTTTTAATAATTCACAAAATTAATTGAAATACCTCAAATATTAATGATTTAATAACTTATTAGATGTTAAAGTAAAGAAAAGGGAATACAAATGTAGAAGATGTTATAAAAGTACTAAATTTAAAAAAAATAATGCTTATTGTCTTAACCCCCTAATTGTTGGATAGATTATTGGTAAAGGTTTGACATTTTTGGTTAATATCGGTAATAATTTTTATGCTATTCAACAAAGGGCTCTCTTCTTTATTTGAGATT
>Ga0105052_10001698_pt1 | contig 28353 bp, 12 predicted proteins | sample FRY03_FD_78094 | JGI IMG/M metagenome (GOLD analysis project Ga0105052, IMG submission 78094) | Freshwater microbial communities from Lake Fryxell liftoff mats and glacier meltwater in Antarctica - FRY-03 | ecosystem: Environmental > Aquatic > Freshwater > Ice > Glacier meltwater ... | reverse complement strand
CTTCCAGCTCATCCTCTTTCACCAGCAGAGTAAACGTTACCAGCGTCGACTCAGGGGATTCCGGCGGAAGGACCACCACAGGCGCCAGCTTCTCTCGGACCTGGTTGATCGGCGGATTCCAGTGACGCAGAGTCGTGAACTGCTCGATGTCTTCATTCGGCGATGACATGCGTTGAGCCATTCGCTCCACATCCGGAGTGCTGGCAAAGAGCGTCTTCTTGTCTTCCGGCCAGGAGTTATTCGGTGACAGCCATGTCTCCCGAGTCTTCTCGGCAATAGCCCTCAGCTCAGATTCCAGACGAGCGCTGCCTGACCAGTTGGCCGTCGCCAGGCCGGTCAGCGCCAGCAAGCCAACCACCGCGGCACCAAATTTTTCGCCGTGGTTCAAAAGCAAAGCTTTGAAATCAAAACCTTTTGACTTCGCCATCATAATTCTCCTGAATAAACCTGAAGCACATCATTTTCAAAAATCCGCCGCCGTCATTACGGACTCGGCGTTAGTTCGTGCCAGTTTCTGGCGTAGCTGTTCCCGCTGCTGGGGTTTCTGGAGCTTCCGTCCCCGGCGTTGCCGTGTCTGGCGTATCAGTCCCGGGTGCTGGAGCCTCGGGTTCTCCCGGGGCTGTTGCCTCCGGCGTGGTCGCTGGATTTGCTGCAGGATCGCTGTTTTTAGACTGCGTTTCGCCAGCCACAGCAGGCGCCCCCGGTTCCGGCGTCACGGCTTCCCCAGCGGGAATTTCTGTCGTGGCGGGCTCTGTGCCGTCCGTTCTCGAGGGAGTTTCTGTCATATTCGGGTCAGCAGTTTCATCAGGAACCAATTCGCCAGGCGCCGCAGGAGCTGGTGCCACTGCCTCATCTGTTTCCGCCGTAGCAGCCTGATCGTCGGCTTCCTGAGCAGACTGATACAAGGTCATCAGGCCACCGATCTTCACATACACCAGCATCGGATCGGCCATCGCTAACTGCAGAGCCTGTTTGCCTTTGCCAGACGGATCCTGCATTTCGCCGCCAATTCCAGGCGACATTCCAGGCATCATCCCGCCATATCCTGCCCCGGCTGCGCCGTACCCGCCACCACCAGGCTGCATCAGCATGCCTTCATCGCCATAGCCGCCTCCGCCAAGTTCACCCGCCCCAAAACCAGCTTCGCCACCGGCGGCTCCCCCCGGCATGTTGAGGCCACCATCAGCGCCCATTCCGCCAGCGGATGAGTCCATTCCGGTCATCATTCCGCCACCACCCGAGTTCGCTGGAGCGAATTTTGAGCGGACATCCACACGTACGATTTCGACTGGAAAGTCTGAATTCGTCAACGATGCCAGCAGGTTTGGCAGCTGGTCGTCTCGAACAATCACATCCAGCACAAACGCACGAGTCTTATAACCAAGATCAGCACCGTCATCGACGTAGCGTCTTTCTTCAGCTGGTGCAGCGCCCATGCCGCCGCCCATGCCGCCGCCCATGTCCATGCCGCCCATCATCGCCCCGCCGCTCATTCCCATTCCCATGCCTCCGCCGCCCATTCCACCACCACCAGCGGCCCCCGCGACCGCTCCGAACTCTTCCGTCAGAATGTCAGCTCCCGCGTTTCCTTCAAATTCTTTGCCAGGATGAGTCTTCGCAGCATCTCCGCCACCTGCGCCCATTCCGCCGCCGCTACCACCCATTTCCATTCCCGCTCCCATTCCCGCTCCCATTCCCATCATCGCCGCACCGCCGCCCATGTCCATGCCGCCCATCATTCCGCCGCCGCCACCGGATGATGCAGGTGCCGCGTCTCGATCTCCGCCGCGCAATGTCAGCTTAAAGATCTGACGCACCTGAGACTCGGTGACTCGAGTTGCACCTTCATTGACTCGGGCAATGGATGTCAACAGACACTGCAAAAGCCAAATATCTTCCTGAGCATCCCAGATTTCTGTAGAGGATGGGTACTTTGTTCGCCACGTGTTGAACGGCTTATGGGTGATCTTGCTGCTGTCGACGACAACCAGGCCTTCACCATTTTTGTAGGGCTTGACAATCGAAAGCAGACGGTCGATCTCGTCCCGATAAATGGACGCCCAGCGGCCACGAGTCGTTGAGTCCTTGATATCAGCGCGATAGGCAATGCCCTTCAGATCGTTTGCCAGAACGTCGGGCCAGCGACGAGCATCTTTCTGACGCTGCAGCAATTGAGCAGACGCCGACTTGTAGGCTCCCGAGTCCTGCTCGTTCTCTTTCTTCGCAGCCTCAACCCATGTCTGGTTTGGCTCCGTCCCGCCCTGCTTTGCTTTGTCAAAAGATTTTTCGACAGAATCCTTACGGGCCAGGATCTCCACAGCAATGGCTCCGCTGGCCATCCACCAGCCAGCAACCACAAAGATCACAGCAAACGCAAAGCAAATCCAGTAGCGGTGCTTGATGAGAGGTTGAAGCTTATCCATCTGAAAAATCCCTGTTTCACTGCCCGACTGGCAGAAATGACAAAACCTGTAACCCAACTGAACTCACCAGAAATCCGCCAACAGACGTTCGTTAACAGACGTTCGTTAACAGAGATCACAGACAAAATCGCTTTTCATTTAACCAGGATCACGGAGCCGGAGTTTCGGAGGCAGCCGCATCCGATGCTGCCGCACCATCAACTGCCGTCGATTCTGATTCGCCCCGAGCAGGAGCACGGGAATCCACTTCTTTTCGATCGCGTTCGATGGTCGGTACCCAGACAAACTGAACGATGAAATCTGTGCGATCAATAATTCGAACGGCCTGCTTCTCGTTCTTTTTGAAAGTTAGGCCTTTTCCGCCCGGGATCTGTCCGCCGCCGGGACCACCGGGCAAACCGCCTTCGGGATAGCCACCGCCCGGCCCCGCACCAAGCTCGCTGCCGGGAAGCATAGCACCAGCACCTAAACCCGGAGCCAGATCGGCGTCACCACCGCCGGCAGCCCCGGAATATATGGAATCCATACCTGGCATCATTCCGCCACCCGGCCCCCCCATTCCGGTCATCTGGCTGCCGAGCCGCATATTGGGATCGTATTTTTCACGCTCCAAAAGACTCCAGGCGACAATCGGGTGTGAGATGCCGATTTTGCCAACCGGCACCTCAATTATGCCCGTATTCAAAGTCCACTTACGCAGATTGGTGACAAGCGTATTTTCCACGAACCGCTTATCAATCTTTGAGAAGTCTTCCTTCTCCTTGTTGTTGTAATAATGATGCCCCTTGAGCGTCACAATATAACCGCTGGCAGTTGCCGGCGCGGTTCGGTCGACCTCGGAAAAATTCTCGACCTGCTCCGCGTCCGCGAACTTCTGATGCCACGCGGCTACGTCTTCCACCTTCTTCGCGGAGATGGATGTGATTCTCAGCTTCTTCTGAAGCGTTATGTCCGCCTGATCCAGTGCATCGCCTTCGTCATAAGGCAGGCATTCATTGACCGCTTTAAACAGCTCCATCCACATCGAGCGTTTTTCCAGAGGCGCGACCAGCTGAACAATGCTGCTCAGAATGGTTCCGTGAGTTCCCTCTTCAGACCCATACGCCGATTTCTTCGCCCCAATTTCTGACTGGACCTGATCCACAAACTTTTGATCATCTCCCCATTTGGCTAAGCCGTACGAATTAAGAACCGATGCGCTTCCCATGGTGCTCACGCCCATCGCCAGCATCAAGCCTGCGGCTGCCGCAATCGCCCACGGCTTCTTACTGCGAATCTTTCGACCGACCGCAACTTCCGGCGGCAAAAGGCTGGTGCGAATCCGTGTCTTGCCAATCGTTTGAAGAGCAATTCCGTAAGGCACAGCAAACGTCATCATGTTGTCGATGAACAGTGGGTCCGTCAGCACGTTGTCGCCTGAAATGCCGTTAAAGCTTTCCAGACGTTCCACTTCGTATTGAAGATTCTGTTGCAGAAACTTTTGCAGACCGGCCAGACGAAACCCGTTTCCAACGCCAACGATTTTTCGGATCTTTGCAGCTCGATTGACGCTGCCGAAGTATCCAATCGATCGCTGAATTTCTGACACGTAGTCATTGAAGACCGGTCGCATTGCCTGGAAAACGGCTTTTGGATCCGGTGCCTTAGTAGCGTTGCACTTCAGATGCTCGGCCTTCGCAAACGTCAGCTTCATTTCTCGTGTTAAAGCGCGAGTAAAATGATTGCCGCCAATGGGCACGTTGCGAATCCAGATGCTGCGTCCGTTCGATACCAGCAGAGTCGTATTGTCCGCCCCCATATCCAGCACGACGTAATAATCTTCCCCGGCGGGTGGCTCGGGCGTCTCAGCAGTCTTTCTAAAACCCAGCACGTCGTAAGACAGATAGTTATAGAGCGCCAGCGGCGCCATCTGGACGAGTTCGATTTCCTCGCCGTTGTTGGTGAACGGCCTCATGGCGTCGTAAACAAGATCCCGCTTCATCGCAAAGAGGCCCACTTCGGCCTCCAGCATAAAGCCACTTTCCTCAACCCCGCCGCCAATCGGCTGGTAGTCCCAGATGACATCGTTCAGATCGAACGGAATCTGCTGCCGGGCTTCGTACTTGACGATCTCAGCTACTTTAGAGGCCTCAACCGGCGGCAGCTTGATGAATTTGGCCAGCGAGGCCTGACCGGGGACGCTGATGCCAATCAGGTCGCCACTCACTTTATTTCGCTCAAGAAAAGTCTTCAGAGCTTCCCGAATCAGTTCCTCCGGGATTGCATCCGGCTGACTGAGAATCTTCGGGTGCGGGATATAGTCAAACGCTGTCGCAACGACTCGTTCACCGTCCCCGGACACGCGAAGCTTAATTGCCTTCAGCCCAGCCTGACCAATATCAATGCCCCAAGCGCTGATTGGTTCCGCCATGTTAAGCCTCTATTTTACCCAATGATCGGTTTTACCCAATGATCGGTGGTGCGAAGTGAACTCAAATGCTGAAGAAAACCAGTCGAATGCAGCCCACAGCTCTGCCTGAAGCATCGCTTACGACACCCGAAATTTTCCGAAGTCAGCGTTAAAAACGCCAGCGACCGCCGACGTTTCTACAACCTAAGCCAAAAGTACCAGCCAATTTGCAGTCTCGTCAACCAATTTCGAAACGGCGTGGCTTGCCAATTTCATGAATTGTTAAAATTGGTGGCCTGTAAGGCCTCCCGACTGATCTTTCAGAGTTCTTTCAGAGTTCTTTCGGCATAATCCACGTCGGATTGTCCGATTTCCTTCCACCGCCGGGAGCGAATCTTCTTCCAGCGGGTGAAATCTCTGACGTGACATGCGAAACTACGGTTCCAGAAAACTCCGAAAATCTCGAACTTCCCTGCCGAATGATTTCTGCAAACGAGGTTCATCTGTTTACCTGAATCTGCTTTTTCCGCAAGACGAGCTGCAAACTGCCCATGGCCGCTAATGATTTTTCCGAGATCAGTCTTCTCATCCCAGGCTATTCGATCGAAGATCTGCCGACGGATTTGCCTGAGGACGGCGCATCGAGCCTTCTCAATGCTGTCGCGTGTGCGTGGCATCCGCGGCTGCTGCAGCGTTCAACCAACATTCCTCTTTTTCGCCAGGCCGAATCCCTTTCCGGCTATCCGGGACGCCGAATCGTTCTGGTGCCGGCGCCGTCGGAATCCTGGATGCCGCACGAATGGCGATCCGTTTTTCGCGATCAGGGACATATCGTCATCGCCGGCTGCACGACTCGCGATGAGTGGTTGTCGGCTATCGACGCGGCTCTGGACGAAGACGAATCCTCATCTGCCGGTGAAGAAAATTCAATTCGCCCGTCGGAATCATGCGGTTCATTACGTGACCATTTTCTGTCGCTTGGCACCGTTCTGATGCAGACGCTTCTGCTCAGCCGACGGCGGCACCACTTTGTCGATCCGGACAACCTTCTGCTGGGGCGAGAAGTTCGCCTGGCGGCCGATGCGTGGTTCGCTGGTGATGATTCAACGACCAGGCAGCATCTGGCTCGGTGCTTTGAACATCTGCGGGAAACGCGTGAACGCTTTTATCCGATGAACTGCTTTCTGATTGATATGTGTATTCCCGGTGACGATGAAACTCCTGCGGCCATTGAAATCCTGCTGGATTCTCCCTTGCCCGTGAATCTGCTTGCCACCGCCGGCGACATTTCCCGGTGGCTCGAACAGGATCCGTCGCTGGCCGGTCGGATTAGAAACAGCGTGATCAGCGGGAAGCTGTGCCTGCTGACGGGACACGACTCCGAAACTCGCTCGTCACTCGGCTCGATGGCGGCCACCATTGGCGATCTCGAGCGTTGCCGTCAACTGATCACTCGCGTGACTGATGCTCCTCCGCGTCACTGGGCTCGCCGTCGTTACGGGCTAACGGCTTCTTTGCCGACGCTGTTGCAGCATTATGGTTTTGAATCGGCGTTTCACGTCGCGCTGGATGATGGTCTGTATCCGGACCGCGAACGCAGTCAGTTTGACTGGCAGGGGCCCGATGGATCGCTTGTGCCCGCGTCATCTCGAATTCCTCTGGCGATTGATAGCGCTTCCGGATTCCTGCGATTTGCGGATCGCTACAACGAAAGCATGCAGGATGACACAACGGCCGCTCTGTTTCTGGCTCGACTTCCAGCTTTAAAGTCGCCATGGCTTAGCGATTTGCAGATCGCTGCGACCTACGCTCCGGTGCTCGGTGAGTTCGCGACGATGGAAAGGCTTTGCCATGCCGCAGGTGGCAGTCGGCTGGCCGAACGATATGAGCAATTCGAATATCTGTCGCCGTTTCTGATCCAGTCGTCCGTTTTAAAAACAGAGGCTCCTGTTTCCGGCCCGGCGACCTTGAGATTTCTCAGCCAGCGACTTGAGTCGCTTCGGAATGTGCAGGGTATCGCGGTACTGATCAGAGCCGCGGATGCAGCAGCCGAATGGACCGCTGCCTTAAGCGAAATTGATGCTGACATCGCGGCCCTTGAACTGGCTCACGTGGACGTTCTGAACACGTCGCCTGAGCGATCGGAATCGCTGGATGCATCCGCAAAATCGATTCTCGAAAAGCTGGATGCCTGCCAGTCGTCTCTCGTGTCGGCTGTCCGAAAGAAAGTGCCATCAAAATCCAGCAACTCGCGCGGGCTGTTTTTAATGAACTCGCTGCCGTTCGGTCGCTTTGCGGCTCTTGTCTGGCCTGCGGACTGGAAACGTCCGGCGCGTTCCGCCGCGATCGAGCTATCGCAACGCTCGGGAACTTCCGAACGAATGCTGGTGAAACTCCCCCCGGGTGGCTTCGCATGGCTGTCCGAAATCGAACCCGGCCAGACCGCACACCCGGTGATGGAGCCTATAAAAAGTGAGGCCCCGCTGGCAGCACCATTGATTCTGCGCAATCGGCACTTTGAGGTATCACTCAGCGACAGGACCGGTGGAATCACGGCGGTGACGTGGCACCATCAGCGAGGAAATCGCCTGAGCCAGCAATGTTGTTTTCGATACGAACGCGAACAGACTCTGCCCGATGACGGCAACGGCGAGATTCGTAAGGCCTCGTATGCCAACTCCAGACTCGTCAGTCATCGGGTCGTGGAACTCGGGATGGTTTTTGCATCGGTGGAAACGGTGACCGAGCTGCTTTCGCCTGTGGACTCATCCGTGCTGGCGATCGTTCGACAGACCACAAGTTTGGATCGCGTGCAGCCGCGAATCGTAATCACGCTGAGCTTTGAGGGACTGACAACGAACGTCAAAGGCAACCCGTGGCTCTCATATTTCGGGTGCCGCTTTGCCTGGGACAATGAGTCGGCTGCGATCACTCGGGCCATCATGGGCCAGGCCTGCGGGTTTCGCGCCGAACGATTTGAGTCCCCGGATTATGTGGAGATCAGTGATCAGGATCATCGAGTCGTCATTGGCACGCATGGGCGTCCGTATCATCGACGGTCCGGGCCGCGGATGCTGGACAGTCTGCTGATTGTCGAAGGTGAGACCTCCCGCGAGTTTCAGTTCACGATTGATTTCGAAGAATCGTTTCCGCTGCGAACCGCGGCCGATGCGCTGACGCCTGTGATCATTCAGGAAACGACCGCCACGGTGCCGGCGTCTGCGGCGGGCAGCTGGATTCTTGGAGTCTCGGCAAAGAACGTCGAACTGGTTCGGACGGATTACAATGCGGCGACGTCGGAACAATCCGAGGAGCTCGTTCTGGTCCTGTCAGAAACCGACGGTGTCTCTGTTCAATGCCTGCTGAAAACCGCCCGACGTCCTTCCGCCGCATTTTCTGTCAACGCGGACCGAACAGAAAAAGTGTCGCTGGAGATTTCTGACCAGGGCGTTTCAGTGTTTCTGAACGCGTTTCAAATCAAACGCATCGTGCTTGTGTTCTGATACCATTTTCGTATCCCGTTTCCTTCAGCATTTCAGTGCCATGCAGGGTTTCAGTGCCATGATTGTTACGATTGACGGACCGGCAGGATCGGGAAAAAGCACCGTGGCCAGATTGCTGGCGGACGAGCTCAAGGTTCGATTTCTCGACACCGGTGCGATGTACCGGGCCATCGGCCTTGCCGTGCTGAAGGCTGCCGTGAGTGAAGACGACAGCGAAGCAGTGGAGCGGATTGTTCGAGGCAGCTCGATTGCCTTTGATGAGAATCGGCTGCTGCTGAATGATCAGGATGTGACTTCCGAGATTCGTTCTCCCGAGGTGACCGCGGTTTCCTCCATCATTGCTTCCAACCCGTGCGTGCGTGAGCGGCTGGTCGAACTGCAGCGGGAGATTGGCAAACAGGGCAGCATGGTGACGGAAGGCCGCGATCAGGGAACAGTGGTCTTTCCGGACGCGCCGCACAAGTTTTTCATAACCGCCCATCTGGAGTCACGTGCGCGTCGCAGGCAGCGCGAAATGGTTCACAAAGGAGTCAGTCAGCCGCTTTCCGTTGTCATGGATCAGCTTCGCCAGCGAGACGAACGCGACGAAACACGGGCTCATGCGCCCATGAAGCCGGCGGCGAATGCCTATGTGATCGATACGTCTGATCTGACGATTGCCCAGGTTGTCGAGACCATCTCAAAGCTCATTGGGGCTCGCTGAGGTGTTCACTTCCGCGAAATTGTCTGACAGAACAGCCCTGGCGAATGACGTCGGAATCGCTGGCGTGTAACCTGCACAGAGGTTTTCCGCGTTGATTTGCGACTGCCCGCTCTGTCGGCATTCTCTGGCCCACCCGCCGTCGCCCACATTCATTCATGTACGTCATTCGGCGTCAAAGGACAGCATTCATGGGAATTCCGAAAGTGGCGATAGTTGGTCGCCCCAACGTCGGAAAAAGCTCGCTGCTGAACTGGCTGGCCGACCGTCTGATTTCCGTCGTGGACCCGACCGCCGGCGTGACGCGCGATCGCCTGACCTGGATCATGCATGAACGCGATCGCTATTTCGAACTGATGGATACCGGCGGGATCGGGATCGTCGACAGCGACGATCTGTCGGAGGACATCGAACGCCAGATTCAGACGGGGCTTGATGAATGCGACGTCATGCTGTTTGTCGTTGACGCCAAGGCAGGCGTTACGCCTCTGGACGAACTCGTGGCCGATCGTCTGCGCCGAATGCATAAGCCGGCTCTGCTGGTGGTTAACAAGTGCGATTCTCCGCAGCTGGACCTTGAGGCCGCAACGTTTTTGACGCTGGCAAACCTTCCTCTGGCGACCACCAGCGTTAAGGCAAACCGCAATCGCCAGGACCTGATTACGTCGATCATCGAATTGCTGCCCGAAGCCGAATCCACTGAGATCGCGGAAGGCGATTACCTGCTGGAACCGGCCGACATGCGTCTGGCCGTCGTCGGTCGCCGGAATGTGGGCAAGAGCACTTTTATCAATCAGCTGGCTCAAAGCGAACGAGTCATCGTCAGTGAGATTCCAGGCACGACGCGCGACAGCATCGATATTCGTTTTGAAGTCGATGGAAAATCGTTTATCGCCATCGACACGCCTGGTGTTCGCAAGAAGAAAAGCCTTGCCAACGACATCGAATTCTACGGCCTGGTGAGGGCTCAGCGAAGTATTCGCCGAGCTGACCTGGTACTGATGTTCTTTGATGCGACTCAGACAATTTCAAAAGTTGACAAACAGCTTGTTGAAGAAATCACTGAGCACTTTAAGCCGTGCATATTTGTGATCAACAAATGGGATTCGGCACTCGACAAGGAAATGACGACTGAAAAGTGGGTGAAGTACCTGCTCGATACATTCAGTTCCATGCGACACGTACCGATCGCGATCATCACGGCCAAAGACGGCCGCAATATCCGGAAGCTGATCAATCTGGCTCAGTCGGTTTACAAACAGGCGAACCTGCGAATCAGCACTTCTCGTCTGAACAAGGCTGTCCGAAAGGCGATCGAAAGGAATCCGCCGCCGATCCGCAAGAATCGCCGGCCGAAGATTTTCTTCGCATCTCAAATCGCCGGGTCACCACCGACCATCGTTTTGAAATGCAACGATTCGTCGCTGCTGGATGAATCCTGGAAGCGGTATCTGCTTGGCTATCTTCGTGAAGCAACGCCGTTTCAGGAGGTACCCATTCGCCTGGTGCTTCGTGGTCGCAATGAAAGCGATCCGGATCTGCTCAGCGGCGACACGCGGATTCCACGCAGTGACGAAGTTGACGATTCGGTGGATGACGAACCAGAAATTGGCGATCTGACCGACGAACAGCTGGCCGGTCACGATGACGGCGAGTTCGATGATGCCTGGGATGGTTCTAAAGTGGATGCGGAAGACATTCTGTCGCTTGACGAAGATCTGGACGCACCTGCTCCAAACTTCATGGATGACGATGAACTGCTGAATTAGTGGGCTGATCGACATGATATTTGAGGGGCGTCGCAATGTTTGTGACGCCCCGCAAGAAAATCAGGGCCGCTCGTGACAACACGTACTTGCGTCTGTGGCTGACTCCGCGTCAAGGGAAGAAAGCACGATTCGCAATTCGACCAGATGGTTCACCTCAACTTCATTCAGGCGAATTTTGGAGGCAGCCTTGATTGCAGCAACTTGTTCATCCGTAGCGATCGTCGCGCGACTGCTGACGACTGCGACGTTCCACTTTCGTCTTCGCCGTCCGCCCACGAACCTGCGTGCCGATTGTATACCGCACCAGGCACTGACCCAGCTGCTGCTGAATGTTTCGAGCCAAACGAATTTCTTCGATTGACCTCGGTTGTGTCCTGAACCAGCAGAACCCCCGTTGATGGGTTGTCGTTCGTCGTACGGTCGATTGAGAATGCGGCTCCAGCAACATCTGCGACTTGACTTTCGGGTTGCGAACGAATCGATCACAGCCTTAAACGTCTCAATCAACAAACCGCATGTGCTCCGCCACAGTTTGCACTTTGGGCTAACATCTTCTTAAGATCTGTGAACTGTCGAAACTGATTTTCGGCCAGTTCAGATTCTGCCAGGAGCCCTGTCGTATGCTGTTGCACTGTTTACGCGTCGTCGCCCTGATCGCCATCCTTCAGCCAGTCGCTTTCTCTCAGGAGCCGTTTGGCGGGAATTCTCACGAACTCAAAACTCGTGTCCCATGGACCGCTTCACGAATCAAAGGCTCGCCCGATCCCGCTCCCCCGTATCGCGTGGAAGTTGCCTTTCCAAAGCTGATGTTTGAACAACCGCTCGATCTGTCCGCCGCACCGGGGACAGATCGGCTGTTTGTCGTGGAGCAGGGTGGCCGCATCCTGTCCTTTGAAAACCGTGCCGACGCTGCGACAGCCGATCTGGTGGTTGATCTGAAGAAATCCATTTCGGAACTGAGCGCCATTTACGCGATCACATTCCATCCGAAGTTCGCCACGAACCGCAAAGCGTATGTCTGTTATATCCTGGGCAACGAGAAGCCCGATGGAAGTGTTGTGTCCGAGTTCCTTGTTTCGCAAACCGATCCGCCAACGATCGATCCTGCCAGTGAACGAGTCCTGATTCGCTGGTGGTCTGGTGGGCACAACGGCTGCAGTTTGAAATTCGGGCCGGATGGGTTCCTGTATATTTCCACAGGCGATGGTGGAGCTCCGTCGCCTCCCGATCCGCTAATGGCCGGTCAGGATGTCAGCAATCTGCTGTCGAATATTTTGCGGATCGATATTGATCATCAGGATGCCGAAAAGGCTTATCAAATTCCCGCGGACAATCCGTTCGTCAACATGCCCGACGTGCGTCCGGAGATCTGGGCCTTTGGATTTCGCAATCCGTGGCGGATGAGTTTCGACAAAGTCCGAGGTGACTTGTGGGTCGGCGATGTGGGCTGGCAACTTTGGGAAATGGTTTATCGAGTCGAACGAGGCGGCAATTACGGCTGGCCGATTATGGAGGGTCCTCAACCGGCTCTGCCCGAATCCCGTCGCGGCCCGGCTCCAATTTCGCCGCCGGTTGTCAGTCATCCGCACTCAGAAGCCGCCTCGATCACGGGCGGGTTTGTTTACCACGGCGAGCGACTGCAGGACCTGAAAGACGTTTATATCTACGGCGATTTTCAGTCGGGCAAAGTTTGGGGACTGAAGTACGAAGGCGGGCGAGTCACCTCGCACAAGGAGCTGGCGCAGACACCCGTTCAACTGGTGTCATTCGGCGAAGACAACGCCGGCGAGATTTATCTGGTCGACTATCAACGCAGTCAGCAGATTTATCAGCTGGTTCCCAATGTGGACAACGGGCAGCACGTCAATTTCCCGAGAAAGCTCAGCGAGACCGGATTGTTCTCATCAATCAAAGAACAGATTCCGTCTCCGGGCGTGACGGACTATGCGATCAACGCGGCTCAATGGGCCGACCATACTTCCGCTCAGCGCTGGATGGCCCTGCCTGGTGAAGAGCCTGTTAAGATTGAGTCCGCTGCGAAGTGGATTTTTCCTGACGGTGCCGTTCTCGCCAAAACGGTCAGCATCGAAATGTCGTCGGGTGAACCGTCTTCGCTGCGTCGTCTGGAGACACAGGTTCTGCATCGCGAAGACGGAGCGTGGCGTCCTTATACCTACGCATGGAACGATGAGCAGTCTGAAGCGGAGCTCGTCGATGCGTCCGGATTTACACGCACGCTACAGATTCGTGATGCATCCGCTCCGGACGGATTGCGCGAACAGGCGTATCGTTTCGCGAGCCGCGGTGAGTGCCAGATGTGCCACAATCCGTGGGTCGAAATGAAAACCACCAGCAGCGGGATTCAGTCGGCGTCGCCGCTGGCTGTGTCCACAATGCAGTGGAACACCAGTCTGCCCGCGGATTCGGCGCAAAATCAGATGACGGCTCTGCAGGCCCATGGCTGGCTTGCCGGCAACATCGCGGAAGTCGCGTCGTCGGCCGTTCGATTTGCGAATCCTTACGATACGTCAGCCGTTCTTGAAGAGCGTGTGCGAGCCTATCTGCATGTCAACTGTTCGCATTGTCATCAACCGCATGCGGGCGGCAGTGCGACCATTGATCTGTCGTATGACGTGAAGCTGGCCGATGCAAAGCTGATCGACGCGAAGCCGGGCCAGGGTGCCTTCGGAATCTCGGCCGCTCGTATTGTCAGCCCGGGTGACCCACTCGGATCAGTTCTGCATTATCGAATGGCTACGATTGGCAGCGGTCGAATGCCGCGGATCGGATCTGAGGAAGTCGACGAACAGGCCGTGGCCATGCTGCGAGAATGGATTGCTCAACTGCCCGCCAATTCGCAACCGACATCACCTGCCCCGGTGACAAACCCGCAGATATTTCCGCGCCTCATCGCAGGCTCAAAAGTGGAACGCGATGCCATCGTGCAGCAACTCACTTCGTCGACTCGCGGCGCGCTGGAACTGATGATCTGGCTTCAGCGTCCGGAATTGGCCACCGACATTCGTCAGGAGATTGTGGCCGTCACGTCAGAAAATCCGCTGGCGGAAATTCGCGGATTGTTTGAACGGTTCATTCCGGCCTCACGCCGCGCGAAACGACTGGGAACGGCCGTGAATGCGGCCGAGCTGCTGGCGATGGAAGCGGACATCGAACGAGGCCGACAGTTATTCCTTCGTGACGGAGCGGCGTCGTGCAAATCTTGCCATCGCGTGAATGGCACTGGGGAAACTTTGGGCCCCGAGCTGACTCAGATTGGGAAGAAGTATTCGCCGGCAGAAATGCTGACTCATCTTCTCGAGCCCTCACGATTCATTGACGCCAAGTACGTTCCCTATGTTCTGGAAACGACCGATGGACTGGTGCATTCTGGTCTGCTTCTGGAGCAGACTGCCACGGAGGTCGTGCTGAAGAATGTTCAGAGCAAGGAAATTCGAGTCGCGGCGGCCGAGGTGGAGTCACTGGTTTCTCAGCAAAAGTCCATAATGCCGGAACTCCTGCTCCGCGACATGACGCCTCAGCAGGCTGCTGATCTGCTGGCGTTTTTAAACTCGCTTCGCCAATAAAAAGACGGTGGATTTTTGCGCGGAGCTCCTCTGTTTTCAGCATTTTGAAAGGCGGCCGCGGTAGCGGGAAGCCTCGATTGCGGCTGACAGGAGGGAGCGTTAAAATTTTCGGCTTCGTTCCTTTCAGACACAAGTCACATCAGAACACGGCACTTCCATGATTAAACTCGGTATTAACGGCTTTGGACGCATCGGACGCATGGTCTTCCGCGCTGCGATCCAGAATTTCTCTCAGGACATCGAAGTTGTAGGCATCAACGACCTGCTCGAACCAGAATATCTGGCCTACATGCTGAAGTTTGATTCAGTCCACGGTCGCTTCAAAGGTGAAGTGTCAACAGAAGGCAACAACCTGATCGTCAACGGCAAAAAGATTCGTCTGACTGCTGTGAAAGACCCGTCGACTCTGAAGTGGGACGAAGTGGGCGCAGACATCGTTGTTGAATCGACAGGCCTGTTTCTTGATGAAGCCACCGCCAAGGCGCACCTGGCCGCCGGTGCGAAGAAGGTCATCCTGTCAGCACCGTCCAAAGACGAAACGCCAATGTTCGTCTATGGAGTGAACCACTTAAGCTATGCAGGCCAGGCGATCATCAGCAACGCCAGCTGCACCACAAACTGCCTGGCTCCTTTGGCCAAGGTCATCAACGATTCGTTTGGTATCAAACGCGGTCTGATGACCACTGTTCACGCAGCAACTGCCACACAGAAGACTGTGGACGGTCCAAGTTCTAAGGACTGGCGTGGCGGACGTGGGATTCTGGAAAACATCATTCCCTCATCCACCGGTGCAGCCAAGGCCGTTGGCAAGGTGATTCCAGAGCTGAATAAGAAGCTGACCGGCATGGCGTTCCGCGTTCCAACATCAGACGTGTCCGTAGTGGACCTGACTGTTGAACTGAACAAGTCAGCCACCTACGAAGAAATCTGTGCCGCTGTGAAAGCGGCAGCCGATGGTCCGATGAAGGGTGTTCTCGGCTACACAACCGACAAGGTTGTCTCAACGGACTTCATTGGCGAAACTTGCACCAGCGTATTCGACGCAGAAGCCGGCATCGCCCTTGACGGGACCTTTGTGAAGCTCGTGTCCTGGTACGACAACGAGTGGGGTTACTCCAACAAGGTGCTCGAAATGGCCCGCGTCATCGCTAAGTAATTTCGATCAGCGATGATTGAACCAAACCAGCAGCCCTGTGGTGAAAGCTTCAGGGCTGTTTTTTTATTCAAACGAGCGAATGCGAGTGCCGGCACACCGATGTGCGCAGTTAGATCCGAGATCGCCGCCTCAATGGTACTCGATTTGACAATATAGACGTCACTCTCTGAGTGACGAAGGCCGCAATCCGCGGCCGCTGGCATTCATCACTCGGAGAGTGATGGCTACTATAATCGCAAATCGAGTGCCATCGGGCGCCGCATTGACAATGGCTTGCGCGATGGTGGGTCTGCATGGGATGCTGAACGCGAAAACTGGAGAGCCCGCGCTCCGCTTGTTACAACCTACGAATCTACCCGCTGATCACGAAGACCTTTCTTGCTCGCACCGAAATCGTCCAGATAGAAGCCTGTCCGTTGCGAAGCTATCCCCTGGCGATGACATCGATAGACTTGCCATTGAAATCCTGTGGCGTTCAATCCTCTCGCCAAGTTTGCTGAGTTCTTGAGCGATCCTAAACGGCGCATCGCACGATCGGCATAAAACACGGTGCTTCCGTGAGGAAACGGCAGAACTGACAGGTTGAACATTTCCAATCAGCACTTAATTCCGAAGCAGGCGATTTTCGCGTCGAGGTCCTTCCTGCGGAGTTGGCAACTTTCGGCGGTTCGTCTTGAGGGCCTTTGCGAGATTGCTTAGCTTCTTCTTCCCTCCGGCTCACGTTTCCCACCGACCTGCCATATTCCGAATCATGAAACATCGCCGACGCATAACTCCGTTTCTTGCTGCTGTCGCTCTTCTTGGGGCAATGGCCGGCGTTCTCGTTGCTAGCGGCCTTTCAGTCGTCTCCGCGCAGGAAGAAGCGCGGTTTCAGGTGTATCGACTGACTCACTCCAGCCCGGCCGAAGCCCGGCGAATGCTGAATGAACTGCTTGGTGCGGAATCGCAGCGAACGCAAATTGTGGCCGACGAAGATCGCTCGGAGCTTCTGGTTTCCGGATCGGCCATGGCCCAGGAACTGGCTCGCGAGCTTGTGCTGAAACTCAATTCGCCGGCGAAAAAGAACAGCACTACCAAGTCGTCTCTGCAACTCAAAAGTTATTCGTGCGAACTCGCTGAGATCGATGAAAAATTCAAGGCGGTCAAATCGGCACTCAGCCCATCAGCCGGTGTCTCGGCAGATCGAGACGGAGAATGCATCGTTGTAGCCGCCAGCGCCGCTGATCAGCAGATTGCGGAGCGAATCCTGAGCCCCGGAGCTTCACCGGAAATGGCTGTACCGATGCTGCCCGGTGCAAAGCCGTTCTTTAATCCAAATGAAGTCGACGACTGGGCCGCAATTCCCGATGCTGCCGATCCTGCCGATCCTGAAGCCGGTGCCGCAACTCAAAACACTCAAGACACCGCAGCAGAAGCCGCACTGCCGAAGGAACCCCTTACGGGAGAGCGATCTGCTTCGTCCCGCAGAAGGCCTGTGGGCTTGTTCGACGAGGAGTCCCCTGCTCGGTCCGGGCAGACTGCGAACGGTGCCACATCGGCTCAGCAGGCTAGCCGTTCTGGATCGACTGGTTCCACTGAGCTGGTGATTCGATTTCGATTCCGCAACATCACTTCGTTTCAGGCGGAGAAAGCGTTGCAACGGCTTCTGGGAACGCGAATGACGGAGACCGGCGTTCACCAGCAAACGTTTTCCGCCGGAAAACGGCGCAGCGTCGAACTGACGTTTGATAAAGAATCCCAATCGTGCCTTGTGGAAGGCTCAAAAGATCTTGTGCTGCAGTTTGAAAAATTATTGCAGCAGTTCGACGATGCGCGTGATCAGACGGTTGATGAAGCCATCCGTTTTGTTCCGCTGACAAACATTGATCCGGAGGTTCTCGACCGCGCTCTGCTGATGTGGAAGCAATCGGCTCAACGAAAACAGAACCTGGACGCGAACAAAGACAAATCCCAAAGTGCGAGCCGCGCGGGGGCTCAGAAAATTCGTCAGGTCGCATTTCAGCAGGTGCCAGGCGAACCGGCGATTCCAATTGAAGCCGCCGGTCAGGATGAAGCCGCCGGTCAGGATGATCGACCCACGCTGGAGAATCCGGATACCGGGGACTTGATGAACACGGAATTGGGCAAGCCTCAGGATGATCTGATGCGGCGTCCGTCGTCGGATGTCACCGTTGAACCGTTGCCCGATCTGGATGTGTTGATTCTTCGTGGCCGAGATTCGGACGTCGAAGAGCTGACACGAATCATTCGCGAAATTGAACGCCTGAGCGAGGAAACGGCCCCTGAAATTGAAGTTGTGTATCTTCACAATGTACGCGGCGAGGCGTTGGAAGAACTGGTCACAAGTGTTCTCAACGATCTGACTGATCCGCTTCAGGGCCGCGTGTCTGTCACGCCGCTGGTTAAGCCGAATGCCGTGCTGCTGATTGGCTGGGGCGAAGCGGTCAAGGCGGCAAAAAAACTGATCACGCGTCTGGATGAGCCCGTGGAACCGCAGACTCAGATGCAAATGTATTCCTTGAAAAATGCGGCGGCTGGTCGAGTCGAAGTGACGGTCCGTGCGTTCCTCAGTGATCGTGGCGGACTTGGGCCGGAAGTGAACATCACGGCCGATGCGCGGACGAACACGCTCATTGTCAACGCAGCCCCGCGTGATCTTCAGGAAGTCGAACGACTGATTGAAAGGCTCGACGCACCGACGTCCGAGTCCGTCAATCAGGCTCGAATTGTCCAGCTGAAAAATGCGTTGGCGGCGGATGTCGCACAAACGATTACCGCGGCTATCACCGCCGCTCGCGGTGGTACGGGGACTCAGCGTTCCGCTGCGCTCGAAATGCTGATGGTTGGACCGGATGGAAAAAGCGTAGCGGCCTCAGGATTGCTGGATGATGTCAAACTGACCCCTGACGCTCGCACCAATCGTATCTTCATCACGGGACCGCCGGACAGCGTGCCGCTGGTGGAACAACTGATTACCAGTCTCGATGAATCACCGGCCGCGTCGGCCCAGATCAAAGTGTTTCAAATCACCAACGGTGACGCCAGCGACCTGGTGCTCGTGCTGAGATCGCTATTTCCTGAACAGGCGGCGACATCCAACGTGCCTCAACTGGCCACTGCGGAAGGCGAAACGTCGCTTGTGCCGGTGCGATTTTCGGTCGACATTCGCACCAACAGCATCATCGCCACCGGCACTGCGGGCGATCTGCGGATCATTGAAGTTTTGCTGCTGCGGCTGGATGAATCTGATTCTCAGGAACGCGTGAATGAAGTCTATCGGCTGAAGAATTCGCCAGCGCTGGATGTGGCCAACGCAGTCAATAATTTTCTCCGCAGTGAGCGAGTCGTCAATCAGGCGGCTCCCGGGCGGCAGAATCCGTTTACTCAAATTGAATCCGAAGTCGTCGTCGTGCCGGAGCCGGTCGGGAATGCTCTGATCATCAGTGCCACACCACGCTACTTTGAGCAGATCATGGAACTGGTGGAAGGTCTGGACGCTCAGCCGCCGCAGGTCATGATTCAGGTGATACTCGCGGAAGTGGAGCTCGATAATCTGCACGAATTCGGTGTGGAGCTGGGACTGCAGGATTCACTTCTGTTCGATCGCAGTTTGCTGGGCAGTATCCTGACACCCGGTTATAACTTCAACAATCAGCCCCTTGGAAATGCCAACACACCGGGCTCGCTTTCGACCAAAGGCAAAGTCGGCGGGCAGGCGTTGTCGCACTTTAGTCTTGGACGGACAAACGCAGACACCGATTTCGGTGGCATGGTTTTGTCAGCCAGCAGTGAAAACATCAGTGTGCTGCTGAGAGCGATGAATCAGTCGCGGAGCCTCGAAATTCTCAGCCGGCCGCAAGTCATGACACTGGACAATCAGCCGGCTTTTATTCAGGTTGGCCAGCGAGTGCCGCGGATTGTGGGCACAAGCATCAATCAGATCGGTCAGGTGAACACGGTGGAAATGGAAAACGTCGGGCTGATTCTGGGCGTGACACCGCGCATCAGTCCGGAAGGCATGGTCGTGATGGAGATCGATGCCGAAAAGTCTGAAGTCGGTGCTGAGATCGACGGGATACCGGTTTCAATTTCCGATGGTGAAGTCATTCGATCGCCGCGTGTGAACATCACCACTGCACAGACGACCGTAAGTTCGGCCAGTGGCCAGACGATTGTTATTGGCGGTCTGATCACGACCGGCAATTCCACGGTCTCGCGGCGTGTTCCCTGGCTGAGCGACGTTCCGGTTCTTGGAAATCTGTTTCGCTATGATCTGAACAAGAGCTCGCGAAAAGAACTGCTGATCATCCTGACGCCGCATGTTGTGCGCGGACCTTCAGAGGCCGAATATATCAAACAGGTCGAGATGGCTCGCATGTCATGGATCTCCTGCGACATCTTCAACTGGATGAACACGGACACGACCGTCGTTGGTCAGCTGGATTCGGGGACTATCCCAACGATTTATCCTGACACGTCGCCCGGTGTTCCTGCGGCGCCGCCCGCGGGTCTGGACGAGAGCGGGACTCAGAGCCATTCCGTCGGTGAGTCCGTGACAGTGGTTCCGGAATGGAAAATTGACAGCGGCGTTTCAAGCGAACCGCCTGAAGAAGATCAGGGGATTCGGCAGATGTCCTATGAGAAGCCAAAGTCTTCATCCAAGGCGGCAGCGAAGGCATCCTCAAAAAAATCTCCTTTGGTGGATAAAGCCAAATCGCCAGCCGCTCCCGCCGAATCGAAGCCGAAAGAGAAATCATTTTGGTTCAGAAAATGACAAGTTAGCAGGGCATTAAGAACAGATTTCAGGATCGTTCCGTCGTCAATGATCACTCGCCACGCCCGGCGTCGCGAAAACCTCGTCTACCTGAACGTGCCAATCCATGTCTGACCGTCTGCCAGTTCATCGATTCACTCTGCTGCTGCTTCTGGCCGCGTGTCTCAGCGTCTGCGCAACCGGCTGCACTCTCATGAACGCCAGTCAGCTGACGTTTCTCCAGAAGCCATTCGGTCGGAAGAAAGAACCCGACTTTCAGACGCCTCGACAGATGGTTCCGGTCTGGTCGGACACAGTGCTGCATCAGCCTGGTGAAGCGGCGACGCGCGGCTTTGGTGGCCGCATCATGTTCTATGGTGAGGACAAGCATAAGCCGATCCATGTCGATGGCACGCTGGTCGTGTATGCGTGGGATGACAGCAAAGGCTCGATGGAACGAACACCCGATAGGAAGTATGTCTTCCCGGGTGAAAAACTTCAGACACATTACAGCCAGTCACGACTGGGTCATTCTTACAGCTTCTGGGTTCCGTGGGATGCTGCGGGCGGACCTTTGAAACATCTGACGCTCATCAGTCGCTTCGTCAGCAACGAAGGAACCGAACTCACCTCCAGCCCGGCTCATGTCGTTCTGCAGGGGCCGGGCTCCACATCGCCGTTTCCCAATGAAGTTGCCGACGCTGCTTTGTCCGCAGAAAAATCTGGCCTGTCGACTCGCACACGTCCACGCCAGATTGGCGGAATCCAGCGAGTCAGTCATGAAACCACGGGCGACGAAGAAGTTATCGACGAGACACACGCACAGGACGTCTCGTCAGAGAATTCAGTTGCCGGACGCCGCGGGCGAGTCGCGCCTCGTCAGAAACATCCCGGGCTGCAGACGTCTGAGATTGGTTTGACCAGCGGCTTTTACGAACGCAACATGCAGCGAGCCAGGACAGGTCCCGATGCTGCGGCGAACGTGACGGATGCAGAGGAGCTGCTGAAGGAGACTGACGGCCCGCTATCTACTGAACCTTCGCCTGGCGTTACTGCCGATCCTGCTTCGGCGACCGAGACCGGCGTTGGGCCGACGGCTGCGGGGGAAGTGAAGAGTCCACGGTCAGCTCATTTTCCACCTTTTGAATCCCGGGTTCGAGCATCACGAGCAGCTCGGCCGTCTGACGATCATGTTCGGAAGGCACCGCTCCGCGCAATGTCGCTGAATGCTCTCCCGGAGACACCTCGACTGTCACCCCGCGACACTCCATAAGCGTCTGCAGAGAGGACGACAGCGGAGCAACTTCCGGAATAGCGGTTGACGGCGGCAGCGAATCGTCCGTCAGCCGAAGTCTTTCTGCATACATCCCAGCTGGTCTCAGAACGCGAGGCCGATTCAACACGGGTCTCGCCTCTTCTGTCAGCCCAGTGATGGACAACACAGCAGTTGACGCGGCTGACTGGCCGCCGACGAAACTGCCAGCTGCCTCCTGAGCGATAGCACTTCCGACGAAGTCCGTCACGTCCCTCTGACCTCTCATAAAGCGACGGGAAGAATCCACCGTTCCCGTCGCTGACATTTGCGGTCCAGGTCGCTTGCTGACGGCTCCTCCAAGCTCCCGCTGACCAAACAATCCCTGCGCGTGACAGTTGCCGCCAAAGACGACGCTGACGGATGCGACAAGAATGATCGAGCGTAGAATTCTGGGTGATCGCATTGTGACGGGCTCCGAGGGCAGTGCTTGGTGCTTGGTGCTTGGTGCTTGGTGCTTGGTGTTCAAATCGAAAATCGAAAATCGAAAATTCGATTGGGGCAGAATTGGACATTGGTCACAATTCAAGTATCGATCGGCATTGGCGCTCGGCAGGTCCAATCGACTTCCGCTCGCGAGGATTATAACGAGCCCGGAGTTTTGGCCGACCGATCCGGTCTTTTCGTTGCAGACGGCTTAATCTGTCCATTCAGTGCAGGGAAAACTGACGTCGGTTCAGCAATTCGAGGCTGTAAAGGCCGTACTTTACTGCGGATGATCAGTCGATGCCGCCGGAATCCTGAATTCTCAGCAGGGCACTCAGGGCGCGATTTTCTTGGCAATTGGTGCTCAGCTTCGTTAGAGTTGTTTGTTCCCTCCGAGAAACTGGCCGGTCGACGAACTCAGCTCGGCCAACCCGTTTCTCGCCAGCTCCCGCCTGATTCACTCACGCATTCCCGCCTGATTTTCTGAGATCCCCCTGATGAACGATCGATCTTCGCGATCAACCTTCGTTTTTCGAAACTCAACATCACCGTTCATGAAAAGCATGAAACGACTGCTGCTGACGGCGCTCGTGATCGTCGCTGGACTGGATCCCGTGCACGCTCAACCGGCTCAGCCAGTCGCTGGTCAGCCCGTTGTTCCGTCGGCCGATTATTCGCAGCTGACGAAAGTCGAAATCGCTGATTCCGTGAAACTGACCGACGCTCAGAGGGCAGTCGTCACTCAGCTGCTCGTGGATCGCGATGCGGCAACTGCGGCGGCTGAAGAGTCAGCTCGCCCGGCAATTGTGGCAGCAACGAACGCCAAGCTGAAGGACGTTCTGACCGCCGATCAGCAAAGACTTTTTGTTGCGTTCTTCAACGGCAAGCTGCTGCGATTCAATTTTCGAAACCAAAAGTGGGCGGAAGTTCTGGACTGGGTTTCGAAGGAAGCTGACCTTTCGCTGGTGATGGAAACGCCTCCCCCCGGCACATTCAACTACACGGACTCAAAGGATTACACACCGACGGAAAGTCTGGATCTGCTGAACGGCTGGCTGCTGACGAAAGGCTTTACGCTGGTTCGTCGGGAACGCATGCTGATGTGTCTGGATTTGAAGGGCGGGCTTCCGGAAGGCGCTGTTCCTCGCGTCACCGTGGCTGAACTGGCCACACGCGGCCGATATGAATTTGTCAGTGTGCTGTTGCCTCTGGAAGGTCGCCCGGTGGATGCCGTGCTGCTGGAAGTCAAGCCGCTGCTGGGTAGTTATGGCAAAGCCGAACCGCTGGCTCAAACACAGCAGCTGCTGGTTTATGACACGGCCTCCAGCCTGCGGTTGATTGAGCAGGTTGTTCAGAAGATTCCGATTCCCGATATGCCCGTGTTGCCACCAGTGCTGACGGTTTATCCAATCGAGCATGCCAATCCAACGCAGGCCGCGGAGGTTCTTAGGACGATCGTTGTTGGGACTGTTGTTGTCGACGAAAAAGCGCGACAGATTTCGATCAATGCCACCCCGGCCGAACAGGAAAAGGCAAAGATAATTCTGGGTCAGCTGGAATCCAATCAGGGCCCCGATATGCAGCCGCGCCTTCAGCTGTACTCGGTCCAGGTGACAGATGCAGATCAAATGCTGGCCACGCTGAAGCTGATCGCGCCGGACGGACAGTATCGGGTCGATCCACTGTCTGGAAAATTGATCGCATGGGCCTCGGAAAAAGACCAGGCTCGGATTGCCGAGTCGCTCAAAATGATTCAGGCCGAACAGCCTGAAGGCGGCGGGCGTCAGCTGCAGGTGTATGCTCTGACAAAAGCCGATCCGACGGCTGTCACAACGATTCTGCTGTCCGTCGCTCCGAGCGCTCGGGTGACGGTGAACGCGGCGACTCGCAGCCTCGTCGCGTACGGCACAATTTCAGAACATGTGGCCATCCGCTCGTTGATTGAGCAACTGGAAAATGACACACAGACAGCGTCAACTGAGAAAGTTCTCAGGACGTATCCAGCAAGCGGGACAATCGCCACGACTGTCGTCACACTGCTGGCCACAGCAGTGCCAAAGGCGCAGGTGCTTTCGGACACCGCCAATCAGCGACTGCTGGTGATGGCGACCCCCGATGAACATACTCAGGTTGAGCTTCTGATGAAGTCGATGGCCACTGCAGAAACCGGTGGCCGACAGTTAAAGATCCACAGCGCAGAACGAATCGACACCGTCAGTGTCGCCGCGCTGCTGGCCACACTCACGCCTCAGGCTGCCGTCACTGTCGACGCGGTGAACAAGCGCTTGCTGGTCGTGGCGAGTGAAGAAGATCAGAGCAAAGTTGAGTCCGTTCTGGAACAGGTGCAGACTGCGGAAGCAGATGCGGTGCGTCAGCTGAAGTTTTATGAAGTGAGCAGCATTGGTGCGACCGACGCTCATACATTGCTGACAACGACCTACGCCGATATCAAGTTTTTGGTGACGTCGAATGGCAGCAAATTAATGGCCTGGGTTTCGGCCGAGCAGGATACAAAAATTCAGGCGACGCTGGACCAGCTGATGAAGGAACGTCCGTTCGAGAACACTCGAACTCTGCAACTGTATTCGATCACCGACCTTGGTCCGTCCGCGTCAACAGTGCTGGCTCAGGCGGTCCCCAAAGCGACTATCACGGCTGGCGCGCGAGCCGATCAGCTGGCTATTGTGGCGACAGCGGCTGATCATGAAAAACTGAAGTCCGTTCTGGAACAGCTTCAGGAAGCCCGGACGGTTCCTCAGTCGAAGACCCTCGCCATCCATCAGATCAAAGGAATTACCCCTTCGTCGGTCCTGCTGGTTCTGCAACCATTGGTCGATGCCGACGTGCAGCTGACCATTGACCCTGTTGGCCAGCAACTGTTCGTGCGTGCATTTCCCGAAAAGCAGGAGCAGATTAAAACGGTGGTCGAGCAGGTGACGGCGTCGCTGGGCACAAAGACCCCGCGGCTTATCAAAACCTATATCATCGGCGCCCCCAATGCGGATGAGGCGCAGGAGGTCCTGCTGGCTTTGTTTCCCGACGCAAAGATCGTCATGGATTCGGACCGAAAGATGATCGTCGCCACAGCGACCGAAGAGCAGCATGTGACGATTGCTCAGATTGCCGATCAGATGCGCGGCACGGCGATGGACGAAGAACGTCCGTATCCGGCGGTCTATGCGTTGAAGAATTCCAGTGCGACGGAAGTGCAGACGCTTCTGCAGTCCATGTATTCACGGTTCGATAACGTTCGGCTGTCGGTGAATGAAAAAACCGGCCGGCTGATTGTGCTGGCGCGGAAGGAACAGCATGAGTCCATTCGTTTGCTGGTCGAACAGTTTGACGGTCAGGCGGAGCCCGTGGTTCCCCAGGAACTGGCGATCTTCCGGTTGAAGCAGCTGGATGGCCTCGCCGTGCAGCAGGCCCTGGCTCCGCTGCTGCCGAAAACGGCTCAGGTGACAGCCGACCGAATCGGTCGACAGTTGTTCGTGAGTGCTCCTGCGACGGAGATGCCCGCAATCCGTGAACTGGTGCAGAAGATGATTTCGTCACCTTCGGAAACCGAAGGACTTGAGACTCGCAGTTATCGGCTGCGTCCGTTTGAAGCGGATGAGGCTCAGGAAGTTCTGACGCGGCTTCTTCCGGATGCCACGCTGGTCACCGATGAGTCTCAGGAGATTCTTGTGGCGACAGCGACCGTGCCGCAGCATGAAACGATTGCCACAGTGGTTAAACAGATGACCAGCGTTGCACCGATCGAGAACACTCCGAAGGCGATTGCCTATCCATTACAGGCCGTCAATGGGGACAACGTCGTGGAGGTGTTTGATGGAATGTTTCGACGATCCGACAATGTGCGAATGACATTCGATTCGCAGACCCGGTCGCTGATCGTGGTCGCTCGTCCCGATCAGCAGGAAATTGTAAAAACGCTGCTCACCCAAATGGAACCTTCGAGTGGAACGGAAACCGTTCGCTCGATGGAGATTTATCCTTTGTCCGGCATGGACGGACTCACTGCGGCGGAGGTCGCAAAGGGCGTTCTGCAGTCTCTGGACCCTGCGGCGACGATTTCCTGGGAGAAGTCTTCGAAGCAGCTCATCGTTTCAACAACGGCGGCCGGACAGCAGGAACTGCGGAAGGCTTTTGAGCGGTTTCTGGAGAGCGATCCTCGGGAAATGGATGTGCTTCAGCTGAGTACGCTCAATGCCTCCTCCGCGCAAAACGCGATTGAAGGACTTTACGGGGACAGTTTTTCAAAGGATGGCAATTACCCGGTGATTCAGGCGGACGAAGATTTGCAGCAACTGCTGGTGCGAGGCACCAAGAAGCAGCTGCAGGATATTCGTATGTTGCTGGTCAAGATGGGCGAAGCGGGTCTGGCGGTTTCGACAAATGGTGAGACCGTGAATCGAAATCTGCGAGTCATCCCGGTTCCAGGCGATGTGGAACCAGCGCTTCAGAAGATTCAGGACCTGTGGCCTCGTGTGCGCCGCAATCCGATTCGCATTTTACGGCCGAATGCAGCTGCGGAACCAATTCGTCCCGAGGGAAAAGAGACCGGTCAGTTCTCCGTTCCCGCGGAGACTTTATCTGCAGATCAGGCCACGGAATCGCTACCGGAGGATAAGGCGACTGCCGTGCCAGTGGATGAAGCAGGGGACGAGGCAGTCAAGGCGAATCCCGTGGATGAAGCGCCGGATGAAGCGCCGGCAATTGTGATTATTCCCGGCCAGGATCGAATCACCATTGCATCGGACGACGCGGACGCTCTGGACCAGCTGGAAGCCATCGTGCGTGCTATTTCCTCGCGAGCTCCGGGCGAGAGCGGAAGTCGCAACCGCGATTTTTCCGTCTACCAGCTTCGCAATGCGGGCGCCGAAGAAGTTGCGGAGACGCTGGAATCCATCTACCAAAGTCGAGCCGGCTTGTTGGCCTTTGGTTCAGTCGTGATTGTCCCGGAAGCTCGCATGAATGCTCTGATTGTTTACGGTGGCCGAACGGATCGGGATCGGATTGAACAGCTGCTGGAAATCATAGACACTGAAAAGTTGCCGGACTCGGGCCGAATTTTTCGGACGCAGGTGATCGTTGTGAAACACGCCGACGCAAAAAAGGTGCAGGATCTTCTGAGAGGCGTGTACCGCACGGAAATGAATGCGGGTGGCACACGGCGAGCCATCGCCATTCCGGCCGGGATCGATTCTTCGGTCGCAAACGTTCTCAGACAAATCAATGCGGCCTCGTCCGCTCCTTTGCTCACCATCGAAGTGCAGGCCGAAACCAACTCACTGGTGATCAAGGCTCCGCAAAATCTTATCGATGAACTGACAGAACTGGTGACTCAACTGGACGAAACATCCGCCACCAACCGGGCTCGCGGCGTCACCTTGATTCCGCTGAAACAAACGAACACTCGCCGCGTCATGCGAGTCCTGAACGATGTGCTTGATTAACGAACCCGTCTGGCGGCTGATCGCTAGCGGTCTGTTGATTTAGTCAAACATTGAGCGTTTTAGTTTAACGGCGAGCCGCAGGCGGAGGCGAAAATCGGCCAACGGACGCCTGCGGCTTGCCGTTAAACGATTAAGGCAACACCTCGTTCGGGGCAACCGTTAAACTATGCCCATAGGCCGGACCGAGACAGGGAAATCGATTTCCCACGATCGGGCAGAAATCCTCCAGTTGCCCCAAACCTTCCACGCTTCCGCAGGAAGTGCAAAAAACGCTGGCTTATGCGGAGTCAACTCGTAAAAATGTCGAATAGCATTTCGTGAACCGGAGAGGTCCGTGTTTCGGCAAGGGGCAACAATCTTGCCGAAGACGTAAACCGCCCCTAAAATTCCCAGCTTAAATGCCTGCGACTCAATGAATTGAGTGCGGCATCCTGCCGAATTCCCTCCCGCCGAAAACATCCCACCCCGGCACCATTCGGAAAATTCCATGAGTACGATTTTGAAACGCCCAACGGCGCACCGAGACACTCCGCGCCGATTGACCGCGGAAGAACTCGACCACGTGCAGCGGTTGGTTAACTCGGATGGACTTTCTGCTGTCACGTCTGAGTTTGGGTTTTCAACCGATTTGCAGGCTCTGCAGTCGGTCGCCTGTTCGTTGGGCATGACCGTTGTGGACCTGTCGAAGGAGACGGTTGACCGGTCGATTCTGGAAGGCTTCCCCGTTCGTCTCGTGCATCGTCATGGGATCTTCCCGATCGATCGCAGTTCGGCATCCATTCGGATTGTCGTAAGCGACCCGTTTGACGTGCAGGCAGCCGATGCAGTTTCTGCGGCGACCGGCCTGTTTGTAATGACCGCACTTGCGCTGCCACACGAAGT
>Ga0105052_10001673_pt1 | contig 28613 bp, 26 predicted proteins | sample FRY03_FD_78094 | JGI IMG/M metagenome (GOLD analysis project Ga0105052, IMG submission 78094) | Freshwater microbial communities from Lake Fryxell liftoff mats and glacier meltwater in Antarctica - FRY-03 | ecosystem: Environmental > Aquatic > Freshwater > Ice > Glacier meltwater ... | reverse complement strand
CAGAAATAGAAGATATAAGATATAAAATTGAACTTGGTAATACTGGTAAATTAATATCATCCGATGATGTTTATATCTATAAAGAATATGATATAAAAGAAGAGGGTATTGATTGGACATACCTAAATAGTAAGAGAAAGGAGATGATACTTATGAGAAGTATGATATACCCCTATATAGGATCATATAAGTCTATTATAAACGCTATTAACCATTTTGGATATAACGATCTTGAGCTTTATGAATATTATAGGAATGTGGATATTTTATCAGAAAGTTATGATAAATTATACAAGGTTGAAATACCTGATATATTTGATAATAGTGTGGAGGGTTGGACAGAGAATGATTTTATAAAACACACATTCCCTAATAAGAGTTATGAGGAGACTAACTTATTTAATTTGACATATAGGATAACTGATAGAGAGGGTAATAATGTACTTAATTATACTTTACAGGAAATACAGACAAAATTACAAGGTTTAAAGTATTGGTTACAATCTAATATTATACCTATAACACATAAAATATTGGATATTACTGGCAGAGCTGATTTTGTTGGAGTTAATACAATATCACATAGTGTTAAGGAAATACAGATAATTAAAATTAGTGAGAATCTAAACCCGGTCTCATTTAAGTTGAATGAAACCTATTTGATGCCTGTTAATAATGGATCAACAGTTTATAACTGTGTATTAGATTTTTATCTATATGGAACATATTCATATAATCCAGATTATTATACTGTTGATATATCTACTTATGAAATATATCGTGAGTGGTATGCTTTGAAAACATATGGTATTGGTGAGAAAATAGTTTATTTGGATAAATTATATGAGTCAATGATACCCACTAATAAGGCTAATAATCCAAGAAAATATCAAAATATATCAACTTGGAAATCTGGTACATTCTATAATCTTGGTGATATTGTTAAAGAGGATAGGGATTATTATGCTTACAGTGCTTGGGGTGTAACCGTATCGACAGCAACAGCCTCTTTTGTGAATCCATCTTTTGATAGTGGAACAACTGCTTCAAATTGGGTAGATATTACTGAATGGAGGGAATATGACATGACCCCTATACAACATATAACGGAAAGGAGAAGAATTTCGGATCTTAAACCATATAATTTTACAATAGATTCTAATATTGATCCATACCTTGTTATTGAAGTTACTTCAGAAAATGGATATGGGGCAACATATCGTGATAAGAAAAATTATGAGATAAGAGGAATACTGGATATACAGGAATTAGAAGCATTTAGTAACTTAACAAGTAAGCAATATATTGATGCTACTTTAGGAACCACTTATGTTTAAACGATAACAGCTTGTATTTCGATATCCCTTACTTTGAAGTCAACTACCATAATATCTTGATAGTTTTCAACATCTTGTTGGAAGGTAACATCTAATTGGTATGATGTACCATTCAATTCTGAAATATACTCATCAATTTGTTCGTTGATTATAGCTTTTGTTGCTTTAGCAGATACTTTGGTTTGGTGTAGAAGTATTTGTAAATCACATCCAAATTCAGGATCTCCTAATAATTCACCTTTATTAGTGAATAATATCATTTCGTACTTCTGTACTATAACTCGAATAGCATCATCAGTTATAATCCTGTTTACTTGGAACCTTGGATGTCCTTCGTATCCTATGTATAGATCTCTAAAATCAAATTCTCCCATTTAATATATATTAAATGTTAAAGCACCAGTTAATTGAATCTATTAAAAAAGGTCCTCGTCCTAAAATGCAATTATTTGGTCTTTTACCAAAGAGTGTTGATTGTAGAATAGTTGACTTCATGATGAAAAAGTTTGGTAATTATTTCTCTAAGAGTCCATGGAGTCATTCTTATTATAGTAAGGATAAGGATTGGGGTAAAACATTGGATGGTACATACCGAATGAGTGATCATTGTAATTTCAAATCAAATGGTAAATTACATGCCAATACATCCAAATCGGTTAGTGATAACACACACTGGTCAGTTGGTGTATGGAATGGTGATAACTTTGACATTTTAATGTCATATCCTCTTAATGATACTGAGGAGAATGTGAAAAATAGATATGATCTCAATAGATCATATATTGAAGAAAATATGACATCATTGAGAAATGATCCTAGATTAAGTGATCTGGATAAGTTGAATGACTTGGTTGATAAAGGCTATTATATGTTGATATGGTATCATATTGTGGTGGTAGAGTTGATGGTGAATATAAGAATGCTAAAGTGGTTAGGTTAAAGACTAATAAAATGGGAATAAGATTAGATAGTGATGAGGAGATAACATTTAACCATACATCATATGATAAATCAGATATAAAATTCTATAATAAAAAAACGGGGGAGATGGTGAAACATAAAGAATATAAGAAAAAACATATAGTAGATAAAGAATTCTATGAAAGATTTCTAATTAACGAGTCGCTTGATCCATCACCTTCTGGGCTTACCGCTAGGGAGTTATATGATATCTGTATTATATTAGTGAATGATGGCGGTGGGGTTGATGCTTGTGTGGCACAGGTGGTAAACAATAACCAATTTAATTGCTTCTGGGATATAGAACTTTATCGTGGTAAAATGAATGTTGGTGATTATAATATGGATTGTGATGATATATTGCGAAAATTATCAAAAAAATCCGGCAAGACAGGTTTAGCGTTTATTGATAATAACCATATGTTTAAGGGGCTTAGGTTATATATTGGTCAATACAGAGAGTTAGAGTTTGAAGTAGATGAATTTGATATAGAGGCAATAGAAGAGGTTTTGATATCAGGAGTTTATAGAAATGCATATGATACACATCTATTAAAATCTATTGTTTATAGAAATAGGAATGGTAAAATTAGCCTAAATCCTGGTCAATACACAGTGCTGGTAGCGTCTTTAAAGTATGTTGGATCAGATGTTGTTGTTAGTAAATTACAAAATCCTATATTCACCAAATAAAATTAATTCAATAATTTCTTAAACTTCCCTATAATCGTCATGCCCAAAACAATTGGATCTGTCTTAGTGTCCAGTTTATCCCTATAATCAGATATTATATTATTACATTCAAATAATTTATCGACATCCTTTTTCTGTGATATTGATATTTCGATAAATGGCCTTCCTAGGATATTGAATAATTCATCAATTCTTTCTGGTCCAAATGAATTCATTAGAAAGTTATAAGTTGTTGGATAATCAATATTTGCATCATATATTAGTTTATATAATTCCGTTTTTAACTTATTGTCTATCTTGACCATACCATCATCAACATTGCCGAGTTTCAGAATTTCCAATTGTTTGAACATCTCCCGGTTATCTGGATATTTTTTGTTTACAATTCCTGTTAATGTTTCCTTATCAACTTCTATTTCTTCTTTTTCAGCGATATCTCTCATTCTTTTATAAATGCCAATCTTCATAGATTTTATCTCATCGGCATTTTGTGGATTAAAGTTCAATTCAGCGAATCTTGATTTAATACCATCAGTTATTCTATTAAAGTGATTGGTTACTAGAATAAATCTAACATTTTTATAATGCTCGATAAATGCTTTTAAGCCATCTTGGTATTCAGCAGATGCCCTGTCAAATTCGTCAAGAAAAACATATTTTGTTGAACCTGATGATTCTAGCATTGGTACAATTTTACAGAATTTATCAACTTCTTCTCTTAACACATTAATAGATGTGTAAAGTGAGGTGTTTATTTCTAAAAATGGTTTGTCCTTTGAATATTTGCCTATCAATATCTGAGCAAGTGATGTTTTACCAGTTCCATAATTTCCGTGGAATATGTAATTCTGTGTTACTTCACCATCTTTGAAGTGATTTCTTATCCTTTCTGGTAGAACTATGTCTTCTAGTGTCTTAGGTCTGGATCTTTCCCATAGTAATAATTGTGATATTGACATTTTAAGAGTTTTACTTGTTTAATATATAGTATTATGTTATTGGAAGGTTTAGATAAAAGCAATCAGGAGAATTTATGATAGGTGAAAGGTTTAATTATAGTGAAACATTTCTTAGGGACTTAACACTCACCGTACTAGATACATTAGAAGGTAGGGTAAAATGGATAAATAAATTTTCATCAGGAGATGTTGAGGTTAATGTCCCATTTTATTATTCACTCAGCGGAGACGAAAGATTTTTATTAGATAGCTTCCAAGATGATGTTGTCTCCAATAATAGATTTGTCGAGTTAAATACTGATATTATACCAAGGGGTCATATAACACTGACTAATTGGGCAGTTAGATCTGATGAGTTTCGTAACCCAAATGTTTGGTTAAGAGATATATCAGAAGAGAAGAAAAATTTAAAGACAGTTCTTAGAAAAGTTAGGGCGATTCCAGTAACAGTTAATTATGAGTTATCAATATTATTGAAAACAGAAATTGATGTGTTCAAATGTTCACAATCAATATTGAATACACTTTGGTTATATAAATTTATGTTTTTTGAATATAATTATATGAATATAGATGCCTTCTTATTAGTACCAGATGACACCAGTGTTGAAATAGTTAGGGAAAAGAACTTATCAAGTGATAATAATATTAAACTAACTCTTAGTCTATCGGTTCAAACATATTATCCAGCATTTATCGAAGATCAGAGCGTTCATCCATATAGGACACGATGGTATAATAATATTATAGCGCTTAGGAATAAAAGTGGTAATAGTACCAGGCCGGATTCTGATACAACCGATTAAAATTATTTTAGAAAAAAGTGGTTTTTTTATGATAATATATACTCTATATAAAAAAATAAATTTTTAGTATGAAAAACCTTAAACTTGAACTTTTCAACTTTAAAAAGGGCTTAAACTTCGACAGATCGGAAATAGCCTATATCATTGAGGGACACATGAACTTTTCGGATAACGAAGAAAAGAATGTTATTAGCTCATTAAATGGTAAATTAAAGCCGTTTATGTACGATTCAGGAGTAAAATCCCTTCTTGAGGGTTTGAATGATGATTACATACAATATGAATTGTTATACGAATTGAAAAACTTGTATAATGTTATAAATTCAAAAAACCAAGGTGAGGTTTATCGACATCCATTGAATGTTTTATTACAGACTATTAATCTTGAAACTGATCAAGATAGAATGTCTAAGATTCTTAACGAATTAGCTGTCTATGATTGGGTTCCTGAAATAAGGTTGTTCGTTCATAATCTTACCGATTCTCCAGAGCAAAAGACTAATCTTTTGAGCGGTGGTAGAGTAGAGCCTGTTTATACAATAGTTGAGCAGGTTGAGGAAGGACACTTGGCATTTATTCAAGATTCTTGGTTCCTATTATCAGAGGGTACCATTGAGAAAACTCTTTTAGAGGCACATGTAAAGGATGACAATAAGCTAAGAACACTTAGAACGCTAGAAACAGCATTGCAATTTTGCAATGTTTCAGAATCAAGAATCGATTTCAGAATTTCTGAATATTTGACTATTGGTATTGGTGTAGAAAAGAAAGGACTTTTTATTAATGAGGATGAGCTTAACGGTGAATCGACATTAGAGAGCGTTTTCTCATCACCAGTTATTCCTATTGTAAATAAGAATTTTTATCCAATTATTTTGGAAGTTTCCAACAACATGGGCTCATTTGTTGAATTAGATGTTGTTAAGAGAGTTAGCAATCTTATCAATCCAACACTAGAAGTTTTCGCTTTTAATTTCAAGGATAATATTTTCCTATACAGATGTGATGAAAGATACGGACATTCATTCTTTAAATATGATTCGGCAATAGAACTTGTTAATGAGGTAAAAAATGAATTAAATTGTGATCTTACTTATTTCTTTGAAGATAAGATGGGTAAGGAAACAATGTCAAGAAGAAGATTGGAGGACAAAGAAAGAGAAATCACTCTAAAATTGGAAGATGTTAATTTTAATATCTCTAAGATTAAAGGATCTATTCAATTGATAGGTGGGACTAATGTTCTTAATAGCGCTCTTAGAAACCTACAGAAGAGAAAGGAAAATCTTGATAGTGAAATCTTAGCAATAAAAGAGGTTAAATTCCAAGAAGTTACAAGATTTTAAAAAGATACATGTAAATATGAAACATATTAGTAGATTTAACGAAGAGCTATCACCATCGACATATGATAGTGTTGAGAGATCTGGTAGAATCAGAGGAGATACGAGAGGTAGGGAAATATCTAACACCGCTAAAGGTCTAAAATATAGACAATACCTTGGAGTCACTATTAGGTACAAATCCAAGGGATCAAATGATGTCAAGAATGATAATATATCAGTTGTGAATTCTGATAATGATGGATGGGTGTCATTTGAAACGGATAATACAAGAGTATTGTTAATTCTAAGGGTTAGTACATCCGGTGGTAGCTTGTCTATAACAAGTGATAATAGTATTAACTACGAGGTTGATAGAAAAACCGCTAATCTATTTGTTAAGGCCATGGATGAATTCTGTGGTAAGGATTTCAAAGCTTCTGATGTTCCACAATTTTAACCACTCATAGAATAGTATTCTATGACCGACACCATACCCTAAAAAAGTATGGTGTTTCTTTTTAATATATAATTACATAAAAAAGGTGGAAAACTCAAAGGTTTTTTAAACAAATAAAAAATGATTTACTATAACATGAAAGCGTGTAAACCGAAAGGATATAAAATAATGCTTTAAATATGTATTTAAGTAATAAAGAACTGTATTGTGAGATCATTGTATCAAAAGCTCAGGGTAAGTTGACAAGAAGAGCTGAAAGAATGCTTGAAATATTGGGTAATGAGACAATAAAGAAGATGAAATACTATAATTATGATGATAAAATGGATTGTTATCAATCTGGTCTTCTGGATATGTACCAGAACTGGTACAATTTTAATGAATCAAAATCAGTTAATGCCTTTGCATATTTTACTGAGGTTTTTAAGCGAGGGCTGGCCAAGGGATTCAACCAACTTTATAAAAAAAAGGGAGATTCTGAGAACGGAATTAAGTTAATATCATTGGAAGGATCAAATGATGGAATGGGATTACATTCTTTATAAACCCCTAGGGGAGAACTCTTTATATAATATATAGAGTTAATGATAAAGGAAAAGTTTATTTTGTTAAAGGGACATCCTCGTAATAAAAAATATTACGAAAATCTTGGATATAATGTTATAATTGGGAGCACGTTTAGTGTTAATGTATTACACCTTAGTAAAGGATGTTCTACTAAGATCACATCAATATGTGATATATGTGGAAACGAATCGAATAATTGTTTTAAGGATTATTGGAATTATACAAATGGTGTCGTGGATAAATATTATTGCAATCTGTGTAATAAAGAAGTGGCTAAACAGACATGTATTGATAGGTACGGGGTTAACAATCCCATGAAGAGTGATAAAGTAAAGAAAAAATTAAAAAAATCTATATTAGATAAATACGGAGTCGATCATTATTCTAAAACCGATGAATATAAGATAAAGTATAAAAAAACATGCATGGATAGGTATGGGAAAACCAATACATTTCAAGTTGATGAATTTAAGGAATCTTCCAAAAAAACAAATTTAAAGAATCTTGGGGTTGAATATCCAATGCAGTCTAAAGATGTTATTGGAAAATCACGAAAGACATTTTTTGAAAATTGGGGGAAAGATTGGTATTCCAAAACAAAGGATTGGAAAAAAAGGTCCGAAGAAATATCTATGGAAAAATATGGAGTCAATCACTATTCTAAAACCGATGAGTATAAGCAACGGTGTATTAATACAAATGATATCATATGGGGTGGTCATCCATCTAAAAATGAGTTTTTTAAAACTAGGTCAAAAATATCTAAGGAAAGAAAAACACATATTAAATATTCTGAATTGATTTCAGAGAAATATGATACAGTATCTTATCACAATGAGGAATTTAAGATATTACATATAGAATGTAATAAGGAATTTTCAATAAGTAAAGGGTTATTATCAGCAAGATATACTATGGGTAAGTGTATTTGTGTAGAATGTAATCCAGTTGGTGTTCAATATTCTTTTATAGAATCGGAAATATATAATTTCATTAAAGAGATGTGTATTAATTGTGAAAGGAATCGCAAAGACCTAATAAAGGGGGAAATAGATATATATTTACCAGATCACAATATTGGTATTGAGGTCAACGGTATATATTGGCATTCTGAGATATTCAAACCATCCAATTATCATTTAGATAAAACAATGCAATGTAAGAAATCGGGTATAGATCTTTTGCATATATGGGAGGATGATTGGCAACATAAGAGAGATATTGTCAAATCTATAATAAAAAACAGAATGGGTGTGGTTGATAAAAAGATAGGAGCTAGAAAATGTTCAATAGACATTGTTGGTGCTAAGGAATATAGACAATTTCTTGATGAGAACCATATACAGGGATTCTCCAGTTGTTCTATAGCTATTGGACTTTATTCATCAGGCACATTGGTTAGCTTAATGACATTTGGATGGAGAAGGACAAATAATAAAAAGGAATATGAACTGATAAGATTTTGCAATAAGAAACACCATTCTATTATGGGATCAGCATCTAAATTATTTAATTTTTTTCTTAATAATCATTATGATGGGCAAAATATTACATCCTATGAGGATATCTCATTATTCAGTGGATCGTTATATAGTAGATTGGGATTTGACGATATATCATTATCCGATCCAAATTATTTCTGGGTAGTTGATGGTGTGCGAAAGCATAGATATAACTTTTCTAAGAGAAAATTGGTGAATGATGGATTTGATAAAAATATGACAGAGGTTGAGATAATGCATAGCCGTGGATATTATAGGATATATTCAAGTGGTCAGAAAAAATGGGTATATAGTATATCGATTTGTTGACTTTTATCTAAGACTAATTTTTTTAAATAAACTTTAATTATCCTGTTGTATAAAACTCTTATGGGAAAAACGGCATTGATCACTGGAATAACTGGACAAGATGGGAAATATCTAGCAGAATTATTATTAGAGAAGGGGTATATTGTGCATGGTATTAAAAGAAGAAGTTCTTCATTTAATACCGATAGGATAGATAATATTTTTGAAAAGACAAAGGATGATGGAACATTTCACCTTCACTATGGTGATATGACAGATTCTACAAACCTTATAAGTATTATACAAGAGGTTCAGCCGGATGAGATATACAACTTAGCCGCCCAGTCACATGTTAAGGTTTCATTTGAAACTCCTGAATACACAGCAAATGCTGATGCTATTGGCACATTAAGAATATTGGAGGCTATTCGTATACTTAAATTAACAAAAAAGACAAAATTTTACCAAGCTTCAACATCTGAAATGTTTGGACTTGTGCAAGAGATTCCACAAAACGAAAAAACCCCATTTTATCCAAGAAGTCCATACGGAGTTGCCAAACTATATTCACACTGGATAACTATTAATTACCGAGAGGCTTATGGTATATATGCTTGTTCGGGAATACTTTTCAACCACGAAAGTCCAGTAAGGGGTGAAACATTCGTTACTCGTAAGATAACAATGGCGGCATCACGTATTAAAGTTGGTCTTCAAGAGAAATTATATGTTGGGAATCTAGACGCTAAGAGAGATTGGGGACATGCTAAGGATTATGTCCGTGGAATGTGGCTTATGTTGCAACAAGATAAGCCAGATGATTTTGTTTTATCAACTGGTAAAATGGTATCTGTTAGAGAATTTATTGAGATGGTTTTTAAACAACTTGGTATAATTATATCTTGGGAGGGTAATGGTCTTTTTGAGAGGGGTATTGATATTGATACCGGTGGTACATTAATAGAGGTAGATGAGGAATACTTTAGACCGACAGAGGTTGATCAATTATTAGGAGATTCTACTAAAGCAAGAACTATTCTTGGATGGGAGCCAGAATATGACCTTGAATCATTATGTAAAGAAATGGTTGATGAGGATTATAATAGTGTTTTAAGAGAGTTAAAAATATTACAATAATGGTTAGAATTAAACCTTATTCCAAGATATTGGTGTGTGGTGGTCGTGGTATGGTTGGATCTGCTATAATACGAGAATTAGAATCTAAAGGATTCAATAATATAATATCACCCACAAGTTTTGATTTAGACCTAACTAATCAATCAAGGGTTGATGAATACTTCAAAGAATATAAACCTGTTTTTGTTTTCTTGGCGGCTGCTTATGTTGGTGGTATAAACTATAATAACACAAAGAAGGGTGATTTTATTTATAAAAATATAATGATTCAATCAAATGTTATAAATGCTTCCTATAAAAACGGTGTTGAAAAACTACTTTTTCTAGGATCTTCTTGTATTTATCCGAAAATGTGTCCTCAGCCAATAAAAGAGGAATATATGATGACTGGTCCTCTTGAGGAAACTAATGATGCATACGCTTTGGCTAAATTATCCGGTATAAATATGTGTCAGTCATTTAACCAGCAATATGGTACTAATTTTATATCTGTTATGCCAACAAATATATATGGTGTTGGTGATGATTATGATCTTGGATCATCACATGTTTTACCAGCTCTTATTCGTAAAATACACCAGGCTAAAATGAATAATGATAAGAGTGTTGTTGTATGGGGATCTGGTAATCCTATGAGAGAATTTTTACTTGTTGATGATCTAGCTGAGGCTTGTATACACCTTTTTGAGAATTATGATGGTGATGGAATTGTGAATATTGGAACTGGCGAAGATCTATCAATAAGAGATCTTGTGTATCTAATACAGGATATCATTGGATATAAATGTGATATAGAATTTGATAGTAGTAAGCCAGATGGAACACCTAGAAAGTTATTGGATGTTTCAAAGGTTCATAATTTGGGCTGGAAACATAAAACTTCTTTGAGAAATGGTATAGAATCAGTATATAAAGATTTTTTAAGTAATGAAAGAGATATTAATTGATGGTGATACATATAGGTATTTGATTGGGTATATTTATGGTGATGATATACACTCAAGTCCAATCTTCGGTACAAAATTTTTTTATGGATATGAAGAATATACCAAAAGGTATGGATTCCTCTGGTTGAAAACTAGGACATCATCACGACCTAAATATGCTTTCAAGGTATACTATGATATAGAGAGTTATGAGTTTAAACATATGAAGGGCTGGTCACATGTATTGAGAGAGGCTAAATCGAAATACGAATTAGAATCTAATAATGATCCATATCCGGATGATAGAATTAAATACTAAGAGTAATTTTAACTTTTAAAGTGGTTCTCAGTTATAACTATAAAGTCAAATCCCTTTAAATCACAGAATTTTATCATACTTTCCCATTTTCTTAGATTTTTTTGCGCCATCTTTAATCGATATTCCAGGCTGTTTAGTTTCTTAATAGTGACATCTTTTGGGATCTTAAACATTTTTTTCTCCAATAATATAACATCTTCATATTCTTTCATTGGTTTAACCTCGACCACAACCTTTTTAAATATTCCATTGTTATCTATTTCATAGTAATAATCTGGGTAATATATATGGCTTTTAAGGTTAATATCTCCATTTTTTTCATAATGTGTTAGTTGGTATGGGATTTTTAAACACTCTGATCCCCACCTTTTAATTTTATCGCTACGATCTAACCATGTCATAAATTTGAGCTCCAATCCGGATCTATAGTATACCCCATCCTCACTATTCAATTTTAATATTTTATCTTTATTAACTGGTGTGTAATTGCCTTGGTGGTAGTTTTTATTATTCGGCTTGCTATTGATCATGTAATATATATCTATATGGGAGCACTTCAGTATGTGATTCATTAAGAGGATGAATATTTTAATATATATGATATGCCAATTCAGTTATCAATAGGCCAATTTATGGATAGATCTAGTAAAATACATAATAATAAATATGATTATTCACTTGTTGACTATAATAATTGTATGACAAAGGTTAAGATAATTTGTCAGATACATGGTGTGTTTGAGCAAACACCGTTAAATCACCTTAATGGGCATATATGTAAGAAGTGCTCATCATATAATGTATCTGTTTATCAGCGAAAGGATAAAGAGTTTTTTGAAAAAGTAAGTATAAAATTTGGAAATAAATATGATTATTCACTGGTTAGATATAAAAATAGAAAAAGTAAGGTCAGAATAATATGCCCAACCCATGGTGAGTTTTTATCAACACCTGTAAATCACCTTAAAGTAGGTTGCGTGAAATGTTCTAAATCTGAAAGAAGAAGAGTTAATAAAAACATATTTATTGATAAATCAGTTGATAGTCATAGGAATCGATACGATTATTCGGATGTTGAATATATATCAGATAAGATAAAGGTCAGGATAATATGTCCAACACATGGGTATTTTTTACAGAAGCCAAATGATCATATACTTGGTGTTGGTTGTCCATCATGTTCTTGTAGTAAAGGTGAGTTAAAAATACTTAATTATTTAAGTGATAATTCTATTGAATTTGAGCCGCAGAAAAAATTTGACGGGTGTTTATTTATAAATAATTTAGTATTTGATTTTTACCTACCAAGTCATAATATATGTATCGAATTTGACGGAAAGCAGCACTTTAAACCAATCGATTTCTTTGGTGGGATACCAGTATATAATGAGACCAAGATAAGGGATGGTATAAAAGATCAGTATTGTATAGATAAGAGTATAAAATTAATAAGAATGCCTTATTATGATTCAGATAATGTGTATAAAATTTTAGATAATAATATATGGGAGCATTAGAAGAAAGGGTTAAGTTAAGTATGGCAGTTTTCGGAAAAGATATTGTAGATTATTATAAGAAAAATACATTACATATGTATGATAAATATTCAAAATCTGATGATATGGTTGAGGCTATAAATAAGCAAGATATACAGGTTGGGTGTTTTTATAATATTTTTTATCTAGACGATTCAAATTGGATGAAATATTCACCAATATTCTGTGCTGATTATCGAAAGATTGGAAATATTATAGTGATACTCGGTGTTAATTTCAATTTCATCCCATTAGAGTTAAGAAGCGCTATTTTTGATAAGTATATTGTAGAAGACGACTTTGAAAAGAATAAAACATTAAAGGTGGATTTTCAGGGGGTATATGGAGCATTAATAAGATATGGATTTGAATATTCTATTGTCGAATATAATGTTGCTCAGGTAAAAATGGTACATCGAATAAATCTTGAATATTTACCTAGGTTTCTGTACTCATCACATCCAAAGAATACATACGATCCTAGAAAATTGATGGATATATGGACTAAGAAGATAGAAACAAAGCAACAGAGACATAAAGAGATGACGCAAACATTATTGGCTGATTTTTATGATATAAAATCTGAAGTATCTGAGAAATATGATGCTCTTGGTGACCACATATCTAGGTTACAGAAAAACTTTGAAAAATATGGAAAGAATTAAATCATAGGTAATAATATACTAATGGATTTTATGCTAATAATTGAAGATTTGTAATCACCAAAGGTATCGCCATGATTAAATGCTAAGCTTTTCTTTGATAGATCACTTTGTCGTTGGTTATTTTTATTAGTTAGGAATTTTTTAACATCATCAATACTTTTAAATATAATATCGTTATCTGCGGATCTTCATAGAGTATATATTAGTATATTTTTATCCTTATTACTCACAATTATTTATTAGTGAAAAATATAGAAAAAGAGGAAGAAGAGGTTTTATATATAGTGATATGAAAGCAAAGGATATAATGGAGAAATACCAGATAACACGGAGAACATTAAGTAACTGGGTTAAGAAGGGGACCATAGGAACTAAATTGACACCTTCCGGGAGGTATATATATTTTGAAAAAGAAACAGTGAGGGATGAAGAGGTGTAGCAAATGTAAATTCGGGAAAGAGTTGAATTTATTTAATAAGGATAAATCATCCAAGGATGGACATCGATCCAATTGTAAGGAATGTTCTAGGAAATATCGGGAGGAAAATAAGGACAAACAGAAGGAATATAGGGATAGTAGAAAGGAAAAAAAGAGTCTGGAAGATAAATTATGGTATTCTAGTAACAAAGAGTTAAAGGGTATTCGCAATAAGGAATATTATAAAAAAAAATCTGATAATATCAAGAAAAGGTCCTCTGAATATTATTCTAATAATAGGGAATCTAAATTGGAATATCAAAAAGAATATCAGAGGAATAATAAAGAAAAACGGAATATACAATTATTAGAGCGTAGGAAAAATGATCCATTATATAGATTACGTGTTAATATTAGAAATTTGATAAATAATTCATTCTATAATATCGGGTATCCAAAAAATGGTAGGACAGAAGAAATATTAGGATGCTCATTTGAGGAATTGAAAGATTATTTAGAATCAAAATTTGAACCATGGATGACATGGGAAAATAGAGGAATATATGATGGTGGTTTCAACTCTGGGTGGGATATAGATCATATTATACCGGTATCAAGTGCTGAATATATAGAAGATGTGGTAAAATTAAACCACTATAAAAATATACAACCACTCTGTAGTAAAATAAATAGAGATATAAAGAAAGATAACATGAACTATGGCGAGCTATAATCCAACGAATGAGGCAGGTGGGAATTTTCAAATGATGAATTCTGCTGTAGAGAATAAAGGACTTTTCAGCAGAATACTAAGAGACTTATCTTCATGGGGTATGAACTACGATGATATGGTGATGAGAAATCAGGTTGGTGTGGGTATGAACGAAGATCCGTTCTCACAACAAGGAAATTCGATGTACGATTTTTTTTCGCAAAGGGCGGTAGCCTCCGTTTTATCCAGAAAATCTATTCCTTACCTAGATAGAAGCTATCCAGATAAACGAAGAATTTTGAGAGAATATTCTATTAAAGATGAGATTAGAGATTTTGTATCAACCGTTTGTGATGAGGCTATTGTTTATTCAGATTCCGACTTCTGTACACCAAGATCAATAGGAAGCGACTATACTCAGGACATTAAAGATAAATATTTGGAATATTTTGAGGTTATCTATAATAAGATGGGATTTTCTGACTCTATTACAGCTTGGAATATGATGCGTGACTTCCTTATTGATGGGTATATAGCCATGGAGATTGTTTGGGATGATAAGAAAAAGAACATTATCTATTTCAATAGAATGTATCCTGAAACACTTGTTCCAGCATATGAGCCATCTATTGGGCATATTTGGATTCAGTATCCAGAAGATCCACAATTAAGAAGGATCTTACTTGACTCACAGATAACATTTATATCATACTCAACACAGAACGATTATTCAGAAACATCTTATGTAGAGGGACTTATTAAGCCATATAACCAATTGAAAATTATTGAACAGACCAAGATTATGTTCAACATTATAAATGCAACACTTTATCAGAAATTTGTCATCCCGACAAAAGGACTTGGTAGAGCAAGAGCTGAAGAACAGATTGGTCAACTAATACAGGATTATTCAGAGGAAGTAGAATGGGATGATTCACTTGGAACACTAAAAATAAATGGGGCAAAACATTTACCATATAATAAGCAGTTCTGGTTCCCAGAGGGTGATGCTGGACAGCCTACTATGGAAATTGTATCACCAGAAGGTCATGACCTTAATGAGGATTCAATGCTTAGATGGTTTTTCAATATTTTAAAGAGAGCTACTAAGATTCCGATGCAGAGATTTCAGGATGATTCTGGTGGTGGTAGTGTATTCTCAGATGCTTCTGAAATAACAAGAGATGAGGCTAAGTTTGGAAATTTTATACAAAGATTACGAGCTGTGTTTAAAGAGATAATAGTAAAGCCATTAAAATTACAAATACTTGTGGAATTCCCGGAGCTGAAAGAGGATGAAAGATTCCTTAATCAGGTAGATATTGACTTCTTATCCAATCAATTATTTGAGGAGTGGAAGAAATTGGGTAACCTATCTAAGAAGGCGGAGATAATGCAATCACTTCAGGCTATACAAGATGGTGATAAGCCATATTTCCACATAGAGTACCTAGTTGATAGAATTCTTAAATTGTCACCAGCTGAGAAGGAAGAGAATAAAAGGTATTGGGTTAAAGATGCTAATAAAGGTGGTGAAGGTGAAGGAGGTGAGGGAGACCTTGGTGGAGGAGGTGACTTCGGTGGTGACTTCGGTGGAGATGATGGCGGAGGTGATGACTTCGGTGGTGGTGATACTGGTGTATCTGGTGGAGATGATGCTGGTGGAGATGATGCTGGTGGAGATGATGCTGGTGGTGCAGAATTTGAATTTTAGCCACTTTTTGTATATATAATAAATAAAATTAATAACATGAAACACCTAAGAAAATTTAAACCATTTAATGAATCATTATATGAGGATCAGACAATAACACTACAAGAATGAGTTTAGTAACGATCCAGAGAGTGGGCATAGTATTATTTTTAAATTAAACTGTTTGGTTTTTTTGGCATTTGAATTTTTTCAATACCCTGTGTAGGTGTGACATCTTATAGTTATCTATCTTTATAGACTGTTTGTGTATCACTTTTCCTATCAGAGATTGTTTTCTTCATCTTTTCATAGATCTCCTTATTCTGTATAGGATATTCCACCCCAAAGTTTTTCTTTAAAGAGGCTTTTCTTTTCTTTTCTGAGCATTTTCTGCAATAGTAATATCCCCATGTGTTATCATACTTAACATAGTTCTTGAATATTACCTCTTTTTGAATACCACATCCGTCACACTCACAATTTATTTTGTGGTGAGACCCCTTTGATATTAACTCAATCGGAATTTTAATAATATCACCAATTGATATCTCATATCCCATATTTTCAAAATATTGGAGATTTGATTCAATCACCTTAACGCTTATATCTCTAGTCAAAATCATAAAAAACCGTCATCAATTTAAGTTATATATCATTTCGACAGACCCCTCCTTGTAAAAAATCCACCTATAGTTTTTAATTCCTGTTATGAGACATATCTAAATTTTATTTTACCAGAATCATATATTCTTAGAATATTTTTAGTGTCTTTGTTACGAAAATTAAATTTATGCTCTCTTATTCCTAATACTATATAATGGTAGTCAGGTTTTATATTATATTCCTTCTTGAATCCAATCTTTTTATATAAATCACCATTGCTATAGGAATTATCCGAAAACGTTACAATATTGTTAGAATAATTGTTTATAAAATATTTTAGCAATTTGCTGGCTCCTCCAACAATACTAGTGTTCAATATGCTGCAATATCTATTAAGATCATACATATCCTTGTTCTTTTTGAAACACATTATACTAACAAGTTTTTTATTATAATATAATCCTATTTTAACGGTAGATCCAACCCATCCTTGTATGTGGTTATTATTTAGAAATTTCTTAATAACATAATTGTCTGTTATTTCCTTTATATCGCATTTACGAGCATATATCTTATTAGAGGCATTACCGATCTTGTTTAATATCATTGATTTTAATATAGTGTTCTTGTATATCCAATCATCTTCCCATATATGTATTAATTGTATGTTATTGTTTAAGCAAATATCTGTCTTGTCTTTGTGATAATTGCGTCCTTTATATAATTCACTATGCCAATAAACGCCATTGAGCTCAAATGCTATATTATCTTCTGGCAGGTATACATCCATTTCCTTTCCACCAATCCTATGATTAGTTAGCATTTCTTTGTTATAATTCTCGCTTATGAAATTTTGTAACAATACCTCTAATCCAGATTGATGTTTATCAATTTCATTACAAATAGTGCATATGCATGTATTTGTTTCTCTTCTTTTATAGAATAGCGAGTAGCTTATTCCAAATTCCTTTTGACAATAATCACATTGTATTCTGAACATCCTATTGGTAGAGTCTATTCTAATAATATTTTCACCACCATTTAGTATTTTCTCGTGTAGTGTTTTTAGTACTGATTTTTTTATTTTATTCTTAATATTTTCATTTTTTGATGGATTATCCTCTCCGTATCTTTCAATATTGGTTTCCTTGATTTTATCCCTTATTTCAATAGACTTTAGTAGATTATCAACGCCATATTTCTTAATATTATTTGTTATCATTCTTTTTTGAAATGATTCATCAAGGAAAATATATTTTGATCCTGTATTTTCTAAGCATGTTTTCATTTTTTTGATTTTAACACTGTCCAATTTTGAGATATTTGACACGCCGTATCTGTTTATGTTTGTTTGAATCTGTTTTTCTAGTATTTCTTTATTTTGTAGATGGTGTTCTGATCCATATCTCTCCATATTTCTCATTTTTATAAACTTTTGTATTTCGGTAGATTGTGAGATATATTCAACACCATATTTCTCCATATTTGTTTTCTTAGACTTATTCTTTATGGTGTCTAATTGGAATACATTTTCAACCCCATACCTTTCCATATTGTTCTTTTTTAGATTACATCTCCTGCAGGTGTATTCGCTGTTGATGTGTCCATATGATGCATAGTTCTTATGTGATATTTCCTTCCCGATTCCACATGAATCACATTCAACAATTATTTTGGCATTACTATTCTTTGTAAGATTATTTACTGATACCTGTATCTCCTCACCACATTTTATATCTGGATATGTTTTGTGGTAGTGACTGAAATTGGATGATCCTATCCTAACTGTTACACTTTTACTTATTATCATATGGTATATATCAAACTCACCGTGTCCTACTTCTGTTTTTGTGTAAAAAATCCACCTATGTTTTTTAATGGTTTTTTATACCCAATATATATACTACAAAAAATTATGGACAAGTTTTATGAAGTCAGTACTTATAGTTGAAAATTCAAACAAATCCCTGTCGGTTAATGAATCAAAATCAAAGGATAAATACCTATTAGGTGGAACCTTTACAGAGTTTGGTGTTAAGAACAGAAATGACAGGGTTTATACCGCAGCTAAGTTTTTACCATGTTTAGAAGAACTAAACAGTAGAATTACTGATCTGGGTGTAGTTTACGGAGAGTTTGATCACCCTGATGTGTTCGACACCTCTTTGTCCAGATCATCACACATCATCAAATCAGCTTCTTATGTTAAAGAAGGTAATAGAGTTGATGGTGAAATTAGCTTGCTAAGTACTTATTGGGGAAAAGAAGCTAAGGCACTTGTTAATGACGGGTGTCCAATATTTGTTTCGTCAAGAGCAGCCGGAGTTACGGAGAGTGATGGAACGGTTTCACTTAAGAAATTATTTACATATGATATAGTTGCAGACCCTGGGTTTTCATCAGCCAGGATGAGCGTTAAATCAATAAACGAATCACTAGGCTACCAGCCTGATTCTAACTTTAGAATATATGAAATGACTGATGAATCAAAAATAAACGAACTATTCAATATGAACGCAAAAGACTTTGTAACAAAAACACAGTTGACTGATTATTCTAACTATTTGGTGAATGAATTAGCAACAACTAAGAGAGAGGTTAAAAACGCTGTGACTAAAGGTCATTTAGCTCCTAAAAAAATGGAACAACTTCTAGAGTATTATGAGGAATTGAACCAAACAAACGCTAAGATGGAAAAATATCTTAACTATTTGGCTGAGAAAATTCAAGTTGTTGTATCAGAGAACAAATCTCTTAAAGAAACAACATCTAGATTGATCAAGCATAATGATTATCTAGCTGAGAACATTGAGAAGAGTGTTAATTACTCTGAGTATTTGGCTGAAAATCTTGACAAGAACATTTCTTACGGAGAATACCTTGCTGAGAACTTGGATAAGAACATTTCTTACGCTGAGTACCTAGCAGAAAACTTAGATAAGAACATTTCTTACGCTGAGTACCTAGCAGAAAACTTAGATAAGAACATTTCTTACTCAGAATACATTGCAGAAAGTCTTGACAAGAACATTTCTTACTCAGAATACCTTGCAGAAAACCTAGATAAGAACATTTCTTACGCTGAGTATCTAGCTGAGCACTTAGATAATTCAATTGCTTACTCAGAATATCTTTCTGAGCATGTTGAGGGGAATATCGCTTATTCAGAATACATAGCTGAGAATCTTGATGATAACATCGCTTATTCTGAATATCTAGCAGAAAATCTTGACAAATCAGTTTCTTATCAGTCACTTATTACTGAAAAGTTAAACGGTGCTAGACTAAACGAGAATAGAAAAGCATTTAGACTTCCTACTGTTGAAGAAGCAGGATTTGAAGTTATCAAAGAAGATTTTTATGATGAGGAATTTGGTGATGAAGGTGAGAACCCAACACTAGACGAAATGCCAATGGGCCGTTACCGAGGTGACTTTGAAAATGAAAAATGCTGCCTAGAGTGTGTTTTTGACCCATGTGAATGTCCAACACTTGAAAATAATGACTATAACGATGAAGAAGATTCATCAGAAGAAATAGATGGAGACTCTGATACAGAGTTGTCAGCATCTATTGATAAACTAATTGAGGAAGCTAAAAAACGAAAAGCATCCGAAACATCCGACCTACACTTTTTGAGGTTCTTAAACAAAACTCAGGTTGACAGTTACTACACCCTTACAAATGAGGAACAAGAAACTGTTAAGCTTTACATAAACGAAAAAGGCTCATTCTTTACAACGAAAGACGTATTGAGTTTAATCTCTGAGGCATTGGCAAGTAAGAATGAAACGTTAGAGGAAAAGGTAATCAGATTAATGCCAGAAAATACAAAGGCTATCTGGAACCAAATGAACGAGAGTTCAAGAAAATCTGTCCTATCACAGGCTAGATTATATCCTGAAGAAATTTTGAGAACCGAAGAACAGGTTGATCACTTCTGGATGACTAGAAATCTCAAGAAAAATGAATCAGTTACTAAGAAATTAGTTTCCCACGATGCTCTTATCCAAGAGGATAAATTATCTGAAACGGATTACAGCGCAATAATGGAAAGATTCGGAAAATTAAGCTAATCTCAAAAAGGAGATAAAAAAAAGAAAAACAAAAAAATATGTCACACATTAGAATAGACAAACAAAAAGCCGTTAAGAAATGGTCACCAGTATTGGAGAACATGGGCGTTGTTGGTGATCGTATTGAATGGATGTCAGAATACGCTGAACTTCACTCAATTAACGAGAACGCTTACGCAAACGCAACTACTGCGGGTATGGGTGGATTTGTTTCAGCTCAACCAGGTACTCTTCCAGGACTTCTTGGTGGTGGTGCAGGATTTGGGTCACAAGCCGGAATCGATCGTAACATCGGATCAGGAGATTTAGGACAGAACCTACTTCCAGTAGCAATGAAAATCGCAGCTCAGACAATTGGTCTTGACCTTGTCGCTGTAAAACCAACACCAGGTCCAAAAATCGATTTACTTTATATTGATTTTCAATATGATGATCTTTCAGACGTTGGTGGAATGTCACGACCACAAGTATTTAAATTATCTGCAGTTGGCGACACAGGTAGTATGTTACTTGTAAAAGCCGCTATTAACGCAGCTCTTGTGTCGGCACCAGGTATTACACAAACACAAGGTGGATTAGAAGGTGGTAGATTATTCGTAAAAAACTCACATCTTGTATCGAGCACTATTACACCAACAGTTCCAACACAGTTGGACATAGACCCGGCTGGGGTAGTCACCGGTCTACAAGGAGCCTTAGAATTTCTTGGATACTCTCGTATCGATGGTTTCCCAATGTTCAGAGCTTGGAGACAAGCTAACTCAACACCAGGTGGATCACAAGCCGGTACTGGTACTTATGCATACCAGTTCGATCAAACGCAGAATACATTTACTAGCACTGCTTCAATGACATCACAACTTCTTTGGATAGGTGGTGCAACTGCTGGAACTGTTGATACATATACATCAGAAGTTACAATTGAATTAATTTCAGCTCTAGAAGATCAACTTCCAGGGTTCTCAGCTAACTGGACATCAAACCTTAGTTCAGGAGATTACCCGATGAATCGTCAGACAGATGAGGACACTTATTCAAGTGTTATCGGACCTAAAGTATCTACTAAATCAGTTGCTGTTGGTACTATTGAAGTATCTACTTCATTAAGAAGAACAGAAATTGAAGATATCAAGGCTAACACAGGAATGGATATCGTTCAAAAGATGGAATCAATCCTTGTTAATGAATTGTCTCAGACAATCTCTAAGCAAATTGTTCAAAGAATATTTGCTCTTGGTCAAGCTAACAGAGCTACATCACCTGTACAAGCAGGATTGGGTGTTACTTCTGTTGTTGCGACTGCTTCAAGTATTTTTGACCTTGACACTGCTTACGTAACTCGTAATGGTGGTATCGGTGGAGAAACAACACATGCTGTTCAAAGAAAACTTATCACTAAGTTGGCACATGCGTCTAACTACATCGCAACAGAAGGTAGAGTTGGCCCAGCACAGTTTGCTGTAACTAACGGAGGACTTGCTGCATCTCTTATGGACATCGCAGGTTACACTGTTAATCCAGTTAAATCTAAATTGAACGGACAAGGTCAATTGTACCCTGTTGGTCAAATTGGAGATATCCAGATTTATGTTGACCCGTACATGAGATACAATGACAACAGAATCGTTATTGGAAGAAAGAATAACCCAGACCAACCAGGTTTGATTTTTGTACCATATCTTATGGCACAGTCAATCTCTGTGATCTCTGAAGCAACTTTCGCTCCAAGAATGTTACTAAGAAGTCGTTACGCGCTCGCTGACGTTGGGTTCTTCCCAGAGAAGCAGTATATGACGATTGTTGTTAATGACGCAGCTCAATTCTTGAACTAATCATTAATAGTTAATTAGAAATTAGAAACTCCCTGTTAAAAACAGGGAGTTTCTTTTTTTATATATATTATAGGCAACCTTCACACCATGTATAATATTAAAATAATCAATGATATAACAAATGATATCCCTGCTAGGATGAGGGAGTCCTATTTTAGAAATAACTATCCTGATGTTCACCAGAAAATAATTGATTATACATCTGATATAGATATTAAGTTCGTACAGAGAATCTGGCATTGGGTGAATTTATATCCGAATTATAATCTTTGTAAATGTGGTAAAAAAACCACCTTTAATAGAAATTGGAAAGATGGGTATAGGTTATCATGTTCTCCTAAATGTGCTCAGTCATGTGAGTCTACTAAAAGTAAGAGAAGAAATACAAATATTGAAAAATGGGGAGTTGATAATATTTCAAAGTCGGATATAATAAAGAATAGAGCATCTTCTACTAACCTGGAGAGATATGGTCATACGTCTAGCTTTCAAAATGAAACCGTTCGTAAAAAATGGTCAGATAGTATAAAGGATAAGTACGGTGAAGATCATTATTTTAAGACGGATGACTTTAAAACAAAGTCGGCAAAGACTATGAATAATAAGTACGGGGTCGATCATTATGTACAATCGGATGATTACATAGAAAAGACTATTAATACCAATAATGAGAAATATGGGGAAGATTGGTACACACGTACGGATGACTATTTAGTAAAATCAAAGAAGACTAGTAATGAGAAATATGGTGAAGACCATTACTCTATGACAGATGAATACAAGATTCGTGTAAACGAGTCTAATCTTTTAAAATATAAGGAAAAATGGTACTACCAGTCGGATGATTTTAAAAAGAAGTCATCCGAGTCAATAATGTTTAAATATGGAGTGGATCACTATACAAAATCAGAAGAATATAAGAATTATATTGATAGTGATGAATATAAAAGTCTCAGGATGTTAAAAAGAGTTTCCTTTTATGAGGAAAGGGGATTTAAATTTATATCTGGTAAGAAGCTAGGAAATGCTAGATTATATAGTGATCTATGTGGTCATGAATTTGACATACACCCAACAACCTTGCAACGGAGATCAATATGTGGTGTTATTATATGTACTTCTTGTAACCCTGTTGACACTAAACAGTCAGGACAAGAGTTAAATATAATGAATTGGTTAGTGGAAATTGGATCCGATTTCAAATCCAAGGATAGAGATTCAATTAGCCCTTATGAATTGGATTTTTTAATAGGTAATACTGCTTTGGAATATAACGGTCTGTATTGGCACAGTGAGATGTATAAAGAAAGAACATATCACCTTGATAAAACAACAAAGTGTGTTAATAGTGGTATTGACCTTATACACATATGGGAAGATGATTGGTTATATAAACAAGATATAATTAAATCAGTGATACTATCACGTATTGGAAAGATAGATAAACTTATATATGCTAGAAAATGCGCAATAAAAGAGGTTACTGATACATCTGTGATAAGGGAATTCTTGGATAGAAACCATATACAGGGATATACATCATATAAAACATGTATTGGATTGTATTATAACGATCTATTAGTTTCATGTATGTTATTCCATAGTACAAGGGGTCGTGTTGAACTAGTTAGGTTCGTAAATATTTTAAATACATCTGTTATTGGGTCAGCTTCTAGACTGTTTAAATACTATACAACCAATTATACTTGTTCGGAAATTACATCATTTGCTGACAGATCAATGTTTAGTGGTGATATTTATAAGAAACTTGGATTTAAATTTATACATAGAACACCTCCTAATTATTGGTGGGTTATTGATGGTATCAGGAAACATAGATTCAACTATAATAAGAAAAAACTGATAAAGGATGGATTTGATCCTAATAAAAGTGAAAGTGAGATAATGTGTGACCGGGGATATTATAAAATATATGGTTGTGGTCAGGATAAATGGGTTTGGAAAAGAACAAGTTTGTATAAAAGTGAGTTTTGAATACTAATATATAATAAAAAGAAATTAAACAAAATGTCTAGACCTTATTTAGAAATAAACTCATTAAGTTACGCAACCGTATCAAATGTTTTATCAGTTGGTGTACATGCTCTCCGAATAAGAGGTGGAGCAGATATAACACTAAGTGGATTAGTGACCGCTACAATATCATTGTCCGATGGATATACAAATGGAACATATACTTATTCGGTGGATATTGATGGATCAACATCTTCAACTGCTACTCATGTACCAGCAACAGTTACATTTGCCTTAACAGGAACAGCTTATCCAGGTGATAACTTCCAAATGGAAGTATTTGGTACACCACTAGATTACACATTCTCTGCTACATCATCCTCATCATTTGCTGCTACTACACTAGCATCGGAATTTGATGGATCATTGATGGAAGAAGGTCTGTTTTCAGCATCATCAAGTGATAGTAGCCTAGTATTGTCAGCTCCTTATGGTAGTTATTATAATGGACTTGATGTAAATGTTGCATATACTGGATCAACACTATTAGTTGCTACATATAGTGAATTCTCCGGTGGTGAAAGTTTATACGAATTGAGTGTTAATTCTCCATCATATTTTGGATTTTCAGAATCTAGATCATTTAACCTAATAACTGGTGAAGCTTATAATGTTGGTGTTGATTAGAATATAAAAAAACCCCTTTATGGGGTTTTTTTATGCCTTGTAATTTCTCCACAAGCTTTCGGTTTTCACCTTAAAATTTATTAAAAAGAACAGCTGCCAAAAGTTTCTAATTCAGCACAAACAACCAAAGAGAAAGTATTCGGAGCGATTGGATAATTCCCGCATTTTTCGCTGATACACCGAATGGTTCTAGATAATTCATCTTGGAATAGCCCTAAGTGAAGTAAGAAATTATTATATTTGCCATACCATTTCCTTTTCCGCCGAAATATCGGAATTGGTGAGATTTTCATTGAACTTAATTGTTTTTAGTTTTAACATATTATTTACAATTTGTTGATGTTATTTTTTAATATATACTTTTATGTACACGAGATATAAGAAATTTTATGAGAGTAAAAAGAAGTTTCCCAATCTTAAAAAGATTGAGATTGATGAATTTCAAGTACTGATAGGTAGAGATTCAGAATCAAATGATTATCTATCAACAATAATGGCAGATGATGATGACCTTTGGATGCATGTTAAGGGTCATCCAGGAAGTCATGTTGTTATAAAAACAAAGGATAGGGTGGTTCCATCTGAAACAAGGCAAAAAGTGGCTGAAATAACGGCTCAACATTCTAAGTGTAAAGACCAATCAAGTGTTGAGATTGTGTGTTGTAAGGCAAAATTTGTAACTAAGCCAAAAGGTTTGAATCCGGGTCAGGTCAAAGTGGATTATAATAACTCGGAATTTTTGGTAGTTAGAAATTAATATATAGAATATGTCAGAGAAAATAAAAAGTTATATAGAATCAGTAAAGGGGTTTCCACAGCCAGGTGGTAGCCTAAATAAAAAAACTGAAACCACTGATTCCAAGGTAACACCGGTAACACGGGGTTCAGAATCAAAAGAATTGGACCGTATTGATTATTCAGTAGAACTTGGTGAGATTATATACAAACTTGATGCATTGGGTGATGATGCTGTTGCTGACGCATTAATAGAGATAGATATGACACATAATCCTTATGGGATAACAACTGTAGATGTCTCTAAAAAGGATTGGTATTTTGATATCACTGTTGATGGTGTTAAACAGCCCTATAAAATAGGTCAATTTACTAGACAAATGTTTGGTAGTACAAAATTTACAGCGGATGATATTAAACAGTTTGGTAAAAACTATAACCTGATGAAAAATGGTAAACCTGCCATAGCAGGTGGTGGTAAAATTGGTAAAAAGGCTGAAAACACTTTAGAAATTCCAGAATTTAAGTATGATCCTACTAATGTAAGATCAACTTTCATATCACTGGTTACAAGAACATATCCACATCCATCAGAAGAAGATGTTATGAAGTTCCTTCCAAAAGATCAGTTGACAAGGGATGATCATGGCAATTACTATAAGATAATTGGTAAATCAACTACTATGTTTACTTCTCACTTAGATACCGCTGATAGAGTTATCTCTAATACTAACCTACTTATAAAGAAGGAGGATGGTGATGATATAATTTATACCGATGGCTCAACAATACTCGGGGCTGATGATAAAGCAGGTGTAGCAGCAATGCTATACATGATTCACCATAAGATTCCTGGTGTTTACTATTTCTTCGTTGGTGAAGAAAGGGGTGGTATCGGATCAAATGCTTTAGCATATGAATTTAATAAGGTAGACCATATAAGAGGTGTTACAAAATGTATATCCTTCGATAGAAGAAATGTGCATTCTATCATTACTTTCCAAATGGGCCAGGAATGTTGCTCAAATGATTTTGGAAATGGATTGGCTAGAGAACTGGCTAAATCTGGTATAAAAATGGGACTTGATGATGGTGGTGTTTACACAGATTCAGCATCATTTATAGACTATATTCCTGAGTGTACAAATGTATCAATTGGGTATATGAATGAGCACACTGGTAGGGAACTTCAAAATATTTCTTTCTTGGAAAGATTGTGTCCAGCGTTATTAAAGGTTGATTGGGAAAATCTACCAGTTGCTAGAAGAGTCGGGTTTGATGAATACCTTATTAGAAAACATAGAAAATTCTTGGATGAGTTCAAAGATTCAAAATTCTCACTTGAGAAAACTCTCGATTCTAAATATGGAAGAAGCTTTATAAATATTAGTATGGATGAGCCAAATGTGGATGTTGTCTATGACAACATGAACATATTGAATACACTATTACGCAAGCATAAAATGGATCCAAATGTCTTATTCGACCACGATAATCTAAAAATAGAATTAATATAACTTACTATGAGAAAGAAATTTGAAAAAATAAGAGACTGGTCAGGCTGGGAAGGAGACGATATGATACCTTGGAGTAAACATCCGAATAATTTTGAAGAAGAAGAAGTTGAGGAAGAAGAAGATGAGGATTGGGATATACCAAAATTTGATAAAAAACTTAGTAGTGGTGGTTATAGTATAGACGGTAATATTGCTGATGAGGTTGACGATAATTATGAGGTTGATGGAAACGCTAATGTTCCAATTGAGGATAACGAAGAGGAGGCTTTGAGTAAAGAAGACGAGATGGATAACCTTTGTTATCTACTAAGGAAGTTCTTTACTATGAGTAGAACAGAGGCTGAGGTTAGTTATACTGATGGAATAATTGATGTTTTCTGCTTCTTCGAGAGAAAGGAAAAAATGTCATCAATTATGAGATGTTTTGAAGTTGTTGATAAGCTTAAGAGAGATACTTTACAAGGGTATAGTTCTACATTTGAAATGTGGGAGAACAGAGAGGGTTATCCTGTTTTCAACTTTAGATTTGCTTTTGGTGGAGTACTTGATAATGGTGGTATTGACGAGGATGATGCTGATGCTCCTTGGGGTGATGATAATCTGGAAGGTTTTCCAGCCAGTCGGGCTCATAATGCGAAGTTACAGGGCGGCGCTGGTCCGTTTCAGTAAAGTCAGTCGTTCCGAACCTTTGTGATAGCCCTTATGGAATGAACTACACATCAGCTAAAGACTGATGTGTTTCAGGTTTCATAGACTCATCTAATGATAACGCCTCCACCTGTTTTTGTTTTACATCCGATTCAATCCGTGAACCAGATAATATTTTTAAACCTTGTTTTAATATGTTTTTAGCCGCATTAAAATCTCTATCATGGTTTTCCCCACATGAT
>Ga0105052_10001671_pt1 | contig 28627 bp, 32 predicted proteins | sample FRY03_FD_78094 | JGI IMG/M metagenome (GOLD analysis project Ga0105052, IMG submission 78094) | Freshwater microbial communities from Lake Fryxell liftoff mats and glacier meltwater in Antarctica - FRY-03 | ecosystem: Environmental > Aquatic > Freshwater > Ice > Glacier meltwater ... | reverse complement strand
CGCCCGAACTTACGACGACCTCTTCGACGCCTTCGGAGATGCCATCTCTCAGTTCAAACCAGAAGAGTTCCAGAACTACTTCTGCGCAGCTGGATATCCACGCTGACTCGAAAAGTGCTCTAGTGGCCGCCATCGGCGGCTGTACGTTCTGCGGCAACATTGAGCGATCTTCCACTCGCACCATGGTGACCGGCCCTTTTCATTACACGCTGCCGGCCAATGCCTGGATCGACAACACAAGAATGGCCTCTTACCTTCGTGAGGTAATCGAAACGAATGGACGGCGGCAACTCACCTACTCGGGGTACGACTGCTCGCCGCGCCCTGTTGCGGACTGCCCCGATTGTCTTCTGTGCACCGAGAAAATTCGCGGCGTCAACAATGCCCAATGCAAGCCCGAAGGCGACCTGTTCATCCGGGCCTATGTCGGCCCCGGCTCGAATGTGCAGGCCCAGACCTACTGGCGGAAATAGGTCGCGAGCGTCGGGCCGCCCTATTTGGCGGCCGGCTTCAGCGATACCAGATCGAGGGTGATCGTCTTGCCGGGAGTGCGCCAGTCGGGAAAGCTTTCCTTGACCGAGGCCGAAACGGCCGGCGCCCACCAATGAATGTCGCGACGGTTCGAATCGGCCCTGCTTTCTTCAACCCGGAAAGCGTCGAAGGTACCGGCAGGCACCGTGACCTTCTCGTAGGCCGCGACGGTCGTCGTCACGGTGGAGGTGTAGCTCTTGCCGTCGCGTCCGACGACGGTGACGGTGTTCGTGATCTTGTTCCCGACCTTGAGCGGCCACAGCGCCTTCAGGTCGAGGCCTTTGGCGAAGGACTCGCCCTGTGCGTCGACAGAGCCGACGAGGCCGCCGTGCACGCGCAGCGTCTCGGCCTTGCCGTTGGAGAGGCTGGCGTACAGGCAGACGGTGCCGTCTTGCCCCGCGGCCGTGTTCACCTTTTCCAATCCGTCGCCCTTGTAGCTGAACTGGGTGCCGCTGGTCGGGCACTGGAAGGAGGCGGTCTGCGCGCAGACGCTGCCTGCGGCAAAGGTGACGAATAGGGCTATGAGAGCAACCGACTTCATGGGCTTGATCCTCCGGGGGCACGCGACCAGGCGCGTCGGAAGGCTTCAAATCAAATCGGGCTACCGCGTGACCTCGGTCACCACCGCGCGGCTGGCCTTGCCGGCGCCGTCGCTGAAATCGTAGCGGATGGCGAACCTGTCGGCGGGCGAGATCCACCAGCGCGAAATCGAGCGCTGGCCCTTGTCGCCGGTCTCGTTCATCTCGATCAGGAACGTGTCGATCATCTTGTCGCCCGGGCCGGTGCGGCGCTCGTAGCGCGCTACGGCCAGCGTGTAAGTCCACGTGCCGCTGCCGACCCTGTAGCTGGCCTCGATCTTCTTGCCGACCTCGAGCGGCCACAGGCGCTCGGGCCGCAGCGCCGCGATATAGGCGGTGAGGTCGGCGCCGTCGGCCGATGGATTGTCGAACAACAGCGCCCGCAGCTTGAAGGGCTGTCCGCCGACGCGCTCCATGGTGCAGTCCATGCCCTCGCGGCCACGGGCCACGACCTTGACGCCGCTGTCGTAGGTGAAGGTCGTGCCCGGATCGGGGCAGGCGAACTCCATGGTCTGGGCGGACGCGGCGCCGGCGCACAGCAGGGCGACGGCAAGGGCGGAGAAGGCAGCGGGCAGTCTCATGACCCGGATCATAGCCAAATCAGACGAAATGGCACGCGGCCTGCGCGCCATTGCCGACCGGCCGCAGCACCGGCTTGTCGACCCGGCAACGATCCTCGGCGATCGGGCAGCGCGAATTGAAGGGGCAGCCGGCCGGCGGGTTGAGCGGGCTCGGCAGTTCCCCTTGCAGGACGGTGCGCTGGCGAGCGCGGGCGAGCTTTGGATTGGCGATCGGCGCGGCTGCCAACAGGGCCCTGGTGTAGGGGTGCTGCGGGCTCTTCCAAATCTGGTCGCGGCCGCCAACCTCGACCAGCATGCCGAGATACATCACCGCCACGCGGTCGGCGATGTGCTCGACCACGCTGAGATCGTGGCTGATGAAAAGGTAGGAGACGCCGAACTCGCTCTTGAGATCCTCGAGCAGGTTGATCACCTGGGCGCGCACCGAAACGTCGAGCGCCGAGACCGGCTCGTCGCAGATGATCAGCTTGGGGCTGAGCGCCAAAGCGCGGGCGATTCCGATGCGCTGGCGCTGGCCGCCGGAAAATTCGTGCGGGTAGCGCTGCTTGGCGTCGCTCGGCAGGCCGACCCAGCGCAGCAGGGTCTCGACCCGCTCGGCCATGGCCGCGGCCTTCCAGCCGGCAAGCACCAGCGGCTGGGCCACCGACCGTCCCACCGTCGAGCGCGGATTGAGCGAGCCGTAGGGGTCCTGGAAGATCATCTGCACCTTGCGGCGCATGTTGGTGAGCTGCTCGCGGTTGAGCGGCGCGATGTCGACGCCCTCGACCACGATCTCGCCACCGGCGACCGGCACCAGCTTCATGATCGCCTTGCCCAGGGTGGACTTGCCGCAGCCGGACTCGCCGACGAGGCCCAGCGTCTCGCCGACGGCGAGGTCGAGGCTGACGCCGTTCACGGCGCGCACGACGCCGCCGGAGGTATTGAAGTGCACGCGCACGTCGCGCAGGGAAAGCAGCGACATGGTCAGCCCCGCTCGGCCGCGAAGCAGGCGACCAGACGGCCCGGCGCCGGCACGGTCAAGGCGGGCTTCTCGGTGCGGCAGCGGTCCATCACCCGGGTGCAGCGCGGGGCGAAGGCGCAGCCCTGCGGCAGGGCGTTGAGCGGCGGCACCATGCCGGGAATGTCGGCCAGCCGTGCGGCGCGCTCGGCGCCGGGCGTCGGCGTCGCGCCGATCAGGCCCACCGTGTAGGGATGCAGCGGGCTCTCGAACAGGTCGTCGACCGGGGCTTCCTCGACCTTGCGACCGGCATACATGACCACGACCCGGTCGGCGGTCTCGGCCACGACGCCGAGATCGTGGGTGATGAAGATCATCGCCATGCCGGCTTCGGCCTGCAGCTTCTTGAGCAGTGCCAGCACCTGGGCCTGCACCGTGACGTCGAGCGCCGTGGTCGGCTCGTCGGCGATCAGCACCGAGGGGCTGCAGGCGATCGCCATGGCGATCACGACCCGCTGGCACATGCCGCCCGAGAGCTGGTGCGGATAGGCGTCGAGCCGGCGCGCCGCATCGGGCATGCCGACCAGTTCCAGCAGCTCGTGCGCCCGCACGCGCGCCTGGCCGCGGCCGAGTTCGGTGTGGGTCATCAGCACTTCGACGATCTGCTTCTCGACCGTGGTGACCGGGTTCAGCGAGCTGATCGGATCCTGGAAGATCATGCCGATCTCCTTGCCCCGGATGCCGAGCATGGCCCGCTCGGGCAAGGGCACGATGTCGCGTCCGTTCAGCCTCACCTCGCCGCCGATGATGCGGGCCGGCGGATCGGGCAGCAGGCGCATGATCGAGAGCGCCGACAACGACTTGCCGCAGCCCGATTCGCCCACCAGGGCCACGGTCTCGCCGGCGGCGACCGAGAGGCTGAGCCCGTCGACCGCCTTCATCTCGCCGCGGCGCGTGAAGAGCGTGGTGCGGAGGTCGCGCACCTCCAGAGGCAGGGGCAGCGGCAGGGGCAAGGCGGTCATCGCTCAGCGGTCCCGGAGTTTGGGGTTGAGCGCGTCGTTCAACCCGTCGCCCACCAGGTTGAGGCAGAGCACGGTGATCATGATCGCGATCCCCGGGATGGCGCAGATGTACCAGGAGCTGCGGATGAGCTGGCGTCCGTCGCCGACCAGCCGGCCCCAGCTCGCGACGTTGGGATCGCCCAGGCCGAGGAACGAGACGGCGGATTCGAACAGGATGGCGCCGGCCACCACCAGCGACGACAGCACGATCACCGGCGGCAGCGCGTTGGGCAGGATCTCCGAGACGATGATCCGGAAGTCGCTCATGCCCATGGAGCGGCAGGCCTGCACGAACTCGCGGTCGCGCAGCGACAGGAATTCCGCCCGCGTCATGCGCGCGATCGGCGTCCAGCTCACGATGCCGATGGCGATCACGATGTTGGTCAGGGTCGAGCCCATGATGACCACGATGGTGAGCACGAAGATCAGGTTCGGGATGGTCTGGAAGAGCTCGGCCGCGCGCATCGCGATCTCGTCGACCCAGCCGCCGAAATAGCCGGCGGTGGCGCCCACGCCGACGCCGATGACGGTGGCGACGGCGGAGGCGAACAGGCCGATCAGCAAGGTCGCACGCGCGCCGTGCACGATCATGGAAAGGATGTCGCGGCCCAGAGAATCGGTGCCGAGCGGAAACTCCGGATCCTCGCCGGGCCACAGTTCGGGCAAGCCGACGATGCGCAGAGGGTCGATCGGGAAGAAGACCGAAGCGAACACCGCCATCAGGGCGACGATCAGGATCAGGCAGGCGCCGATCAGGGCGCCGCGATTGCGCGAGAAACGGCCAACGAACTCGAAGCGGGGAAATCCGAAGCGCGGCATCACCGGATCTCGATACGCGGGTCGAGCCACATGTAGATCAGGTCGACGGCGATGTTGGCGGCAATGACCACCAGCGAGCCCAGGACCATGATGCCGAGCACGACCGGGTAGTTGCGCGAACTCACGCTGTCGAACAGCAGCGAACCGACGCCCGGCCAGCTGAACACACTCTCGATCACGACGCTGCCGGCCAGCACGGTGCCCATCTGCACGCCCAGGATGGTGACCACGGGCAGCAGCGCGTTGCGCAGGACATGGTGGATCGTGACCTGGTTGCGGCTGAGCCCCTTGGCGCGCGCGGTGCGCACGAAATCGAGCTGCGCCACCTCGAGCATGGAGGAGCGCATGACGCGGGTGTAGATCGCGGCATAGAACAGGCCGAGCGCCAGGGTCGGCAGGATCAGGTGGCGCAGGATATCGAGCACGCCGGCCAGCGGTCCGCCAGAGGCTCCGCCGATCTTCATCATGCCGCCAACCGGCAGCCAGCCCAGCTTCACCGAGAACAGCACGATCATCATGATGCCGAGCCAGAAGCTGGGGGCGGCGTAGAAGAACATGGCGGCGACCGAGACCAGGCTGTCCCAGAAGGTGCGGACCTTCATCGAGGCCACGACACCCGCCGCCACGCCGACCGAGACGGCCAGCGTGATGCTCGACACCATGAGCAGGATGGTCGCGGGCAGATGGATCCAGATCGCCTGGATGACCGGCATGTTCTGGCGGTAGGAGAAGCCGAAATCGAAATGCAGCAGCGCCCAGATGTATTTCAGGAGCTGCATCCACACCGGATCTTCCAGCCCATAGGTCTTGCGCAGGAGCGCGACCGTCGCCGGGTCGCTCACCTGGTTCTCGGCGGTCATCAGCTCGAGGAAACTGCCCGGCGCCATCTGGATCAGGCAGAAGTTGATGATCACCACGCCCAGCATCAGCGGGACGGCCTGGATCAGCCGTCGCCGCAGGAGTCGGAGCGCCGCCGCCCGGCGGGCGGAACCGCGAAGCGTGGGCGTCGGCGTCGGCGAGACTAGCTCGCCAGCCATAGGTCTCCCCAGCTCGCCGCAAGGAAGTTCGGGTCGTTGGAGTGGTTCTGCACCTTGGTGCTGGCCAGCGTGATCGATTCCAGCTCGACCAGCGGCAGGAGCGGGGCTTCCTGCGTGATGATCTTCTGGAACTCGAAGACCAGCGCCTTGCGCTTGGCCGGGTCGGTCTCGACCTTGATCCTGTCGACCAGCTTGTCGACGTCGGGATTGGAATAGCCCGAGGCGTTGCGGAACGGCACGCCCTTCAGGATGCCGTCGGTCGTGAAGTACTGCGTGGTCGACGGCACCGGCTCCGACGGATTGGCCTGGTTGGAGATCGCCAGGTCGAAATCGTAGTCGGTGTAGATGCGCTTGATGGAGCTCGGGCGGTCCGGCACCGTGAGGTTGATGCCGACGCCGACATCCTCGAGCACCTGCTTCACGTAGGCGCCGACCTTGCCGTTCTCCGGGAACCAGCCTGCCGACAGCAGGTTCAGGGTGAAGCGCTTGCCGTCGGCCTTCTTCGGATAGCCGGCCGCGTCGAGCAGAGCGGCAGCCTTCTTCGGGTCGAAGCCGGTCTTGAACGTGTCGGCGGTGAAGAACTCCTTGTTGGGGGAGTAGACCGGGCTCGTGCCCGGCCGCGCGTAGCCGTAGTAGACCGTCTTGGCGATGAACTCGCGATTGATGGCGTGGAACATCGCCTGCCTGACTTCGCGCTTGGCGAAGATCGGATTGCGCATGTTGCATTCGAGGGTCGTCGACCAGACCGCTTCCTCGTAGCCCTTGGGCGTGGCGACGAACTTGCCGGTCGCGGTCAGGCGCTTGATGTCCGGCGGCGCGACCGGGTTGAAGACACCGATGTGGATGTCGCCCGCCTCCATAGCCGCGGCGCGGCCGGCCGGATCGCGCACGTAGCGGATGATCAGGCGGTCGAGATAGGGCTCGTCCTTCTTCCAGTAGTTCTCGTTCTTCACATATTCGAAGTGGCTGCCGCGCACCCACTCCTTGAACTTCCACGGACCCGTGGCGATCGGCGCGTTGTTGGCCGGATTGGTGACGGGATCGCTGCCGGCATAGACGTGCTTCGGCACGATGTACGAGACGATGCCGCACAGTGTCGACGCGAAGAAGAACTCCGGCGTCGGATTGTTGTACTTGAAGACCACCGTGTCGGCGTCCGGCGCCTCGATGCCCGCCAAGTCGGTGAGCGCGGAGGCGGCGGCATACTTCTTCCAGATTTCGCTGACGGAATAGACGACGTCGTCGACCGTCATGTCCTTGCCGTCATGGAACTTCACGCCCTTGCGGATCTTCACCGTATAGGACTTGAAGTCGGCCGACGGCACCCACGACTTGGCCAGCACGCCTTCGAACTTGCCGTCCATGCTGCGCTTGGCCAGCCGCTCGAAAAGCTTCGACGAGGAGAAGGTCGGGCTCGAGCCGCCACCGGCGGGCACGTAGCAGGCCTGCGGCTCGCCGCCGCCCCAGGTCGCGACCAGCGTGCCGCCGCGCTTGGGCGTGCCCTGGGCCAGCGATGGACCCGACGTACCGACCAGACCGGCAGCAACGACACCCGCGCCGAACACGCGGCGTGAAACCTTGATCGTCATGATTCTTCCCTCCGTTTCCCAATCCCCGAGGCAGACTAAGCAAACTTCATACCGTGTGGTCTATGCCTGAAGCGTCGAATAGGTCGCACGGCCAATGGCCAGCAGCACCATCTTGTCGTTGAATACGTCGACATCGACGACGCCGACGCTTTTGCCATTGCGGCGGACCGTGGCGGTCGTGATCAGCTTGGTCTTGATCGCGGGCCGCAGATAGTCGACGCGGAAGTTGATGGTCGGCAGGCCGCGCCGCAGCGCCATGATCAGCGCATAGTCGCCGACCGTGTCGATGACCGCGGCAATCGGACCGCCGTGCCACTGGCCCGTGCCCTTGCCGCGCTCGAACTCGGGGCGCATCTCGCATTCCATCGTCACGCGTTCCTTCGCCGGGTCCGCTTCGGTGACCTTGAGGCCGAGGAAAGCGATGAATGGGGAATGATCGAGCATCGCCTGCAGTTCGGCGTCGCTCAGGGGCTGGAGCTTGTCGCTCATGGGGCCACCACGATCTTGCCGAACACTTCGCGATCCTCGATCACGCGCAATGCCTCGCGCGCCTCGGCGAGCGGGAACACCTTGTCGACCAGCACCTTGAGCTTGCCGCTCTGCACCAGCTCCAGGAGCTTCTCGATATCGGAGCGCATCCAGCCGTTGGAGCCCAGCACCTTGAGTTCGAAGGTCCAGATGAAGCGGATGTCCTCGGTCGGCGCGTAGCCCGCCGTGGCGCCGCAGGTCAGCAGGCGTCCACCGACCTTGAGCGTCTTCAGCGAATTCACCCAGGTGTCGCCGCCGGTGTAGTTGACGACGACATCGACACCCTGGTCGGTGCCGCCGCCGCGCCGCGTCGGCTTGCCGTACATCGCGAAGACTTCCTTCATGAAGTCCTTCTCGATGTAGTTGATCGTCTTGTCGGCGCCGAGTTCGGCCAGGCGCTTGGCCTTGGCGTCGGTGCCGGCACAGGCGATGACCTCGCAGCCGGCCAGCTTGGCGAGCTGCAGGCAGCAGACGCCCACGCCGCCCGAGGCGCCCAGGATCAGCACCTTCTCGCCCTTTGCGACATGGCCGTTCGTCACCATCATGCGCAACGCCGTGCCGTAGGCGACGGGCAACGCGGCCGCATCGGCGAAGCTCACGCCGTCGGGAATCCTGATGAGCTGGTGGGCGCGCGCCTTGCACAATTCGGCCAGGCCGCCATGAACCGTCTCGCCCATCAGGCCGCCTTCGACGCGGTTGATCGGATCGACCAGGACACGGTCGCCCTTCTTCCAGCCGGTGACGCCGGGTCCGACCTCGGCGATCTCGCCGGCGACATCGAGGCCCATGATCGCGGGCATCGGCACCTTGATGCCGGGCATGCCGCGACGGGTGAAGACGTCGTGATAGTTCAGCGACGAGGCCTTCACCGCCACGATCACGTCGCCTTCGCCGGGCGTCGGGTCGGGGAAGTTGGTCTCGAAGACCAGGCGGTCCGGTCCGCCATGCTCACGGACGACAGCAGCTTTCATTGTTAAACGTCTCCGGTTGGGATCTGCTTGGCGAGCACGCGCTTGTCGATCTTGTTGGTGCCGGCGAGCGGCATCTCGTCGACGAACAGCACGCGTCTGGGATGCTGGTAGGCCGGCGCATGGGCCAGCGCGTAGGTCTTCACCGCCTGCTCGTCGAGATCGGCGTCCGCCGCCTTGACGACGAAGGCGATCGGCTTGTGGCCCTTGATCTCGTCGGGAACGGGGATCACCGCGGCCTGGTGGATGCCGGGGTGGCGTTCGAGCATCTTCTCGACCTCGCCGGGATAGATGTTCTCGCCGCCGCACACGAACATGTCGTCGACCCGGCCCACGAAATAGAAGAAGCCGTTCTCGTCGCGGCGGAAAACGTCGCTGGTCCGGTAGTAGCCGTCCGGCGTCATGACCTCGGCGGTCTTCGCCGGCAGCTTGTGATAGTGGGTCATCAGCGCGCCGCACTTCATCTCGAGCGCGCCTTCGTCCTGCACTTCGCGGCCGTCGCGCACGAGGCGCAGCTGGACGTCGGGATGCGGATAGCCGGTCGACAGTTCCGGCTGCGGCAGTCCCTTTGGATGCGGGCCGAACACGACGGGGCCGGCCTCGGTCGTGCCGTAGCCGTTGCTGATGGCCGCCTTGGGGAACACCTGCCGCACCTGGTCGATCAGCGCCTGGGTGATCGGCGCCGAGCCCATGCGGACGGCCTCGACGGCCGAGAGATCGTTGTTCGCCAGCAGTTCGCGCTCGCGCAGCATCATGGCGATCATGGTCGGCACCGAGGTCAGGAAGGCCACGCGATGCCTCGCGGCGGTCTCGACATAGCCCTTGGTCGTGAACTGCGGCAGCAGCACCACGGTGTCGCCCTGCGAGAAGATGGTCTGACACATGGCCAGCCCGTTCATGTGATAGAGCGGCGCCGCCACGATGGCGCGCTGGCCGAGCGGCACCGGCCGACGCACGCGCTGGCTGATCGCCCAGAGGTGAGAGTAATGCGACAGGACCACGCCCTTGGGCTGCCCCGTCGAGCCCGACGTGTAGAGGAACATCGCCGGTTCCTCGGGCTTCATCGCGAAAGGCGTGAACGGGCCTTCGTCGAGCAGGCTTTCGAAGTCCCTGTCGAAGGAGATTTTCGGCACGTTGTCCGGCGCCAGCGGCAGGCGCACGTCGTCGCCGATCACCAGCCCGGCGTCGCAATCGCCCACGATGTAGGCAACCGTCTCGGCCGGCAGCTTGTAGTTCACGGGCACGGAGACGAGGCCGGCCTGCATGGTGCCGAGGAAGGTGAGCAAAAACTCGGCGCGGTTGGCCGAGAGGATCGCGACCCGATCGCCGCGCTGCAGGCCGCGCTTCAGCAGCCCCCGCGCGACCGCGCCGCTCAGCCGCAGAATGTCGTCATAGGTGTAACTGCGCTCAGCGCCGTTGCCGCCCGCGTCGATCAGGGCGAGGTTGTCCGCCGGCACGTCGCGCGAGATCGCATCGCCCTGGTTGTCGTACTTGATCGTCACCATGATGCGAGTCCCGAGAGTGCCTGGTCGGTGAGCTTCAGCCCGTAGTCGAGCGTGTCCTTGCGCCATTGACCGTCGAACGGACAGAAGGCGTCCATCATGTCGGCCTGCAGGGTGGCGCGGACGTCGGGGTCGAGCCCGTGCTGCCGCCGCAGCCACTGGTCCAGCCGCAGCACGCGGCGCATGTTGACGCCGCGCGTGCCGAACTCGATCACCGCGCCGCACATGTCGCGATTGCCGAGGAAGCGCTGCACGCCGTGGAAGACGAGGCCGGTATAGTTCGGCCGCTCCATGCCGTGCGGCCGCACGCCGTCGACATTGTCCTTGCCCCACCACTCGCAGGCCCGCGCGAACAGCGGACCCGAAGCGTCGTTGAAGCAGAGGAAGAACGGCTTGCCGTAGTCGCCGATGCCGGTGTGCCAGTCGATGAAGGCCACGCGCCGGGCGTCGGCCAGCGTTTCGCCGACGATGGTTTCCAGCGTCCGGTTGGACCATTCACGGTCCTTGCCGCCGAACATCAGCCCGTCCTGGTGCTGGTACTGGCCGCGCGCCAGGGTGTCGAACAGCACGTCGCGGCCCTTGTCTTCGGCGAAGCGGTCGAGCACGCCCGCAATCCGTCCATTCTCCGCGTCGGTCCATTCGCGGATCAGCAGGTCGGCATGCAGCGTTTCGTAATGCGGGTTGGCGGGAGCCGGGCCGGCATCGCGGTCGATGAAGTTGCGGTTGAGGTCGACGTTGTTCTCGGTGGTGCGGGTGGCGTGGGCGAAACCGTAGGGATTGAGCCCGTGCACGAGGACCACGCCGACGCCGGCCGGCAGTCGCGCCGGCCCGTCCGACTTCAGCCAGCCGATCTGAACGGCCGAACCCGAAAATCCCTCCTGGCCGTGGGTGCCGCTCAGGATCAGCGCCTGGCGCGGCGCCTTGCGGTCGCCGAAGCAGGCGACGTCGATCGCCAGCGGCCCGCCGTCGGGCGCCTTCTTCGCAGGGTGCAGGAACGAGCGCACCTCGCCTTGGGCGGCGGTCGCCGCCTTCAGGAACTTCGCGCGCGCGTTGGCGTAGCTTGCGGCAAAGCAATCGTAATATTCCATCGAACCCCTTCTCGGCCGCTTCCCACAGCAGCCCTGACGCTTGCTCTACAGACTATTCGATGAACTCCAGCACCGCGTTCAACGCCTGTTTGGCCGGCACGACCACCCGGCCCGCGCTCTGCGTGAAGCCGCCGATCTTGCCGTCCTGCAAGGCACGTGCCGCCTTGGCAGCGGACACCGTGCGAAAAGTGAGGCCCGCCATGTAGGCCTTGCGGCCGGCGGCATCCGGCACGTCATCGCCGAACTGCGCTTTCAGCTCATCCTCGGTCACGATGTCGACCCGTGAATTGCCGACCACGACCGACTTGCCGCCCAGGATGTCGCGCACCGACTCCGGCCCGAACATGTCGGCGTAGAGCTTCGAGGCTGCTGCGGGATCGGGCTCGACGATCAGGAAGCGCGCAATCGCGACGGTGCCGTTGGCATGGTGGCGCCACTCGTCGCGCCATACCACGTCACGGGTGAAGTGGTGGCAATAGTAGACGCGACCGTACGGCACGACGCCCGCCTTCATGCGGACGGTGCGAAAGCGCGCATCGCGCATCTCGCCGCCGACCTTCACGGGACGCGTGAATTCGACGGGCGCCTCGACCGGAACGCCCGCCTTGCTGAGCGAAGCGTAGGTGATGGCGGAATCTTCGGCGCCGAACACGAGACCGTTGAGGCCCAGCGGGAAGGTGAGCAGATCCAGGCGACCCGAGCTGGCCTCCTTCGGAATGGCGATCAGTTCGAGATAGTCCGTGCCGAACATGGCGAGGTGATTCATCGACCCCAGCGAATGATAGCCGCGTTCGGTGAGCGAAAAGCCCAGCCGCGTATAGACATCTGCCGCGTGGTCCATGTCGTCGCGGGCATTGATGACCACATGATCGAGCGTCGCCAAAGGCAGTGTCATGTCCATTCCCTCTCGCCGTTCACAGCGTCGCCCATCTTGGCACAGCGGGCACACCAGGTTTTCTTATATTAGGGGACGATCCATCCATGTGCGAAAACTGTTTCCAAGTTTCGCAAGCAATGCGGAATGGAAATTCTATTTCTGCGCAACGACGATCAACACAGTGTTGTGATCCCGTGATCTGCGGGGTGGTCAGGCCTCGAAATTGTCGAGCAGGCTCCACAGGAAGTAGCCGCGGACCGGCACGCCCTCCGCCGTCGCGCCCAGCCTTCGCGCGATAGGCGTCGGTGTAGCGGCCCTCCATCATCACCGTGAGATAGGGCGCGTTCAGCTCGCGCGTTGCCAGCTCGGCGGCCTTTATGTTTTCGACCGTCTCTACGGAAGGCAGCGCCGTGGCGATGTTTTCGGCGGGACCTACCTTCGTGCCGCGGCGTCCGCTGGCGCGCACCGCCTGCACGGCCAGGCCATGCGCCAGCACCGCATGGTGACGGACCTGGTTCAGCCGTCCCGGCGGCAGCTTGAGGCCCGGGGCGAAGTTCCCGGTCTCGTGGCCCTGCTCGACGAAGGTCTGCATCTCGTTGATGGTGAAGATCTGGGGCACGCGCTCGGTGAGCCGGCTTGCGATGTAGGCGGCGTATTCGCCGAACGCCTCGGCGGTGTCGCGCGATTCCCAGCCGCCGCGATCCTGCAGCGCCTGCGGCAGGTCCCAGTGATAGAGCGTCGCGTACGGCTCGATGCCGCTCGCCAGCAGTTCGTCGACCAGCCGGTCGTAGAAATCGAGCCCCTTGGGATTGTCCCTGCCCCGGCCCTCGGGAAAGACCCGCGGCCAGGCGATCGAGAAGCGATAGGTGCGCGCGCCGATCGACTTCATCAGCGCCACGTCTTCCCTGTAGCGATTGTAGTGGTCGACGCTGACATGGCCGGTCGAGCCGTCGCGGATGCGGCCCGGCTCCCGGGTGAAGGTGTCCCAGATCGAGGCGCCGCGACCGCCTTCCTGGGCGGCCCCTTCGACCCGGTAGGCGGAGGTGGCGGTGCCCCAACGGAAGCCTTCGGGAAATCCCCCCGCCAGCCGACGTGGGCTCTGCGGGGGGGGGCGGGACGCGGTGTGGCCTGATCCGTAGGCGGTGGCGACAAGGGCCGCCGCACCCGCCGCGGTCAGGAGAAGGCGGCGACGGATCGGTTGGAAGGGCATCGGGTGGCGCGGCTCCGGTCGGTCATCAACCGCACAGAAGCATCCGCCGTGCCATCCTGCCCTGCGCGGGCAGGTTTCGGTTTTTAGGCGCTTTCGTTACTCAGCACGTCGCCGAACAGCGCCCAGGTCTCGCCGTCGAAGGCGGAGAGGCGGACCGACTGGATGGGATAGAAGTCCGTCGGGCTGGTGTTGATCGTGATGCCCGGCAGCAGCATCGGCACGACCAGCTTCTGCATGCTGGCGGCCTGCTTCATCAGGTTCTCGCGCGTCAGGTTGTCGCCGCAGGCCTTGAGGCAGTGCTGCATCGTGGAGGAGACGGCGTACGCGTAAGTGTTGCCCGAATCGGCGGGATTGGCGTCGGGCAGGTACTTCTTCATCCACGCGTCCCATTCCTTGTAGTCCGCGTCGTTGACCCATTGCTTGTCGGTGGCGTCCTTGAGATAGGACGCGGTGATGATGCCCTTGCTGTTGTCGAAGCCGGCGGGCTTCAGCACCGCGGCCACGGAGGCCGAGACGTTGGCGAGATAGTGGTCGGGCTTCCAGCCGAGGTCGGCCACCTTGCGGATGGCCTGTGCCGCCGCTTTCGGCGCGCAGTCGTTGAAGAAGACGTTCGCGCCGGAGCTCTTGATCTGGATGATCTGGCTGTCGACGGTCGGGTCGGTGACTTCATAGCTCACTTTGGCGGTGATGTACTTTTCGTTCTCCTTGCCGAGGCCCGCCAGGAAGCCGCCGACATAGTCCTTACCCGAATCGTCGTTCTGGTAGATGATGCCGATGCGCAGGTCCTTGAGTTTGTCCTTGTGCTTGGCCAGCACGTGCTTGGCATAGATCGCCGCCTCGGTGTGATAGTCGGGCTGCCAGCCCATGGTCCACGGGAACTCCTTGGGCATACCCCACTTGGAGGCGCCGGTCGCCACGAACAGCTGCGGCACCTTCTTCTGGTTCAGGTACTTCTGCACGACCGTGTTGGTCGGCGTGCCGAGCAACTGGAAGATCGCGTAGACCTTGTCGTCCTCGACCAGCTTGCGGACCATTTCGACGGTCTTGGGCGGCGAGAAGCCGTCGTCGTAGGTGATGAAGTTGATCCTGCGGCCGTTGATGCCGCCCTTGTCGTTCACCATCGTCCAGTAGGCCGCGATCGCCTTGCCGATCGTGCCGTAGGCCGAGAGCGGCCCGCTATACGGATTGGTGTGGCCGAGCTTGATTTCCTTGTCGGTGACTCCGGGATCGTACTTCTTCTGGGCCGTTGCGATGTAGGGAGCGAACGCGAACGCAGCACTGCCTGCCGCGAAAACGCGGCGACGCATCTTGGTCATCTGTTTCCTCCAGTCGTCGTTATTAGAGCAGGTGGCCTGCTCGTTCTGCCTTGGTACGCAGGTAGTTCTCGTTGTGCCCGTTGGACGGGAAGGAGTGCTGGACGCGCGCCGCGACCTCGATGCCGTAGCGTTCGAGCTGGGCGATCTTCTCGGGATTGTTGGTCATCAGCCGCACGCGCTGGATGCCCATGCGCGACAGCATCGTGGCAGCCGGTACATAGATGCGCTCGTCGGCGTCGAAGCCGAGCTGCTCGTTGGCATCGATCGTATCGAAGCCGTCGTCCTGGAGTTCGTAGGCGCGCAGCTTGTTGACGAGACCGATGCCGCGGCCTTCCTGCGCAAGATAGAGCAGCACGCCCGATCCATGCTTGGCGATCTCGGCGATGGCGCTGCGCAGCTGGACGCCGCAATCGCAGCGCAGCGAGCCCAGCAGGTCGCCGGTGAAGCATTCCGAATGGAGGCGGATCAGGACGGGCTCGGTCGGATCGATTTCGCCGACGACGATGGCGAGATGTTCCTTGCCGCCGTCGCTGGGGCGCCAGGCGAGGATGCGGGCGTTCTCGGCCCCCTCGAGCGGCACATGCGCCTGCGCGACCTGCTGCAGCGTGCGCGATGCGGTCTCCTCGTAGCCCGCCACGTCGGCGGCATCGACATAGACCAGATCCTGCTCGCGTGCCCAGTCGCGCCGCTTGTTGCCCGGATCGCGGGTCAGCGGTCCGAGGACCACGGCCGGCAGGAGGCGCGAGAGCTTGGCCAGTTCGATCGCCGCCTGCGCGAGGCCGGGCGCATGGCTGGCCACCGGCCGGGACAGGTAACGAAGGGCGACGTGGCGGCCGGTCCGGTCGCTTTCGTGCGGCCGCAGGATGACGTCGACCGGGACACCTTCCGGCAGGTCGATGGTGATCGGCGTGTTGGTTTCGCCCATGCCGCCCGCGATGTGCGGGGGGATCTCCATGCCGATCGCCTCGGCGCGGCGGCGCGTCGTGACCAGCACCGGGGCATTCTGGGCCAGGCCCTGCAGGCGCTGCAGGGCCCGCGGGCCGCAGGATTCGGCGGCGATCACGAGGCCGCCTGCGCCCTGTTGGTCGCGCAGCACCACGATTCCGCCGCGGCGCATCTCCGCCATGGCACGCTCGACGGCGGCAACTGCAGACGCGCTGCGGGAGTGGGCTGGGCTGGAATTCATGTCTCTAGCTATCACGCCATGGGATTTCGCCGAAGTGAACCACTTTTGTGCCCACATCGTACCGGATAGAGTAAAATTCGAGATGGCTGACAGGTAGCAAACGCATGTCCGTGAACAATCGTGGCAAGAAAATCCTATTGGTCGATGACGACCAGGCGTTGCGCACCGTGCTCGCCGAGCAGCTCGACCTCTATGATGGCTTCACCACCATCCAGGTCAGCACCGCCGCGGAAGGGCTGGAAAAGGCCAAGCTCGCCCACTACGACGCCATCCTGCTCGACATCGGCCTTCCCGACATGGATGGCCGCGAGCTTTGCAAGCTGATGCGCCGCCAGGGCGTGCGCGCGCCGGTCATCATGCTGACCGCGGCCGACAGCGATGCCGATACGATTCTGGGCCTCGAGTCGGGCGCCAACGACTATGTGACCAAGCCGTTTCGCATCAACGTCCTGCTCGCGCGCCTGCGCGCCCATCTGCGCCAGCACGAGCGCAGCGAGGACGCCGTCATGACGATCGGCCCCTACGAATTCCACCCTGCGGCCAAGATGCTGATGGAGAAGGGCGGCAAGAAGAAGGTCCGCCTGACCGATAAGGAAGCCTCGATCCTGAAGTATCTGTTCCGGGCTGGCGACCGGCCGGTCGCCCGGGACATCCTGCTGAACGAGGTCTGGGGCTACAACGCCGGCGTGACGACCCATACGCTGGAGACCCATATCTATCGCCTGCGCCAGAAGATCGAGAAGGATCCGACCAGTGCCGCGATCCTGCTGACCGACCGGGGCGGCTACCGGCTCCAGCCCTAGGGGGGGCTTGCCAATAGGTGAGCGGAGCGTCATCTTTTCGGCAAGCAAGAGCCAGAACCAGCCCGGGAGGGCGACGCCATGAGCACGCAGCGGATTTATGCCCTGCCCGTCGAATTGACGCAGTGGAAGTTCGACGGCGCGACCGATCTCCAGTTCAACTGGGACTATGACGACGGCTCCTCGGCGCTGCTCGAACTCTACGAGAAGGGCAAGCAGCAGCAGTGGGACGCCAGCACGCGGCTGGACTGGTCGCTCGAACTCAATCCCGACAATCCGATGGAGCTGAAGGACGAGGCGATCTCGATCTACGGCACCGATCACTGGAACAGGATGACGGAGAAGGAGAAGAGCTGGCTCAGGCTCCATCTCCAGGCCAACTCGATCTCGCAGTTCATGCACGGCGAGCAGGGCGCCCTGATCGCCACCGCCAAGATCGTCGGCACCGTTCCCGACATGAACGCCAAGTTCTATGCCGCCACCCAGGTGATGGACGAGGCCCGCCATGTCGAGGCCTACAAGCGGCTGCTGCACGAGAAGTTCAAGGTCGCCTATCCGATCAACAAGGCGTTGCAGACCCTGCTCGAGCAGACGCTGACCGACCGCCGCTGGGACATGACCTATCTCGGCATGCAGGTGCTGATCGAGGGGCTGGCGCTGGCCGCCTTCCAGTCGATCCGCGACAAGGCCGGCAACACGCTGGCCGGTGCGGTGAATGCCTACGTCATGCAGGACGAGGCACGCCACGTCTCGTTCGGGCGGCTGGCGCTGCGCGAATATTATCCGCATCTGTCGGATGCCGAGCGCGACGAGCGCGAGGAGTTCGTGGTCGAGGCGCTCTACTTCATGCGCGACCGCTTCAACCAGTCCGAGGTCTGGGAGCGGCTGGGCCTGCCGGCCAAGGTGCTCGACGACATCCACTATAATTCCAAGCAGATGAATTCCTTCCGCGGCCGCCTGTTCAGCCGGGTCGTGCCGACGGTGAAGGATATCGGCCTGTGGGGCCCCCGGGTGCAGAAGGCGTTCGCCGACATGGGCGTGATGGAATACGCCAGGATCGATGTCGCTGAAGTTCTCGCCAACGACGGCAAGGTGGCCGACGAGTTCGACAGGAAGATGTTCGTCGAGAAGGCGATCGCGGCGGTGTAGCCGCGCCTCAGAACAGCAGCACCAGCAGCAGGACCAGCAACGCCGCCGGCACGAGCAGCGGGTAGGCCATCACCGGCAGCAGCAGGCCACCGACCACCGCGCCCACGAGGTATCCCGTCCAGGTCAACGCCAGCAGCCATGTATTCACGGCGGAGGGCGGCGGCGCCGCGGCGCCGGGCCACAGCCGGTCGACGGCGGCGTCGGCGGTGCGGGCCAGGGTGCTGGTCACCACGACCGTGCTCACGGCATTGCCGGCGAAGCTGGTGATCGTCGAGGCCTGCAGGCCCATGGCGAAAGCGACGATCATCACCGCATTCTCTTCGCCGATGGGGAGGAAGCCCACGACGGCGATGATTGTCGCTTCGAGCAGGATGCCGGCGATCGGTGTCCTCAGGAGCCGCAGCATCACGCGGGCCAGCATGGCGCCGGGGAAGAACGCGACCAGCGGGGTGAGATGGTTCCAGGCGCCGAGATGGTTGCCCTTCGCCAGCTCGATGCCGGCCAGCACCGTGTTGCCGGTCATGTTGGCGGCAAACACGCCGTTCATGGTGATGTAGCCGATGGCGTCGGCAATGCCCGCGACCACCGTCAGGAGGGTCGCCTGCGCGAGAGGCCGGACGATAATCGCTACACCACGTCGTAGGTGATCTCGACCTCGGCGCCGAAGCAGTGGCCCTGGCAGGTCAGGATCCAGTTATTGGCGAGATCGTCGGGCGTATAGATGTCGTTCTTGGCCAGGACGACCTTGCCCTTGATGCGCTTGGCCGCGCAGGAGGCGCAGAAGCCTTCCTCGCACGAGGACAGCGGGTTGAGACCGCCGGCACGCGCGGCCTCGAGGATGGTCTGGCCCTTCGCATAGGCCACCTTGTGGACCTTGCCCTCGAAATGGATCGTGATCTCGCTCGGGATCACGTCGCCTTCCTCGCTCGGCTGGACGGGAACCGCGTCGTTGCCCGAGGCCTCGAACCGCTCGATACGCACCTTCTCGTGCGGCATGCCGTGTTCGAACAGTGTCTCCTCGACCAGCTTCATGAACGGGCCGGGGCCGCACAGATAGACGTCGCCCGCCTCGAAGCCCTTCATGGCGGCGACGATCTCCTCGGGCTTGATGATGCCCTGGGTCGCATCGAGGTGATGGAAAACCTCCAGCCTGCCGGGATGGGCCGCGGCCAGCGCCTCGAATTCGGCGTCGAAGATGACGGAGGGTTTGTCGCGGTTGGCGTAGAACAGCCGGATGCGCCGTGTGCCCTGCTTCAAGGCGCTCTTGATCAGCGACATCATGGGCGTGATGCCGCTGCCGCCGCCGAACAGCAGGAGCGGCGCGTCGCCCTCGCCCAGCACGAAGCGGCCGGCCGGCGGCAGGACGTCGAGCGTGCCGCCTTCCTTGAGGGCATCGTGGAACCAGTTGGAGCCCCTGCCGCCGGCGACGCGCTTGATCGTCACCTTGGGCAGGCCGTCGGTCTCCGGGGCGCTCGACAGCGAATAGCAGCGGTTGAAGCCACCCTCGGCATGGGGGACGCGGAAGGTCAGGAACTGGCCCGCGCGATACCGGTACCTGTCGGCGAGATCGGGCGGGATTTCGAGGATGAAGGAGCGCGCGTCCGGCGTTTCCTGAATGATCTTGGCGATGCGCAGCTGGCTGTAGGACATCAAAAACTCGTCTTCAGGTCACCGATTTTCGGCCGGTTTTCGCGGCGGACTCTCCTAGCAGACTGTGCTAGCGTCCGCCGAGAAAAATGAGCGGAGCGTCATCTTCAGATGCTCCTGTGGGATGGGACTAGGTTCAGGGCGAGGAGGCAAGAGCCGATGACGACGCAGAAGATTTATCAGTTGCCGGTGGAAGTCACGAACTGGAAGTTCGATGGCGCCACCGAGATCGCCTTCAACTGGGAATACGAGGACGGGTCCGCCGACCTGCTGAACCTCTACGAGAAGGGCAAGCAGCAGCAGTGGGACACCAGCACCCGCATCGACTGGACCCAGGAACTCTATGAAGGCAACCCGATGGGGATGGCCGACGAGACGATCCCGATCTACGGCTCGCCCTTCTGGGAGAAGATGACCGAAAAGGAGAAGGACTGGCTGCGCTTCAACCTGCAGTGCCATTCCATCTGCCAGTTCATGCACGGCGAGCAGGGCGCGCTGATCGCCACCGCCAAGATCGTCAACACCGTGCCGGACATGAACGCCAAGTTCTATGCCGCGACCCAGGTGATGGACGAGGCCCGTCACGTCGAGAGCTACAAGCGGCTGATCCACGAGAAGTTCAAGGCGGCCTATCCGATCACCGAGTCGCTGAAGATGCTGCTCGAGCAGACGCTGACCGACCGCCGCTGGGACATGACCTATCTCGGCATGCAGGTGCTGATCGAAGGCCTGGCGCTTGCCGCCTTCCAGCGCATCCGCGACACCGCCAAGAACAACCTGGCCGGCGCCGTGAACGCCTATGTGATGCAGGACGAGGCGCGCCACGTCACGTTCGGCCGCATGGCGCTGCGCGAATACTATCCGCAGCTGTCGGATGCCGAGCGCGCCGAGCGCGAGGAGTTCGTGGTCGAAGCGCTCTACTTCATGCGCGACCGTTTCAACCAGGGCGAAGTCTGGATGCGGTCGGGCCTGCCGGTCGATAAGCTCATGGAGTACGCCTACAACTCCGGCGCCATGCAGTCGTTCCGCACGCGCCTGTTCACCCGCATCGTGCCGATCCTCAAGGAGATCGGCCTGTTCGGGCCGAAGGTGCAGAAGGCGCTGGGCGACATGGGCGTGATGGAATACGCCAAGATCGACGTCGAGAAGCTGCTCGGCAACGACCTCAAGGTCGCCGAGGACTTCGACGCCAGGAAGTTCGTGAACGACCAGCTCGCCGCCGAGTAGCGGTCGGTCGCACGCTGAATTGGAAAGGGGGCCTCACGGCCCCCTTTTTCATTCTGTCGTCCGAGCGGAGCGAAGGACCTCACGCCAGCAAAGGAGTCCGCCGGTCGCTGGGCAAGGTCCTTCGCTATCGCTCAGGACGACAAATGTTAGCTACACGCATCAATCCGCGGCGCCGCGCCGAGCACCGTGGCGACCTTGGAGATGTCGAGGCAGCGCGGGCCGATCCAGGCCCTGGTCTGCACCAGGATCGCAAATCGGGCGAAGGTATCGGCCTGTGCTTGGGGTGTCGGTCTCTTGCGCGCCAGCAGCCAGCTCAGGGCGTAGATATTGCCGGTCGCGAAGTCGGCCGACGGGATGTCGGGATCCTTCGCCCAGAGGGCCACGTTCTTCTGGGCCGCGCCTGTAGGATCGGCGAGACCGGCGAGCCACGCGCTGGCGTTGGAAGCGAGCGCATAGGACCCGCCATTCTGGCCGATCAACGCCTTCACCTGTTCGGCCACGGATATGTAGCCCTGGCCCTCGATCGTGCTGCCGGCGCAGCTGACGCGGCACAGCGCCACGAACATCAGATACTCGGCGAGGATGATCTCGATGTTGCCGTTGTTGTGCCGTCGCCAGGCGCGCGCGAGGTTCCAGCCCTGGGTCAGCTCGGCGCCGGTCCACGGCTTGGCGGCCTGCGGCGTGTCGCGTTCCAGCTCGCCGATCACGGCCTGGGCGGCGGCCTGCCACTCGGGCGGGATTTGCGCGGCGGCCGGCGTGGCGGTGCCGAGCAGGATCAGCAGCAGGATCGAGCGGAGTCGTTTCATGGCAGGCTCCCTTCAGTATTTGCGGGCCGTCTTGCGATCACGGCTTTCATATTGAACGAGGTCGTCGGCGCGCAGCACGGTGGCGTCGGGCGGCATCAGCCAGCGTCTCTGCGCCGGCGTGATCAACGGGTAGTGGCGGGCATCGTCGAGCGCCGCGCCGACCTCCCAGCAATCCTCCTCGGCGGTGATCCAGGTGTCGGGCGCGAAGCGGCGCAGGTCGATCGAGGTCGAATAGGTGCGCAGGGTCTTGCGCCCCTTGTTGAAGTATTCATGGAAGTACGACATCGCGAGCTCGCGCAGGCTGCGATAGACCGGGTCGCGCCAGCGCAGCCAGACGTGGTTGCTCTTGGAGATCGCCCCCCAGCAGCCATCGCGGCGGAACAGGGTGACGACGTGATCGGCATCCTCGCGCGTGGCCGTCAGGTCCATGACCAGCGGCGGCTCGCCCTGCAGCCACAACGCACAGGCCGCGACGAAGGCCGCCTCGAGGCAATGGGCCTCGCGATGGCGCAGCACGCCGCGCACCGACCGCAGGCAATCGCCGCCCGGTTCGAAATTGGCAGGGAGGGACGATACATAGGCCTGGACGCGCTGCGGCGTGCGCAGCGACGTGAGGATTCGTCCTTCCGCGGCGGTCAGGCCGAGTTCTGCAGGCGTGGGGCGTTTGCGTTTGCGCATCGAGTGCAATAGTGCCGCGTCGCGGTGCGGCGGGCCAGTAGATGCGGTCAACTAATGCATGCGGTCGTTAAGTGAGGGTCGGGGTGGTTGGTGGAGCTGAGGGGGATCGAACCCCTGACCTCCTCATTGCGAACGAGGCGCTCTCCCAGCTGAGCTACAGCCCCCTCCGACCCTGGAGAACCGCGCGGATAATGGTTGCCGGGCCCCCTGTCAAGCAAACCGGCCTGTGATAGCGTCCGCCCCATATTTCCAATGGAGAGCAAGACCATGGCCCACGCCAAGAAAATCGTTCAGACCGACGCCGCCCCCAAGGCGCTCGGCCCCTATTCACAGGCGGTCGTGGCCAACGGGCTGGTGTTCTGTGCCGGCCAGATTCCGCTCGATCCCGCGACCGGCGACATCGTCGAGGGCGGCATCGGCGAGCAGACGCACCAGGTGCTGAAGAACCTGCGGGCGGTGCTGAAGGCGGCGGGCAGCGATCTCGGCCACGCGGTGAAGACGACCGTGTTCCTGAAGAGCATGGACAGCTTCGCCGCCATGAACGAGGTCTACGGCCTCCCCGAATATTTCGGCAGCGCGACGCCCGCGCGCTCGACCGTGGAAGTCGCCCGCCTGCCGCGCGACGTCATGGTCGAGATCGAAGTCGTCGCCCTGGCCTGAGATCATGGCCAGTCTGGTGACATGGATGCTGGCGCTGGGTTCCCTGACGGTGGCCGTCCTGCTGGCCGGCTACGTGCTGATGTCCCTCGTCCTCATCATTCCGACCTGGCGCATCTGCACGCGGGCCGGCTTCTCCGGTGCGCTGTCGCTCTTCCATCTGGTGCCGTTCATCGGCTCCTTCATCGTCATGGGCATGCTGGCGTTCAGCACCTGGCCCGCCGGCGAAGCCTCGCCGGGGCGCTAGCCGATGGGTGTGGAGGTTGCGGCCCTGATGGGCTTCTTCGGCCTGACCGGCGCCTTCGCGGTGGTCGGCACCGTGCTGGCGGCGTGGATGGCCTGGCGCATCGTGGAGAAGGCGGGCCTGCCGGGATGGACGGGCCTCGGCGCCATTCTGCTCACGCTGACCGGCGTGGGCACGATCGTGCCGCTGATCCTTCTGTGGGTCTTCGCCTTCATGCGCTGGCCGCGCGACGAACCGGCCTCCGCCGGCACGGTGGGCTTCGCGCCGGCGCGCGGGCCCGCTGCGACGACCGGTCGTGCGGCTCTCGCGGGTCCGTCGATGGCCCTGCCCGATGCGCGCGGCTGGCGGCTCGCCGGCACGCTCGGCACCGGCGGGACGGTATCGCTCGCGGTCGGCGGCACGTCCGGCACCTATGCGCTGACCGGCGCCCCGACCGCCGCGCCGACCGACCTCAGCGTGCCCGATCCCTCGGTCGGCCGGCCCCATGCCCGGCTCATGCTCTCGGGCCATCGTCTGGGTCTCGAGGATCTCGGCAGCGCGGGCGGCACCTACATCGATGGTGCGCGATTGCTGCCCGAGCATGGACCGCGTGACATCAGCGCGGTGCGTTCGATCCGGCTGGGCAGCGTGGAGCTGGCCCTGACGCGGGCCTGAATGGGCTTGTGATCGACAAGGCCCGCCGAGTAGGGTGCCGCGGCCGGCGCGGTGCCGGTCTCAAGAGGCGGGGACTCGATGCTGTCGCTGGCGGTGCTGATCGACAAGGTGATCGACATCTACACCTGGATCGTGATCGCGAGCGCGATCATGAGCTGGCTGGTGGCGTTCGGCGTGGTGAACGTCCGCAACCGGTTCATCAGCGTCGTGGTCGACATGCTCTTCAAGCTGACCGAGCCGGTCCTGCGCCCGATCCGCCGCATGCTGCCCAATCTCGGCGGCGTCGACGTCTCGCCCGTCATCCTCCTGCTCGGCCTGTTCTTCATCCGCAGCCTGCTGTGGGAGTATGTCTGGCCGGCCCTGGCGCTCTGATCCGCTGAGCGCGCCGCCGACCGACCCCGTTTTCCTGCGCCGGACCCCTGGCGGCGTGACCATCCAGCTTCGCGTGCAGCCGCGCGCGCGCTGCACGGCGCTCGAACGCTCGCCCGAAGGGACGCTCAAGGCCGCAGTGACGGCAGCGCCCGAGGATGGCAAGGCCAACGACGCCGTCGTCGCGCTGCTGGCGAAGGCCTGGCGCCTGCCGAAATCGACCTTCGAGATCGTGCGCGGCGGGACGGCACGGGACAAGACCCTCAAGGTCACGGGCGAGCCTGCCGCGCTCGCCGACCGGATTGGCGAATGGATGCGCAAGAATGGCTGATGCGAAACTGATCGATGGAAAAGCCTTCGCGGGCGGACTGCGCCAGAGGGTGGGCGTGGGTGTTGGCGAACTCGTCGCCCAGGGCGGGCCGAAGCCCGGTCTGGCCACGGTGCTGGTCGGCGCCGATCCGGCCAGCCAGGTCTATGTGCGGAGCAAGGGCAGGCTCGCGGTCGAGCTCGGCATGGCGAGCTTCGACCACCAGCTGCCCGAGGACACGACGCAGGCGGAGTTGCTGGAGCTGATCGGGCGCCTCAACGCCGATCCGGCGGTCAACGGCATCCTGGTCCAGCTGCCGCTGCCGAAGCATATCGATACGCCGCAGATCCTGATCGCCCTCGACCCGGCCAAGGATGTCGACGGCTTCCATCCGGTGAATGTCGGCCGCCTCGGCTCGATCGCGCCGGGCGCCCCGCTCGACTTCCCGGTGCCGTGCACGCCGCTCGGCGTCTCGATGCTGCTGCAGGATGCGCTGGGCTCGCTGTCGGGCCTCAACGCAGTGATCGTCGGCCGCTCCAACCTCGTCGGCCGGCCGGTGGCGCAACTGCTGCTGCGCGCCGATTGCACGGTGACGATCACCCATTCGCGCACCCGCGACCTGCCCGCGGTCTGCCGCCAGGCCGACATCCTGGTCGTGGCGATCGGCCGGACCGAATTCGTGAAGGGCGACTGGATCAAGCCGGGCGCGGCGGTGATCGACGTCGGCATCAACCGCATCCCGACGACGGAAGGCAAGAGCCGGCTGGTCGGCGACGTGGCGTTCGCCGAAGCGCAGAAGGTGGCGGGCTATGTCACGCCGGTGCCGGGCGGCGTCGGCCCGATGACGGTGGCCTGCCTGATGTTCAACACGCTGCAGGCGGCCCGGCGTGTCGCCGGCCTGCCCTTCCTCGCGGTCTGATCGCAGCGGCGCGATCAGTTCTTCAGCATGCCGGCAACGAGGGCCGTCACGTTGTAGCGCATCATCTTCTCGTAGGTCGGGGCCGGCCCGTCCGGTCCTGACAGCGCATCGGTGTAGAGGCGCGGGCCGACCACGGCGCCGGATTCTTTCGCGATCTGGTCGACCAGGCCGGGGTTGGTCATGTTCTCGACGAACAGCGCCTTGATGCGATGCTCGCGCACCTCGCGGATCAGCACGGCGACATCGCGCGCCGAGGGCTCGCTGCTGGTGTTGTAGCCGCGCGGCGACTGGAACTTCACGCCATAGGCGCTGGAGAAGTAGCGAAACGAATCGTGGCCGGTGATCGCGCGGCGCTTGGCGGCCGGCACCTTGGCGATCTCTTCCTTCACCCAGGCGTCGAGTTCGACCAGGCGGCGGTCGTAGGCCTCGGCGCGCTCGCGATAATGCGCGGCGTTCGGCGGATCGGCTTCGGCCAGCCCCCTGGCGATGTTCGCGACATAGAGGCGGACCCGCTGGACGTCCTGCCAGCAATGCGGATCGGGGCCGTGTCCGTGGGAGTGACCATGGGAATGGCCGTGGTCTGCGCCGGCCTTGAGCGTCGTAACGCCGGTCGTCGCCACGATCGCCTTGCCCTTGAACGGTGCGGCCTTGGCCAGCCGGTCGATCCAGCCCTCGAAGCCCAGCCCGTTGCTCACCAGCACCTGCGCGTCGGCCAGGGCGCGCGCGTCGGTGGGGCGGGGCTGGTAGGCGTGGGCGTCGATGTCGGCGCCGACCACGACCGAGAGGGTCGCCTTGTCGCCCGCCACCTCGGCCAGCAGGTTGCCAAGGATCGAGAAGGTCGCCACGGCCTTGATCGGAGTCTGCGCCGAAACCGGCAGGGAAACGGCGAACAGGCCCAGGGCCAGAAGGAGTGCACGGAAAATCATTCCGTTATAATATAACGCTATACGGGAAAGTCGAGCCACTCCGGCGTGTGACCGGTCGCCTCGAAGAAGCGCAGCAGGTCGGCGAGGCTCAATGCCGTGGTCATGGTGTTGACCAGCGGATGGGCGTTGATCGGCCCGTCCGCGGCGAGGCCGCGGTCGAGCACCAGCCGGACCTTGTGCTCCGGGTCGTTGATGACCGCGAGCGGCGTCACCGAGCCCGGCTCGACCCCGAGGTGGCGCCGCAGCCGGTCGGGGCTGCCGAACGAGAACTTGCCCGCGCCCAGCCGCTCGCCGAGCCTCTTCAGATCGATGGCGCGGTCTTCCAGCGCCACGACCAGCCACATCTCCTCCTTCCTGTTGCGCAGGAAGAGGTTCTTGATGTGACGCCCCGGCAGGTCGCCGCGCAGCGCCTTGGCCTCCTCGACGGTGAAGACCGGCGGATGCTCGACGGTGCGATGGGCGATGCCGAGCGCGTCGAGGCGGGCGAGCAGTTGGTGCGGATCAAACATGGTGCATGTGGGCTCTACCCCATGGAAGGCGCGCTTTGCCAGCCCCTTGCCAAGGGTCCGGAAAAGCCCTATCAACGCCGCCTTCCGGTGACCTACCCAACCGGATACGGAGCGCGGGCGTAGCTCAGGGGTAGAGCACGACCTTGCCAAGGTCGGGGTCGAGGGTTCGAATCCCTTCGCCCGCTCCAACTACTCTTCCAGTGTTATCAATGAGTTGAGCCGCTTTGGCGGCTCCCGCAGCCTGGGCGGTTTTCGGGGCAGTTGCACGCGAGTTGCGCGCGCCGCCCGTAATGGCGCGCTCGGCGGCATCGCGCAGGTGTTCGACCTCGGCCTTGGCATAGACGCGCTCCAGCGTCTTGGTGCTGGTCGCTGTCAATTGAGACATCTCGTAGACAGTGGCCTTGTGAAGCCCCCAAGTGACCGCTGTATGCTGACGGACGTGAGCAGCTACCGATAATAGGCCCGTTTGCTTCCGAAGCGCCTGGAAGGCCTTTTTTACGCTTTTAACGGGCTGTTCCCTCCAAGTGATGACGTGATGGGCTGTTGCATGTCGCGCGTGGCGTCGAAGCGTCGCGAGCAGGCGTAGAGGTATTGGCCGAACAGCCCGTTTTTTCTTCCGATGTTCGACGCCCGGTAGCCGAAAGTCTAGGACACCGCGAACGAGGTCTACCCTGTCCCACGTAAGCTGCAGGATGGCCGAATGACGAGCTCCAGTGGCTAGAGCGATGCGAATGAACAAGGCAACATGCACTAACCTTCGCGCTGCCCAGAGCAGGCGAGCAGCCTCCGCTCGCGAGAGAAAATGAGGGCGCGGAGGGCCTTCCTGCAGCGTTGGAACGTAAGGGACGAACTGAAGGCGGCCGCTTATATGCGCATGACGGAGGGCAGCGCGGAGCACTGCGCGCCGACGATTTATCGTCGATGGCTTGAGCCCTTTCTTGCGGCACTGATCCTCGTAGGACTTGTGACCCGTCGGCCCCGTCAGCACTGACACCGTTGCTACCCTATAGTGCTGTTCCAACTGCCTGATGATCGGTAGCGTTACTTCCCCGCTCGGAAGGAGGCAGGCATACCCATCGTAATAGTCGTTCAAGACCGACGAGATCGACACCTTGTCCAGTGTCGTTTCATCGGTTGAACCGCGCTCGATGATGAATGCGGCTAGGACCCGTTGTGCCTGCTCGCGATCTGTCGTGCCCGTCGAAGCGCGCCTTGAGCGTCGACCGTCAGCCCAAGTGATGTATCAACGGGGCGACCATTCGAATTGGGTGAGCTTGTAGTCGGGCATGGAACTGTGACTGTCGCGTGCTTGTATTGCATCAAGGACTGACATCGGAATCAGAACGCGCTTGCCAACGCGGGCAAAACCTAATCGACCGCGCTTTCGTTCGTTGCGAACTGTAGAAATAGAGAGCCTTAGGTGCAGGCGGATGGCTTAGCGCTGGGCAACCAGCCCCAACCCCGACCGCCCTTGGCGTGCCGTGGAAACCCTGTGGTATGCGATGTAGTCAGAACCAGACGTGACGATGGGGCCCAATCGATCCGATGTAACAATGCAAGCAACGAGGGTTCCTAGATCTGTCTGATCACCATCGCCCGTGCCTGCAAGTCAAAGCGGATATCCCTGCCAGAATTACAATCGCCGTGCAGAGGCGCATTTAGGCCAAAGGGGCGAAGTATTTAGGGCTGGCCAGTATTACGGCCGTGCGAGAGCCAGCACGCCAATTAGCAATGGAAGGCGGGACCAGCGTGAGTGATACTAGTGTCCAGAGAACACGCTGAAGCTGCATCAAGAGAAGCGGCCGGCAAGGGGGGGTATGGACCGAAATCTTCAACTTAAGGAAATGCACGTCGGCTCTATCGATGCGAAGAACGAACTTCTTCAAGACATTCGGGCTAGCACTGGTTTCTTTAAGAAATCTTTTTT
>Ga0105052_10001659_pt1 | contig 28726 bp, 23 predicted proteins | sample FRY03_FD_78094 | JGI IMG/M metagenome (GOLD analysis project Ga0105052, IMG submission 78094) | Freshwater microbial communities from Lake Fryxell liftoff mats and glacier meltwater in Antarctica - FRY-03 | ecosystem: Environmental > Aquatic > Freshwater > Ice > Glacier meltwater ... | reverse complement strand
TAAAATTTACTTTACAATTAACACAAAAGAATTTGCCCAAATCTATCAAAATACTATCTTTTTATCTAATAATATTCATAAATTCACTATTAATTTATAGTATTTCCTTTGGTCAAATTATAATTAATGAATTTATGCCAGCACCGGCATCAGATGACCAAGAGTGGATAGAATTATTCAATAATGGCAATGATTTACAGGTAGATACTCTGAGAGTGGCGGATAATATTACAAGTAAATTTATTACTAATATTGTACTCAAATCCAATGTATATTATGTGATTGCAAAGGACACAAACCTCTTGAAAAACAAGTATAAGTATCTAAATACAATACCTTATAATGAAGTTAGATTTTTGGAGTTAGCTTTTCCAATATTGAATAACACGATAGACGAGATCAAAATATACTATAGCTCTAAAAGTAATAAAATAACAAATAATTTATTAGATTCTGTTTATTATGATATGAAAAGTGGAGCTGCTGGTAAGTCTTTTGAAAGGGTAAATCCGGAGATAAATATTAATGAAGCAGGTAATTTATTAATTTCAATTGATAAATTCAATGCCACAGCAGGTAAAATCAATAGCAATACAAAATTTGAATATGACATTATAAATAATTGGGTTAATTTCATTGATAATAAAATTTATATTAATTATTCCAATTTTAGTGAAAAATTGATTGAAGAATATCGAATAAAGGTAATTTTAAATTCAGATAGTACAAATAATTCCGAAATAATTGTTTTAGACTCTGTATTGAAAAATTTAGAAAAGAATCAAACTAAGGATTTTGTCATTGATATCGATACTTATCTGAGCAAATTTAAAATTGGTGATGAAATAGTATTTGATATAATTACAGAGAATAATAGAGATAAAAGAAAAGATAATGATACTTTAAAAATTAACTATACCGTCCCTTATCCCCCAAATTCTTTGGTCATTAGTGAATTTTGTACAAATGTAAATAGTTATGATACAAATACTGTCAAAAGTAATATTGATTCAGTAGAAAATCAAAAATTTATATTAGAAGATAGAATTATGGGCGAATTTGTAGAAATCTACAATAATTATGAAACAGAAATTAATCTAAATGGTTATAGATTTGAAAAGCTGATAACAAAAGACAAAAAATCAGGTATATTGATAAATCAAGATTTGATTATCAAACCCAAAGAATATGGTTTAATTGTCTGGGATTCTGCTTTTTTTGTGAGTTTTCCGAGTGTAAAGGCAACAAATAGTATGTATTTTATACAAAAGCCATCATTTAATCTAAATTCAACAAAAGATATATTTTATTTGATTGATAAGTCAAATAATATAATTGATAGTGTTACTTATAGTGACAAATTGCATTCAAGTTTGTTTATTAATATCAAAAATATAAGTTTAGAAAAAATCAATAATACAATTATTAACAATGATTATAATCAAAGTAATTGGAGTAGTTGTTTGGACATCAATGGTGCCACTCCATTAAAACCCAATTCGATAATATTTACAAACTCAACTGATAATAATATTGAAATAAGCCCTAATCCTTTTGCACCGACAAAATCTATTAATAATAGTGAATGCAAAATCACATATTCATTAGGAGAAGGAAGTTATATTATTAGTGCATACATATTTGATTTGTATGGAAATAAAGTAAAAACAATTGTAGACAACAAAGCATTACCCAAAAATTATGAGTTAATTTGGAATGGTAAAGATGAAAATGGCAACTTTTTGAATATTGGTGCGTATGTTGTTTTAGTCGAGGCAGTTAATTATAATTCAAATAATATACAACAATTGAAAAAAGTGGTAGTTTTGGGCGATTAAATTTCTTCTTATTCAAGATTATAAATAAACTAAAAGCAAAAATATGAATGGAACTCAGTTTATTGATTATATGATACCTATTATTTCGCAAATGAGCATAGGACCCGTTATAATTGCAATATCTATTATTTTTATTAAATTTTCACCCAAAAAAATAAATAATATATATGGCTATCGTACCAAAAACTCAATGAAAACTCAAGAAGCGTGGGATTATGCAAATAATACTTTTGCGAAAAACTTTTTATACATTGGTATAATTACAACCACTGCTCAAATCATTGCGACTATGTTATTTGATCATATTATAGGTATTTTCGTTGGACTTACTACGATGTCAGTTTTGATATCTGTGTTAGTAACGATAATAGAAAAAAATTTAAGAAAATGATCTATGAAAATAATCTATGAAAATAATCTATGAAAAGAAGTCTAATTGAACCAAATATTCAAATAAATTTAGACTTTTAACAATAATTTATTAAATTGCTAAATTAGTAATCTAAAAAAATACATTAATATATTTCATAATATTAGAAGTAATTTACTTTATGAATAAAAAAATCACATATAGTAAAGAATATATTATAGAAAATACTTATAGTTATATCAAAACTAACGGTTTACAAGGAATAACAACTCGTAAATTAGCTAAATTTTGTCATTGTTCGACGGCACCTTTTTATCAATATTTTAGTTCAATTGATGAAGTGGTATTAGAAGCCCTCAAAATTGGTGTTGAAGATATTTTGAATTATACTAATAAGAAGTATTCTGATAGATTATTTTTGAATATTGGAATGGGTGTTATACTTTTTGCAAGGGACAACTCTAATATTTATAAAGAAATAATGCTCAATTCGGAATTTTATAAAAAATATGCCGAAGATAGACTGAATACACTTAGATTTAAAGCAAAAGAAGACCCAAGATTTGTGAATATGGAGAATGTGGATTTACAAGAGATAATTGACAAAATGTGGATTTATGTTTTTGGTTTGGCAACTTTAGTAAGTCTAAAATTAACCGAAGAGGTAACAGAGTTTTTTGTTATGAACAAACTACTTAGTGCTGGTTCAATTATAGTTGGCGATGCAATAGAAAAAGCAGATGCAAAAATTGGAAAATAATTATTTTACAAATAAATAGAGGAAAAATGAAAAAATCAAATACAATATTAACTAATATATGTAAAGAAATATTTAGTCTGGCAGTGGCTTCGTTAACTTTTTTATTCTTAGCTAATCCTATGATTGCCCAAGAAGAGATGTTGGAGGATAATAGCAAAAAGACTAAAAAAACGGAAAATTTTAATGATGAACAAGTAGAAAAAATAGATGAAAAAACAAGATATTATAAAGAAAAATATGAATTAAAATTAGAAAAATCTTGGGATGAAGTTTGGGCAGCTTGTTTATCTGTTGTTGAAGACCTAAAATGCCAAATAATCCAAAAGAAATCAAGCCAAACTGAGGTAGAAGGACTAAACAAAGGTTCGATACAAACTGATTTTTGCGTATTTGCCTCTGGTAAAGAAGAAGTTAAAGATTCACTTATAAAATACAGTTATAATATGCCTACCATTAGAGGTGGCGTTTGGGAAAATGCACGTATTCAACATAAATTCATATTAAAAGAAGCTGAAGATATGTCCATTAATTTATCGCTAAAGAGTGAATTGAGTGGCAGAGAAAAGAATGTTACAAACCAAGTGCATTTTTGGCAATCAAACGGATATTTGGAAACTATGGCTATCGAACTTCTAAAAAAGAAATTGAACATTACCAATTAATGATTTAATTTAAGTAAATTATAGAACGTAATAATAGAACGTAATAATAGAACGTAATAATAGAACGTAATAATAAAATATAATAATAAAACATAATTAATTTAAGAATAATCTTTTATGAGTTTTCTAACAAAATCATTGGTTTTAATTCAATTTATATTAAATATAGCTTTTATGGGTTTGATTTTCATCAAGCCCTATATTTTAGATGATGTATTTTCAGATAGTGGCACTAAACTCAATTTTAAAGGTATTTATGATAATCCACTGATTTATTTTATAGTAATTTTGGGATTTATTTTGAGTTTTTATTTATTTATGAGGCTACTTATAGCGTTTATAAGCAAAAAAAATGATGTAAATACTAATATCAATCTAAAATTTGAAAAAAAGTGGATATATTATACTATATTTACTATTTTGTTCTTTGTGGTTTTATCCATGTATCACAATACTTTCGTTAGATATTCAAATATTACACCTGACTACAAAGCAGAGGTACAAACCAAAATGCGTGTATTAAAGTAGTAAATCGTAGAGTTAAGATGTTTAGAGTAAGATATTAAAAAAGTATTGTCATTTAATTTTTAAGAACTTATTTTGTTAAATACTTTCGTAAATTTTTCTAACATAACATCAGGGGTAGTAGTTTTTATAATAAAATCTACAATATTTTGTTTTGAAAGGTTTATTATTAGTTCTTTCGAGTTTATTGCAGTTATGGGCAAAACAGGCAAATTTTTAGTTGTATCACTTTTCCTCAAAAACTTCAAGAACGAATATCCATCTATGTATGGCATCTCCATATCCAATAAAATCAAATCTGGTAATTGTTTTTTTAGATATTCTAATGCTTCTTTAGGATTTTCCATTTCAATTGATTTTATATTATAATTTATTTCTAATAATTTATATAAATATTTCCTAAATAATTTATTATCATCTAATACCATTATCTTTAAATTAGAAAAATCTTTAATTAATCTCTCGTTAATTTCTTGTTTCAACACTACAATTTCAGTTTTTTGTGAAATCTCTGAAGACTTTTCTTTCAAATTATCGTTAGTGCTTTCGGAGTTAGTCATAATTTTAAATTATAAAGAAAATTAAGTAAAATATTAAATACAAATAATAAACACAAAATATGAAAAATAGTAAAATTTTATTTTAAATTACTAATACAAAATTATTTTAGTACTTTAATAAACAAATTTTGTATCATAAATGTCTCGTCATCTGTTGTAGATTTTAGTTTATAATCTATTTCTGCTAACATTTTGAGTGCCAACTCTATCTTCTCTTCACCAATTTTTTTCATTGCACTAAAGTAATCATCAAAAAAGTAAGGCGAAATACCTATTTTGGGAGCAATGCTAAATTTATCAGACGGATTATCTACATCAGATAGCTTGAATAAAGTTATAAAATATCTTGACAACACACTAACTATAAATACACCTTGTTTGCTATTTTGTTGCAATTTATTTAAAATCTCAATCGATTTACTCAAATTTTTATTTCCAATTGCTTTTTGCAAATCAAAAATAGTAAAATCTGATGAGCTTCCAGACAAATAATTAATATCTTCAATTGATATAACTTTATCTTTATTATTCAGAAAATATATACAAATTTTGTTGATTTCATTATCCAAACTTCTTAGTGAATTATTATTCTGTACAATCAAATAATTCAGTGCTTCACTATTAATTTGTAAATTATTATCTTCAAATTTATTCTTTGTCCAACTTAACATATTACTAACATTCAACTCGCCAAATTCTTTGTAAAAACCATTATTAATTAAGAAGTCAAATGGAAATTTTAATGATTTTGCTATTTTTTTGTATTTTTCTGAAGTTTTGCTATGACTACTTATTCCATTTATGCTTGTAGGAGCTCCCAAAAGTATTAAATAGGTAGATTTTTGAGGATTATTCAGATATTTTTCAAATTTAACGTAGGTTTCTTTAGATTTTTTATCTGTTTTATCAAATAATTTATTAAAATCTCTAACTACAAGCACTCTTTTGTCGCCCATCATTGGATAAGAGTTTGCAATTGAAATGAGTCCATCAATATCTAAATCTCCACTACTTCTAACATCAAAATTAAAGGTATCACTTTCATCAGTAACTAATAATGAAATGACATTTTCATAGCATTCATCTATCAAAAAATCTTCATTACCAAAAAGTAAAAGTATATTTGGTATTTCGTTTTTATCTTTAAAAAACTTCATTTGCCTATTTTATAATTTTTTTAACTAATGATATATCTATCAAAATCTACTTTATCTAATTTTGTCTAACTTAATCTAACTCAATCTAACTTAGTCAATCTTTCCAAATTATTTAATATAATTTAATGCCTGCTTTGTTGCATCAGTCATAGGTTTAATTGAGATATCACTTCCAACAGCTTTATTCATCCAAGAATTGGGTAGAATTTTACCAATTTTACAAAATCTCTCAACTTCTTTTGCAAAAATAGCATTTTTATCAGGATTATTTTTACTATTTTTATTAGAATTTGAGTTGATCAATTCATCTATATGGTTATCTAATTGAAATTCAATAATATGACCAAGTGGATAAGCAGATAAATAAAGTGGATAATCAATCGAATGTGAATATATAGCTAATATGGTTTGGTCTTTTATTCCGAATATTTCTGCATAATATTTATTCCACACTTCTTTTGCGATATTATTGACTGCAACATTTAGTTCTTTGGGAGTGGCGTTAGGATTATTGTATAGCCATTTCCAAATGTATTGATCAACTAAAGCTACACCCATTATTTCGTAAGTAGCCCAAAAATTATCCAAAGTATATAAGTATTTTTTTGTTTCATCATTACTCTCTAATCCCAAAAGCTGCAAATCTTTCATCTGAAACAAAAATGCAATTGCCTCTGTAAAGGCATTATTTGGCACTCCGGCAATCAAATACTCTTCAATATCGTATAATGAAAAAGTCTGCTCAACGTTATGACCAAATTCGTGAATACCGATATTGTAACCTTTGTAGTCCATACCATCTTCACCAATTCTTGTTCTTAAATACGACTTTTGATTTTTGGATTGTGCCCCCCAAGCGTGCCCTGCACCTTTTGACGGCTCTACATCTATTTTTGTTACCAAAAATTCTGCTTTTGATTTTGTAAATCCCAGTTTTGTAAGTATCAAAAACAAGTCATCTTGGACTGCTTCTGCATTTGGATATTTTGCTTTTGTTAATTTGTTGAGGTCTTCTTCATTTATATTGCTTCGAGATTTGAACCCATCATACCAAATGTCAAAAGGTTCCAAATCTCTATTTAGTCGAGATTTGATTAATTTTGCAACACTTTTTATTTCTGGTGTAGTAAGAAATTGAATAAATAGCTTTTCTATATTTGCTTGAGTTATTTCGTATTCACTATCAAATTTTCGTTGGAAATAGTTTTTGTAATTTGGGTAGTATTTATCTGAGTTTTTAATTGCATTAAAGTTATTAAGTATATGTTGGTATCTGATATTGTTTTCTGGTTTAGTAAGATTAGTATCTTTAATTAGTTTGTTATTTTGGTCAAACAATTGATTGGTTATAGGATTCCAGAAATTACTATTAGAATTAATTACAGAATTGGGTATTTCTTGAGAAATGATTTTTGTCATTATATTATAAATTAATTTTTGATTTACAATACCATTGTCTTTTGAATAATTTGATTTTAACTCATCTCTCAAATTCCAATGAGATATTAATTTCATATTTTTTGGGAAATTGGTGTTGAAATCTTTATCTACTATATTTCCCATATAAATGTAATAATTAGCAATATAATTATCGGCATCATTTTGAGCTTTGGTAATTGCTTGATTAATTTCTGCTGGCACTTTTGTTGTAAAATAATCCCCTAATCTTGCTTTTGCCCAATCTCTTTGTGTCCAATTTTGGGATAGTTTTGTTTTTTGGTCTAATGAATAACTTGGGAAATTAAGCGTTATTATATATGCTAAATTATTTGAATAAAAGTCAGAATTAAAGTGAGATGATGGTTCATAACTCGAGAAAATATCATCTATCACACCTAAGTGTTCATAATTAGGTGAATTTAGATGTGAAGGTCGTTTTAGCTCTAACGAAATATCATTAAAAGCACCATTTATGACCTCAAAATTATGACTAAATCTATCAAACAGCTTTTCTAAATCATTCTCATCAGATATAAAATTATTAAAAACAAATTGTTGAAATTCTAATGGTTTACCTTCCCAAATATTTGCCGTTTGAGTTACGCATTTTGTTATTTTTTGCAAAAGTTCAGGTTTATTATTTGCAGCCAATGAGTCAATAGTTTTATTAATTAGTGCTTTACTGATTGATATCTTTTGAGTTTGTGTCATTGCTGTGTTTATTGAGAATAATACTGTAAATAATAAAATTGTAACTTTAAGTATATTTTTATTTTTTGCTTCTGTTTTAATATCTGTTACAATTTCCATTATATCGAATAAGTTTTGAATTATTTTCATATTATTTAGAGTTTAATTTAAATTATAGAATTGAGAATTATAAAAGTGTTTAGAAAAATCTTCATTTTAAAAATATAAATATAAAGATATTTTAGTTAAAAATTCTCAAAATTATGTTAAATTATAAAGTATTATAGAGTAAATTCTAATAATAAATTCTAAAATCCTTATTAATTCTTTACAAAATCCTTACAAAAACGAATAAAAATTATTAAAAATTAAAAATTAAAGATATTAAAGTGAAAAATTTTCAAGAGCAAGTACAAACATTTATAGAAAATACAGAAAAGCTTTTTTCTGATAATAATTTTATACAGACCCAAAAAGATAATGGGCATAATCCCAAAAAAATAGCAGTATTTGATTTGGATAATACTTTAATAGATGGTGATATTTCTGATTGTGTTTTTGCATATATCAAAAGTCAAGGAATTGAAACCAAAATAACTTGGGATGAATTCCATCACCAATTAATACATAACACTCGTAAGATTTTTTTGGACTTCCCTACTTTATTTGAGAATATCAAAAAAAATGACATTATTCATTTTACTAAGGAAGTGCTAAAGTTAGAGAAAGTGAGTTTTATTGAAAAAGGCAAAAATTACTCAACAACTGTCCCAAAAATCAAAAATGAATTTGTTTGGCTAATTGACCTTTTGAGACAGCATAATTATGAAATTGGTGTTATATCTGCGAGCCCTGAAGATGTTGTTCGTACAATATCTTATGAGTTTTATAAATTAGAATCAGAAAAAGTCAGAGGGATCAGAAGTATTTTCCATGAAAATGATATTGATAAACATCATTATTATTCAAATAAAATCGAGTTACCAACTACCGTTATCGAAGGCAAAGAGATTATATATAAAGAAATGTTTGATTATCCACCGATATTAACGGCTGGCGATAGTATGAACGATATATTTATGCTAAATCTAACACATAATAATGGAGTTTCATTAATTTGCAATGAGAATATTGAAAAAAGGCAAAAAATAAAACAACATCTGCTTCCTCATATTAATACTATTGAGTTGCATTATTAAATATTAATTCTTAATTCAATTATAAATATTATTACAACTGTTATAATAAAATTTATAATAAATTTTTAAAGATAACAAAATTATTCAAGTACAAAAAAGAACATAATTATATGGAACATATACTAATTACACATTCGGTTCTTAGATGGCTGATACTTATATCATTTACATTGTTAATTTTGATAAGTGTAAAAAACTACTCACAAAACAAAGAATATTCAAAATTGGATAACATATTGAGGTCATCATCTTTAGGATTTTTGCATTTACAGTTTTTGATTGGTTTCTTTCTATACTTTGTTTTTAGCCCATACTCCAAATCATTTTTAAATTTTCAATTTGATAGTTATGAATTAGCTTTTTTTGGAATTTTTCATTTTATTTTGGGTGTTGCAACTGTTGTAATCGGTACAATGGGAAGTGTAAAAATCAAGCATGAAACAGACTCAAGACAGAAGTATAGAAAAACAATCGTTTATTTTGGTATAACATTAATCCTTGTGATATTGATGACTCCTTGGCACAGACCTCTTCTGAGAATGATGGGGCAATAAAATTAATAAATTTACTTAATTACTTAATAACATAATTAATAAATTCAGTTCAAAACAAATAATAGAAATAATAATAATATCAATAAAATGGATAATCTAAAAAAATTAAGAATAGTAGCGATAGTAGAAGGAATTTCGATGTTGGTGATATTATTTGTAACGATGCCACTCAAATACATGTATAATAACCCTATGCCCAATAAGTTTAGTGGGATTATCCATGGGTTTTTATTTATGACCTATCTTTATTACGTTTATACATGTAATTTGACTCAAAAGTGGGACAAAAAAACATTAGTTATATTAGTTTTAGCTTCAATCTTACCATTCGGTCCTTTTATAATAGACAAAAAATATCTAAAACATTAATAAGAAATAAATACAATTAAACTTAGTAATATATAGTCATAAATGAAAAATTTATTAATCTTGCACGGTGCTATAGGCTCTCAAAAACAATTTTTGGATTTGAGTAATTTGCTTAATGACACTCAAAATTCCAACTTTTCTGATTACAAAATACACCTTTTGGACTTTTCTGGTCACGGCGGTAGAGAATTTGGTAGAGAATTTGGTGGAGAGTTTGACAGAGAATTTAGCATCAATAAATTTACTAATGAAGTTGTTGATTATATAAGTGCAAATAATGTTAGTGAATTAGATATATTTGGCTATAGTATGGGCGGATATGTAGCAATAAATTTAGCATTAAATTTATCAAAAAACATTAATAAACCCAATAACTATAATTTCAAAATCAATAAAATCTTTACATTAGCTACAAAATTTGAATGGAGCGAAGCAATAGCTGCTAAAGAAATCAAAATGTTAGATGCAGATAAAATCTTAGAAAAAATACCAAAATTTGCTGAGGAACTTCAAAAAAGACATTATCCGAATGATTGGAAAGAGGTATTGGACAAAACTGCCAAAATGATGATAGAAATGGGAAAAAACAACCCACTAAAATTAGAAGAACTTAATCAAATACAAACAGAAATTAGAATTGCAATTGGAGATAGTGATACTATGGTAACGTTGCAAGAAACAATCAATGTATTTAACAATTTACCCAACTCATCACTATTAATATTACCCAATACTCCACATCCAATAGAAAAAGTGAATTTAGAAAGATTAACTTATGAATTTAATCAATTTTTTTTAAGATAATTATTTTATGTTGACAATATAAATCATTAGTATCAATCAATCTATTTTACAGAAGGTAATTTCCCAAATTGTGGAAAATTGATAAATATAATTTAGTACTCCAAAAGAATACCTATAGACTATTAAGTGATTTATAATAATTTTTATATATTTCTATTAATTCACTCAAAATAATTGCCGTTGCACCCCAGAGAGGCGTTTGAGTATCAGCAACCCTTGAAATATCCCAAAAAGGTACGTCTAATTTTTTGCCCATTAAGTCCCAATTTTCAATTTTTAAGTTATTTATATTTGACAAAAAATCCAACTCAACAAAAAAGGCTTTATCAACTTCATCTTGGCTAATAATCAAATCTTGAATTATTTTGTCATTAGAAACTTCGGTGTTATAAAATGCAACAAAGGGAGTTATAATTGAATTCGATGGAGGAGCCACCAATGGAGACAGCTGCCCAACAATCTCATAGTTGCTTGACGGAAACCCCTACTTCTTCAAACATCTCTCTAACAGCAGTCTCTAAATCCGTTTCATTTTCATCTTGTCTGCCCCCAGGGAAAGAAATTTGACCGGTATGACTTTTGAGTTTACTACTTCTTTGAGTTAACAATACAGAGTATTTGGTAATATTAGTTAAATTATTTGATAAATTATTAGAGGGATTATTATATTGATTAGTAGATTGACAAATAGATAAACGTTCGGTTTCATTATTGAAATGTGTGTTGATTAGAGCCAAAACTGAAGATTTTTTATTAATTCCACTTTGAGTAAAACTTTTTATAGATTCGTGTCTCGAAGCGGGAGCCATTAATTTTTGTGCTTCAAAACCAGGTAAAGTATTAGAATTTATTACTTGAGATAAATAGTTTTTGAATTGCATAACATTAAATCTAATTGAATTACTTAATTTTTTAATTAAAATTTAAAAATATTAATTTATAATTGAAACAATAATAAAAAAATTATGTAAATTAAAAATTATATAACATATTTTTGTAAACTTTATTTTAAATGAGTTTCTTTTACAATTATGCAAATGAATAAATCACAAAATATTGATGATTTTGCTGAAAAAGTATTTTTTGTAGTGAATAAAATACCAAGCGGAAAAGTTACGACTTATGGAGCTATTGCTCAGAAGTGTGGAATGAAGTCATCTGCTCGCCAGGTAGGTTATCTATTGAAGATATGGGCTAAGCAATATGCTTTGCCGTATCATAGAGTAATTAATCGTAAGGGTATATTGACTGGCAAAAATGCTTTTGGAACAACCAGCGGAGTGAATAATATGGTAAGTCTTTTGGAAATTGAAGGCATAATTGTAAATGATGATAAAGTTGATATAAAGTTGTACGAATGGGATATGAATGAAATTAATAACCTTTAAATAGTTAAAGATTTGTTAATATTTATTTGTTAAATCTTAACAGTTTTAAAATAAATTTTAAATTTTCAAAAATATTTAATATATTTGCAAGTTATAGTTATTACGAAAATAAATACTTTTTTTAGAAAGAGGTCGAGTTGGATATATTTAAAAAATGTTTGGATTTTAATAGGGTAGAGGAAGTTAAAGCTGCTGGTTTATACCCTTATTTTAGACCAATTGAAGAAAATGAAGGACCAGTTGTCCATATAGAAGGTAAAAGAATGATTATGGCAGGCTCAAATAACTATTTGGGTTTGACTGCGCATCCAAAAGTAAGAGAAGCTGCAATAAAAGCTATCGAAAAATACGGTACTGGTTGCTCTGGCTCTCGTTACCTCACTGGTACATTAGATCTGCATATTGAATTAGAAGAAAGATTAGCTAAATTTTTGGGTTTCGAGTCTGTATTATTATTTAGCACTGGATATCAAACTGCACTTGGTACAGTTTCGACTATGGTTTCAAAAGGCGATTACATTATCTCTGACAAAGAAAATCACGCTTGTATCGTAAACGGTGCGATGATGGCGAAAGGTATGTTGGCAGAATTTGTCAGATACAAACACAATGATATGGAAGACTTAGAAAAAGTATTACAAAAGCTTCCTGAGTCAGTTGGAAAATTTATAGTAACTGATGGAGTTTTCTCCGTTACAGGTGAAATAGTAAATTTACCAGATATGATAAAAGTTGCCAAAAAATATGGCGCCAGAGTAATGGTTGATGATGCTCACGCTACTGGTGTTATTGGTAAAGGTGGACGTGGGACACCATCTGAGTATGGTTTGACCGAAGAAACTGATATGTTGATGGGTACTTTCTCAAAAACTTTTGCTTCTTTAGGTGGATTTGTGGCTGCTCCCGAGAGAGTTATCAATTATATCAAACACACTTCGTCTGCTTTGATATTTTCTGCAAGTCCGACACCTGCTTCTTGTGCTGCTACTTTGGCTGCATTGGATATTTTGGAAGCAGAACCACAATTGGTCGACAAATTAATTGCTAATGCAAATTATATGCGTAAAGGATTTGCTGAATTAGGATTTAATGTAATCCAAAGTCAAACTGCAATTGTACCTGTAATTGTTGGTGATTTAGAAAAAGCATTAATGCTTTGGAGAAAACTTTATGATGCTGGGATTTTCGTAAATGCGTTTATTCCACCAGGCGTTCCTCCAACTATGTCAATGATGAGAACAAGTTATATGGCATCGCACGAAAAAGAACATTTAGACGCAATTTTAGATGCTTTCAGTACTGTTGGTAAAGAATTTGGAATTATTAGTTGATTTTGTTAGTTAATAATATTCAAATTTTACAGTTAATAAAAGAAAGGTTATCATTTTATCAATGATAACCTTTTTTTATGTTTTTTTAATGTTAATTAAAATTAATCATTTTCTAATTCAACTAAAAATTCTTCAATAATTTTTGTTTACCATTTTCAATTTCATTTACTTCTATTAAAGCATTTTTATTTCCATCAAAAATCTTGTTTCATTATAAATATTATTAATTGAAATTAGATTTATTATTCTAATGATATAAATAACTTAGATGTTCGCAGTTACGTAAATTCAAATCACATCTTTCAATATTTAGTGGAAGATTAAGTACTCTCGAACCTATTTCGATGATAAAAGGCTTAAGTTCATCAAAATTATTAACTTCTATCTGCAATGGCACTTTATTTTTGGTGAAATTTATAAAATTAATATCCAAAAGTTTTTGATTGTATAATGACAATCTATTATACCCAAAATCTAATTTTTCTAACATTTTTAGAGCTATCCAACCATTTATAATTGGTCTTGGGTCATCTTTTATCATGTGAAATTTTTCAAATCTCGCCTTAAAATCCTCTGCCAGACAGTCAACACGATTTAGTGTTTTGAGAATACTTTTTTTGTTGACAGACTCGATGAAATTATGAAAATTACCCATTAGCGCCTCTCTCATATCCATTTTGTAAAAGTTTTTAAGAGTATTTTGTAATGTTTGATTGTTTAAAGTGTTGTAATATCTAAATGCATCATTGACTAATTTGTGTTTCAATGGTAATTTGCTTAGGCAGCATTCAATTTCTTTTTCTCTGTGCATTCTAAATACATTAACAGTCGCCTCAGAACTTGGGAAATATTTTTGTACAGCATCTAAAATATTATCATTACCATTTGACATAAATGATTTAGAATTATAGCCTCTTTTGACTAATCTTCCAAATAAATTATTCCATACTTGAGGGGATTCAGAGATGCCAACTTCATACCCTATAATCATTGATGACAATCCATCAACTGCAATAGCCATATACATACTGTTGTTGCTTGTATCAGAACTATGGTAATCACCAATTCCCTCTCCGTGGTAATTACAAGCAAAACTTTTTCCCAATAGATAAACTATATCCGAATTTTTATTTGCAGAAGTCGAATCTAAATAATCTTCCCAATTTGGTGAGTTAGTTAGAGATTTTCTTATTTTTTGATTAATTCGATGTGGCGAACTATTATATAAAGGCACTATATCACGTACTGTTGCACCTAATAAATACATTTCTGTAAGTATATTGATATCTGGTTTGGGTGGTTTGAGTTTATTAACTGTCCAAGTTTTTTGGCAACTTTTACAACGCATTCGGGTACCACCATTATTGGTCGTACCATGTTTTATGACTTCATCACTTCCACATTTTACACAGGCAATTATTTCTTCATCTACTAACATATTAAATATAGTCTTTTACTTTTTGTAATTTTAAATATTGCTATATTTAAAATTACAAAAAAATTATCAATTTATTTACAACTTTATAAATTTAGAAAAATAACTTTCATTTCCAATAATGATATTTACAAAATAAACACCCATTTGTAAATCAGAAATATCAATTAAAATTTCATTATTTATTAATTCGTATTTTACTTTTTTTGTTTGTCCAATTTCATCAATAATTACTACATTATTGATTTCTTCGTTGCTATTAAATGACAATTCTTCAAGTTTGATTTTTACATTTTCTGTAATATCAGTTATAGGATTTGGATATGTAACTAAGCTATTTTTCGAAGTATTATCCTCAATACTTAAGATTTTGACATCTAATAAATCATCAATAATACTAATATTTGAAGTTTCATAAATATCCTCAATATCAAAATTCAAAATTGTAATAGAGTTTAAATCTGGGTATACGGCTGAAAAACCAACAACATCTTCTGTTCCCGCTAACAATATATTTTGATAAATATTCATTGCGTCACTAATCTGAGGAATTATACTTCTGATTGGTTTATTAACTAAGTTGTTTTTGTTTAATTTTAAAACATTTTGATAAATATTAGAAGTAGTATTTTTAGTATCAATTATTTCTACACCAAAATCTTGACTATAATTTTCATTAACTATCTTTTCATTTATAATAAATTTAAAGGCACTCCAAATTCTGTGTTCTGGGTGGGTAAGTGAAAGATTATAAAAAATATCTGCTCCAGAAATTACCAATGATTTACCAGACATAAACAAATCAACTAACATTTCAGCTTCGGTCGAATCCAAATCACCATTGCTTTTGTTTACCAAAACAGTTTTAGAATAGTTTGATTGATTTAACATTTTTTGATAGTCATTTTGATTAAAATTTACGTAATCAAATTGCTTAAAGTTTAGATAATTATTATAACTTGAAATAGAATCAGAAAGTGAAGTAAGATTACAATTAATAATATCAAATTCATCTGTAAAGTATGAAATCAAGATGTTTCTATCAAATCCATCATTAGTTTTTAAATTTACCTGTGCATCTCCAATGCCTTTTTTGCCAGTAGTTAATTTTATTCCACAGTTTTGAGTGCCACCTGCTTCTAAGTCAAACTTTTCTGAAATATTTTCTAATCCCCAACTATCTGACGTTCGAGATGACTTATTAGAGCTTAGAGTTACTGATAATTTATTATCACCAGTGTTTTCACATAGCCAATTCTTGTCAAAGATAGTGTTGCTGCTCCCCACTTTTTGATTTGCACCAATTGAAGTAACTTTAAATTCGGCGAACAAATCTAATCCACTTACTAAAAGTAGTATTAAAAATAATTTAAAAAATCTTAAAAATCTAAAATCTAAATTTGTAGAAATTAACATACATACCCTTTAATATAATTTATAAATAAAATTAGATCTTAATTGAAATAACAATGAAAACTAATTAAAATGAAAATAAATTGAAACTTAACAAAAATAAATGCGTAGTACAAAGCGTACTAGTTTTCATAGCCCGTGGTCGGAGCAAATCCTAAAAATTTTCATAGCTTAATTTAGGTATTGCTCCGGCTTATTTTTATGAGTCTAATTTAAGCCTATTTCAATTCAATAACATCGCCAGAAATATTAAAAACTTTATTACCATATCCACCAACAAACAACAACTCATCTATTGAAAATTCTTTATTATTATCTAAAATATCAGTTATACCATCTAACAAATAGTAATTTAATGAATTATTTGTAAATGTGAAATTATTATTAATCAATATATTTCCCAAATTATGTCCTCGATAACCTATCACAACAAAATTATTAGTCAAATTATCAGTCGAATTGTTGTCTTGGTCTGTAAACATAAGGTCAGAAATAAAAAAAGTATTTCCCGATAATGAATTTATATCGAATATTTCTGTAAATTCTATAAATCTTTTATTTTTCTCAAATGGAGTAAAAATTACTTTTGAACTTGAAATCAATAAATAGCCAAAATTTGTTTCTCTGACTTTCGTAATACCTTTCATTTCGTAATTTGATAAATCAACTTCTGTCCAATTTTCTCCAAAATCATTTGTAATATATAGTATAGCGGTATTATAACTATTATCCAAACTCCCAGCCACATAACCGCTACCATCTTTGTTGATTTTTATAGTTTCCCAAAACACTTCATCAACAAAAGAAGTATCTACCCAATTAATACCACCGTCAATAGTTTTGAAAATTTTGCCATTTGTACCTGCCACCCAACCAATGTTTATATCTATAAAACTAATAGAACTATAACTTTGATTGCTTTGTATTTGAATTTTTTTCCAATCTAATCCAGAGTTTGTAGTTTTGAATATTATACCTTTTTCTGTGGTAATGATTCCTAAATTATTATCATAAAAGTATAAGTCTAACAAAGGTTGTTGCGTATCTAAATTTACTTTTTTCCAACTACTTTCATTTTTGTAATAATAAGTACCATTTGTGCCACAAGCAAATGTTAAATTGCCTACTTTAACAATTTTATTTAGATATATTTGTTCCGAAGAGCTTGATATTGGTGAATCTCCAGCACAACCTATAATTAGAAAACTAAATAAACTAAACATACAAAATAGAATATATACATTTAATGTCTTATGAAATTTAAAGTTATTAAATTTAGTAAATTTAGCAAAGTTCAAAAATTTATAAAAATTAGGAAACATATTAAACATATTGTAGTTATTAAAAAAGTGTTATTTCGGTCAAAATTAAAGATAATAAGCTCAAACTAATTATAAGGAATTTCTATTTTGGCAATAGTGAATTTGCCGAGTTCACTTTCATAAGTGATATGACCATTCAATAAATCTAACCAAGTTTTCGTAATAAATAGACCTTTATTTTGATTATTAATACCATCTTCATTAATATTATTATCAATATTTAAATTACTTACATTATTGATAATTGGATTAAATAAATTATTTATTTTACTTGTATCAAACCCTTTACCATAATCTTTGACACCAAAAGATAAATAGGGTATATGATTATAAATAATTTTTTTTATAGAAACATCAATAATTCTACTTCTAAAAGAATATTTCACAGCATTTTCAAATAAATTATTTAAAATTTGATATATCATATTTTTGTCAGAATATATTGTGTAGTCCTCTGCAGAAAGTTCATTAATCAAATTTATTTTAAATTTATTTTTATTAATATCCTTATGCGCTTCTATAAGCTCTAAAATAAGTTCATAGAAATTAAATTCTTGTTTGTATGTTTTTATATTTTCTAAATTATAATTATTGAGATTTAATACATTATCTAATAAAATCACCATACTTTTGATAGCATTATTTACTTTAAGGATATTTTTATTAAATTGCTCAGTACTCTTGATTTCAAAGAACTTTTCTAATAAATATATAGAAGTCTGAATTATAGTTAGTGGTGTTCTAAATTCATGAGAAACAGTTGTGATAAATTTAGATTTTAATTCTAAATATTTTTTTTCTTCTTGTAAAGTTTCTAAAATCATATTTTGACTTATTTCTAATTGTTTTGTTCTGTCTTTTACTAATTTTTCGAGATTAGTATTGATAGTATGTAATTGTTTTTCTTTTTCCTTAATTTCAGTAATATCAATTATGGCACCATCAAAATATATTTCTCCATTTTCATCGGTTTTTTTGGTAAAGGAATTAAGACCCCAAAATTCTGTTCCATCAAGTCTTCTAAATTTAATTTCGTGGTTGGATACTTGAGATACATCTTCATACTGTTTTATATAATCAGTTCTAGGATTTTTATCACTATATAGATTTTCAACTCCAAATCCATTCATTTGGTCTAAATCATCGAAACCAAACATCAAATGAGTAGCCTTGTTTGCGTAAACGACTCCTTTTTGGGGAGTAGTTCTGTACAAAGCTTCTTTAATATTGGTATTTATAGAACTTATTAATTCTTCATTTTCTTTTATTATTATGTCTTTTTCGTAAGACTCTGTAACATCTTGAAAAGTACCATAAATTTTAACTAATTCTCCATTTTCAATTAATGGATATCCAGTTGATTTTACCCATTTAATTTCGCCTAAGGCATCTTTAAATCTAAACACTTCTTGAAATTCTTCGAAATTATTAATTAAATTGTTTGCGTAATGAGTAATCTTATTTTTATCTTTGCCGATATAAAAATCTATGGCACTTTCTACTTCAATTTTATTTCCAATTTTTAGTCCATGTATTTTATATGTTTGATCTGACCAAGTTAATTTATTATTTTTTATTTCTAATTCCCAAGCACCAATGTTTGCTATTTTTTCTACTAACTTAAATAGATTATTATTTTCAATTAATCTATTTTCAAAATTTACATTTGATGTTACATCTTCATAAAAACTTGCTATTGCCATTATTTCATTGTTTTCATCTAATAATGGAACTATGTCTAAATTATAATATCTTATATTTTGAGATTCTCCCCAAATATCAACACTTTTATTAACTATATATTTATATTTATTAAGTTTTACAATTTCGCCATTTATAGCATTTTTGTAATACTCTTGCAAATTATTATTTTTTATTATTTGGTCATCAAATATATTAAAATCTTTTAAACTATTATATCCTATTTTAGTATCTACTAAGGAGAACTGAGACCCATTCATTCTAATTAACTTACCGTCAGTATCAAAGATTTGAATTGCAACAGGTGCATTGTCAAAAATTGTATCCAACAAATTCTTATTACGTTTGAATTCATTTTCTAATAATTTTCTTTTTGTTATATCTCTATTGATGGTTAAAATACCAATAAAGTTACCATCTTTGTCGTTAATTTTTGTTGCATTTTTATTGACATATAATTCTTTGCCATTTTTAGTTATTTGTTTTATCTCACCAATCCAACTACCCATTTCTATAACGGAATCGAAATCTATATTTGCATTATCATTATCGTCAGAATTATTAATATAAAATTCACTTCTATCTTTCCCAATTGTTTCTTCGGCTGTAAATCCATAAGTTTCTTCAGCAACATTATTCCAATAAGTAATTTTAAATTCATTGTCCATTGCAATAACAATATCATTAATATTATTCAATATAGTGGATTGAAATTCTAATTGAGACTTATGTATTGTATCCTCAGTAATATCATTCACAAAGCAAATAATAATGTCAGTTTCTTTTTGATTTCTTAATTCATTGTACTTTAATATCGGTGAAAAGTAAAAATCGTAATATCCAATTTTACTGTTCTTGCTATTATCACCATCATTATTATAATCAGCTAACAAACTAAAATCAATTTTTACCTCTTTTAAACTTAGATTTTCACCATTCAGCATTTTATCAAACTTATCCCAAATACCTATTTGATGAGATAATTTGTTATTCTCAATTTCCATCACCAAATCATAATTTTTTTCTTTTGCAAGTTCTTTGATTTTTTTATTTACTTTTAACTTATTTCCTTTTGTATCTAATATTTCAATTCCGAAAGGAGCATTCTCAAAAATTGTATTTAATAGAACTTCATTTTCTTTTACAATTTGATATAAATTATTTCTTTCAGTAATATCAATAGAAATAGAAAATGATCTTTCAAATCCAAATCTATCTTTGAGTAGTAAAACAGTCATCAATACATCTATATGTTTACCAGATTTGGTAATAAAAGTGTAAGGTATATTACTCAAACTTTTCTTTTTAAAAAACGTGGGCACTATTTCTCTCAAAGCATATTCTCTGGAAGATTCTGTCATAAAATCGTAAGTATGTTTACCGATGACTTCATCATAAGAATATTCAAGCTTTTCCAACCAATACTTACTTACTTCTACAATTTCACTTCTATTATTTAGAGAATGTACCATTAGAGGCATATCTTCCATAATTTCGGAAAATATCTTTTTGTCATTAAATCCTAAGGTGATTTTTTTGGAGGTTGTAATATCATTTATAATAAGCTGTTTATATTTTTTACCCAAAAATACACTTTCATTCTCTCTTACTTCCAAGTATAAAACATCTTTATTGTTGTCAATTACTTCGTATTCTTTTACTTTTTCGTTTACTTTTTTACCAAAAGCATTATTGATTTTGAATGTACTTAATAATTTATAATTTTCATTTATATAATTAATTAAATCAAAGTCTCTGCTATTTTCTATTTCATCATTATAAAAGTCATTAAATAAATCATTTGAATAAACTATTTTGTTTTCGTAATCTAAATAACAAATCAAAGATAAGTTTGTGTCTAATACTTCATTATAATTGAAAAGTTCATCTATTTTGTTTTCTTTAGTATTGGTAGGTATTGGCTTAGTATGATTTATAACATAATACCCCAAACCTTCAATAAATATTCGTTTATTATAACTAACAAACTCTGAATTTATGTCTTTATATTTTACAGAATATTTTGAGGTAAACTCCCCATCATTTTCGAGAATATAACGAATTCCATCATTTAAGTCTTTGTTATCAATTTCATTAGTATTTTCAAAGTATTCGCCAATTAAGTTTATATTATCAGGCAACTTTTTATTTATATATACTATTATACCATCTTGATTTATAATTGATATTATTTCATCTAAAAATGAATATAGTTTATCAAAGTAATCAAATTCTTTCTGGAATTTTATATTATTCATATAGTAATCAAATAGTTAAACTTTGGAAGATATTTGTAAAATGTAATACAAAAAATGTAATTTCTTTAACTATAAAATTAAAAAAATTAAATCAAAGTTTATTAAAAATATAAATTATTTTATTTAGAAACTAAAATTATATTTTGGTTTTGATGTGCTTTTGAAATATATTTCTAATAAATTCTTATTTTCTGCTTTATTTTGATAGGAATTAGTAGTTTCATTTGCTTTTGTTTCGGCTGGTATTCTTGAAGCATTTTGAGATTCAGTTCCAGATTCAGTTCTTGAGTCTGTATCAGTTTCAGTATTAATTTTTGTTGCTTCTGCTATTTGTTCCATTGTTTGTTGTGTTAATTCGGCACGTGCTTGTGCTTCTATCTTACTTGCACCGCTCGCCACTTGAATATCTTGTGCAGAGGGTTCAGCTGGAGCAAGTGCGGCTCTTCTTACTTGTTGCATCTTAGATATGGTTTCTTCTGGAGTGGATTCTGCCGAAGAGTCTATCTGAACTTCCCCACCTATTGCATATTTCTGACCGTCTGGCCCTGCTTGATAACTATAAGTAGGTCCACCAGTAATAATACCAACACCAGCACTTAAATGTGCTTGTTCGTGAGCTCTAACCTCAGCGTCTCTTGCCTTTAGTTTGTCTACAACTTTCTTGTCCTCTTCGCTCAATTGAAATTTGTTTGTTGGAGTATTTTCTACTGTTTTGTCTTCTATTTTATCATTTTTTTGGTTTTCTTTATTTAGTTTTTTTAATTTATTAAAATCTATATCAAGTTTATCACTGTCATAATAACTTTTGGCATAGTTATTCCTAAGATTAATTTGAGATATAGATTGTTTATCTATATCCTTTAATTCTTTTATAATGTTATTTCTGTAAGCTTTTATTTCATCATAATAATTATAATTATTATCGGAGAAATAATTACTGGAAATATTTTTATTTATTGAATTTTCTAACATACTTAAAAATAAATAAAATAAAATTAATAATAATAAGCAAATATACTTAATAACACAAGTAATTTTACGAAATTGTAACTAATCCTTGTTAATCGGTTATATTATAATAATGTTGACATTTAATTTGAAAAAATAAACATATTTTATAATTATTTGTTGTATTTTATAATATTTTAATCAATTATGATGTTTTTAATTATATTTTACTTAAATTGCATTTAGTATTTTACAACATTATTTAACTCTATAAAATAATTGGAAAAATCAAACCAAAACATTAAAACTCATCAAAGTACACAAAAATATGATGAAATTAATACCAAATTTATCAAAGACCAATTTGATAGACTCTTTTATATTTATAATGTAAAATCTAATGAAATCACATGGAATGGTGGGTTTAAAGAAGTATTAGGATATGATGATTCTGAAATGAATAGTTTCAATATTTCAGATTGGGAAAATTCAATTTCTCCTGAAGATAAATCCAAAACCCTCGAATTACATAAAATTAGTATAATTAATAAAACTCCTTACGAAACAAGTTACTCTTTTAAAAATAAAAATGGAAAATACCTCCAATTAGAAGATTATGGAAACTATCACGAAGAAAATGGAAATATTTATTTGATGGGAAGTATGAAAGATGTTTCAGAAATAACATTTATAGATAAAATTATAAATATACATTCTGTGATATCTGAAAAAATTACAATCTCGAAATCTCTTGAAGAAACTTTGGTTTTCGTTACAAAAAGTATTGATGAAATCTTTGAAAATGAAATAAAATCAACGGTAAATTTAATAGAAAATAATAAAATCAAAAAATTATGTTCGTATAATTTGAATGAAAATATCAAAACTACTCTAATTGGGTTGGATCTGAAAGATGGCAATGGTATTACAAATTATGTATTTAATAAAAAAACATCAATATATATTTCAGATATTAAAGAATCTATTTATTTTCAAAATTTCCCTAAATTATATTTGGATTCTAACTTTAGCTCTGCAATTGGTTATCCTGTTTTAGATAATAATAATAATTGTTTGGCTACTCTAAATATCTTTAAAAGTACAATAGGTGATTTTGATAAACTTTTGCATAAATACGTAGAAAAATTTATTGGTTTGATAAAGATTGCTATTGAAAAAAATAATAATGATAAAGAATTAAAAAAACTTGCTTCTGTTGTTCAAAAAGCAAGTTATATGATTTTAATATTTGATGATGAAAATAAAATTACTTGGGCAAACGAATTTTTTTATAAATTTACAGAACTTAGTCCAGAAGATATATTGAATACAAACATCTTAAACTTTCCAAATTCAGAAATGTATAATCCATTACAATATGAATATTTTCAAAAATCAATAATAAACAAAACAAGTTATAATATTGAAATATATAATTTGACTAAAAGTGGAAGACCATATTGGGTCGAAATATCTGGTACTCCTAATTATGACGAAGATCATAAATTTAGAGGTTATACACAAATAGAAAAAGATATTACCGACAAAAAAGTATCTGAACTAAAATTACAAAAAAATGAAAAGTTCCTATTGTCTATCACTTCAAATATGTCTGAAGGTATTTATAGAAGTTCGGCAGATAAAGGTATAATTTACTGCAACGATGCCTTTGTAAAGTTATTTGGATATAATAGTGTTGAAGAAATATTATTGTTAAAAAGTGAAAATTTATATTTTGATCCTGATGATAGAACTAAATTAATCAATAAATTGAAAACACAAAAAAAAATCATTAATGAAGAAGTAAAATTCAAAAGGAAAAATGGTGAAGTGTTTTGGGGATTGATTAACACAAACTTCTACGAAGAAGATAGTATTAATTCTTATCAAGATGGATTTGTTTATGATATAAGCCAAATAAAAGAAACTTCATCTCAACTAAAATCATATAATTCACAACTTGAAAATGTAATGAATGCTATTAATAATAGTGCTTATGTTATTATGTTGGATTTAGATTTTAGAGTGAAATTTATCAATAATAAATTTTGTGAATTATTGAAATTTACAAATTCAGAAGTTGCTGGTAATAATATAATTGAATATATTTATGATGGCGAAGAAAATATATATTGGAATAATTTAAAACAAGTAATTTTATTGGGTAATGCTTATAGAATAGATATTAATTTTTCTGATAAATCAAACCAAATTCTATGGTTAGATTCAGTAATTAATCCTATAAAAGACGAAAATGAAGAGTGTTATGGTTATTATCTGATTGCTAATGATATTACCGACAGAAAAAATGCTGAAGATTCTATCATCGAACTCAACGAAAGTTTAGAATTAAAAGTATTAGAAAGAACTTCAATGCTTAATGACGCTTTAGATGAAGTTAGAATGCTTAATTCCTCTCTTTATGAAACTAATCAGAGTTTAATGACTTTGAATGACGAAAAAAATGATTTTATTAGTATCGCTGCTCATGACCTTAAAAACCCATTACAAGGAATTATGTTTGCAGCGGAACTAGTAAAAGCACATTTGAGTAAACTTTCGACTGAACAAATACTTTATAATATGGGATTTATTGAAAATACATCAAAAAGAATGAGTGAGATTATTCACAATTATCTAAATGTTACTTCAATCGAATCGGGTCTATTTAATTTTAATTTCCAATTTATTGATATTAAATATACTATTGATGAATTAATAAATAGTTATATTCCAATTGCAGAAAATAAATCTGTTAAAATATATTATGAGACACAACAAATTTCTTCTATTATTGACAAAAATGCTTTCATTCAAATAATAGAAAATCTACTTTCAAATGCAATCAAATTTTCTCCATCTGAAAAAGCTATTAATATTAATTTAGAAGTAAATGAAATCAACTTTATGATTAATATAATTGACGAAGGACCAGGATTAACCGATATTGACAAACAAAACTTATTCAAGAAATTTGCAAAACTTTCTGCCAAACCAACAGCTGGAGAGAGTTCTACTGGTCTCGGTCTTTCTATCGTCAAGAAATTAGTTGAATTAATGAATGGCAAAATAAATTGTAGTAGTGAATATGGCAAAGGTGCTATCTTTACCGTTACATTACCAATTAGACAAGCATAAGATATTTGGAAATTGCCAAAAAGACACAAATCACAACTTTATTCCAAAATAAAGGTGTGAAATTTCTTCCTCATTAATAATTGCTACATTTGGCAAATTTGCCCATTGACTAAAATCTAAGTTATTTAATAATTTTATAGATGGTGTATTAGTTGACAATACTATTGCCAATAGATTTTTGTAGCCAATCTTTTTGGAGTAATTAATTACATAATCTACTAACTCTTTTCCAATTCCTTGTTTTTGGTTGTCATTATTAATATAATAACTAATTTCAACGGTCAATTCTAATGCCTTTCTGCCTTCTCTATAACTACTTATAGAGATCCAACCAACACATTTGTTATCGATTTCATAAATAAATATAGGGTATTTTTGTTCATTATTTTGATGAAATTCAAACCAACTTAACTTACTTTCAACAGAAAAAATTTCTAAATCTGCGGTTGCATTACCTCTAATTACTGCTTGATTATAAATTTTTACTATTTCATTTAAATCACCCAATTTTGCTAATCTTATTGACATATATTTTTTAATTACTAATTTAGAAAATAGTTGATTACATTGATAACTATATTTTTACTTACTTACTTACTTAATAATATTAAAAGTTAATACTTTATTTGAATTACTGATTATAATACTATAAAATCCTGAGTTTAATGTATTTGTGCCATCATTTACATTATCAAAACTTATCTCTAATTGATTATCAAATAAATCCACTTTATTAATATTTAGTTTAATTTCTGTACCTAAGGAATTATAAATTTTAATGTTACTTTTATCTATTTCTGTAGCACCAGTGATAGATGAGTTTGAAATTGAATTAAGCTCACTTGAAAATAACTTAATTACATTATCACCAATAAAATAACTTTTTCCATTTGAAAAATTACTAAATTGGTCTTCAATACTTGAATAAATAAACTCATAAGGCTGTGATTGTTTAGATTGACAGCCTAATTCATTATCTACATAATTACTTCGGAAAATTCCATTTTCTTTTGGGCTTAAAATATTTGATTCAGTATATGCATAAAAAGTGCCTCCTTTATACCAAAATGTAGCACCAACATAGCTCGAAATTAGATTGTCTCCTTCTTGTGAAATTGAAGGTATATCCAAAGCAGGTAATAATTCTACATTAACAGTATCAATTATTGTACAAAGGTTTTTATCAGAAGTTGTAAATTCAATTGATATATTTTCAGACAACTTATTGTATGATAACTTTATAGTATTTTCAACTAAATCTATTTCTAAAGTAAATTCACTTGCTTGACCTTTAAGTACATTGTATGTTGTGCTATAATCTTTATTATAATCATCAGTATAACTTAAAACAGCGTTATTAGTTGCTCCACATATATTCAAAGTATCTGGCAAAAAGAGTTCTGGACCCGTAACAATTACATCGTATTTTACACTGTCGATATTATTACTTTTTGTATTTGTTCTGTATAAATTGATTGTATATAAGCCAATATTAGTCCAAAAGATATTAATTTCAGACTTATTATTATTTAGAAATTGTATGTTTTTGGCATCGACTACTTTTTCACCTTCAATTTTCCATTCATATTCATATTGTAGCTTATTCAATGCTACATATTTGTTTGCTGAATTAATACAAACAGAGTTTTGACCAAATACAGTAAGTTTATCTTCTAATTCTATACCCTCGGTTGCAGTTTCAAACTCCCAAACCACTGACCAATTACTTGCACCATTATCACCGAAAGCACGTACTCTCCAATAATATTTAGTATTAAATTCTAATCCCTCTGCATAATAATAGAAAATATCCAATTCATTATCTGATTTTACAATATTAGTGAAATCTACATCTTTTGCTATTTGGATTTCATAAAAATTATGATAAACGCTAAAGTTCCAGCCAAGTAGCACATCTTGCAGAAAGTCTTTCTCTCCAGATAATGGCGAAGTTAGTTGTGGTGTTGGAATTGCATCATAATCAGCCGTAGTAAATTCCCAAATCTCACTCCAATCACTTCTTTCAACAGAATTTGGCACCGACCTAACTCTCCAATAATATTGAAAATTAGTCAACAAATCATAATTAATATAAAAAGTATTTATAGTCGTAAATTGCATCGGAGATGTAAATCCTACATTATCGGCAATTTGGATTTCATAAGACTTAGCTTCCAAAACCTTGCTCCACTCGAATTCAGTATAAAAGTCCACACCAACTGTAGTATTATTTGGGATATAATTTATTGGTGCATCGATAGCAAAAGCACTATGAATATTAATAAATATTGAAACTAAGAATAAAGATAAATATTTATTTATGTTATTTGGCAGAGTTATTTTCATATTTTTCCTCGAAATAAATTCTAAATTCAATCTAAATATGTCGTTAATATTTGCGACTAAAAATCAGTTTGAAAAATCTGTTTATTTATTTAATTACAAAATTACAATTTTATTAGTAATTAAATTATTTTCAATTTGTTACAATATAGTTAATTATTTTCATTTTGTCATAATATCATAAAATAATTTGAAAATAAATACAATCAAATAAATATAACTGCACTCATTTTCCCTATATTTCCACTTTTTTCAATTTTAATTTCTTAAAAACCTGCCTTGAGGCGGGTCGTGAAAATCCATTTTCACGGGGTGGGGTAATTGCCCAGAACTATAATAATCAATATATATTTATATTATCAAAGTTTCTCCTCAGCTTCCTGTCCATTCTAAAAAAATTTGCGTCTTCCGAGCGTCCCTCGCCACGCCTGTCATATACAATTACAAAATAATTTTGTTCAGATAACTTTTGGGCAGCAGTAAACTCAAAAGCAGCACAATTATACCCTGGTCCGCCGTGT
>Ga0105052_10001655_pt1 | contig 28754 bp, 24 predicted proteins | sample FRY03_FD_78094 | JGI IMG/M metagenome (GOLD analysis project Ga0105052, IMG submission 78094) | Freshwater microbial communities from Lake Fryxell liftoff mats and glacier meltwater in Antarctica - FRY-03 | ecosystem: Environmental > Aquatic > Freshwater > Ice > Glacier meltwater ... | reverse complement strand
TAGTCGTTGAAACTATATGACATATCAAATTTTATGTTGTCATTTAAATTAAAAGCACTACCTATAATAAATTTATAAGCAAAATTATTTTTTCTGCTTATTACTTCGGAAGTACTCTGTGCTCCATTATTATTTATATTAGAAACAATGAGTTTATCCTTAACAGCTGCTACGCCAGCTCCAGCCCCTAAGTAAGGGTTGAATATACTAACTAAATTCCCAAGCTCGTAATAGATATTTAAAAAATATGCATCTATTACAGGTTTACGCTTTACCTTGTAACTTGAATTATCAGTTTTAAGAGTAGGATTTATATGATGAGACCAGGTAATATCTGATCTAACTTTATCACCAAAGTTAATTCCTAATCCAATACCAGCTCCTACTACAGGATTAGTTTTGGATTTTAATTTACTATTACTGCCTTGTGATCCTGATCCTTTTACCTTTTCAAATGTAGCCCACCCAGAATCTAAACGGAAATATGGTAATACTTCACTATTTAAAAAATTATTTTCTGCAAAAGATGAAGATGCAGACATTAATAAGGTGACTGATAATAATGTTGTATTGATTTTTTTCATGTTTAATTCCTATAATTGATTTTAAATTTTTCTATTCTTCTAGTTTATCTATAATTTGAATGAATTAATGAGCTTCTTTAAAATAGGATTTTACCCTAAATCATAAAATTCTATGCTGTCACCATATAATGGCAATATATCTTCAAGTTGATGCACCACTAAATAACCCATTCCTATTTTAGAAGTATAATTATTTATAATGCACTCTTCGCTGTCATTAAAACGCACTAAACTAGAATCTTTATGATACCAATCTGCATGCACTTTTGTATCATACTGATACCAATCAATAGTGCTTAAAAATCTAGCAGTATGGGTTAAGGTTCCCTTCTCATAATATGCAGCTATGGTTCCTTCTCTTGAGTCAATTAGATTACAGGCTTTTACGCTTTCTCGGCTATTACAAAAAAAGGTATTTACGTTATCAGTTATATTAACAGAATAGAGCAGACGAGTTTGTATTTTAGCCTATATAAGTTTATCAATGAAGTTTTTAGGAGTTATTTTATCCAATTCTAGCCATTTTGTAAATCCACAACTCTATCCATGGCAATTATAAACTGGATCACTGTTATTAGCGCGCCCTTAATGTAGTATCGCCTATTACTACTGCATTTTCAAGCATTTTTGATAAGTGCTTCTCAATAATTTCTGAGGAAAGATCTTTAGCTTTTAAATTATTAGTAATTCTATCCTTAAATTCTGAGCAAAAATCCTTTAAAAGGGCAATATAATCTTCAATTTCGGTAGAAGTGAATACATCCTTCACTTTATCTTTATACTCTATCAATTTCTCAATTCTTTTAATATCTTTCATTATTATAGGGACAGATAAGGAATTTAACTTTTTATTAAACTCCTTAAATTTACTATCTTTAGGTGCTAATTTTGACATGTGAAATCGTTATAGGAAAATAAACTTAGTATTCGTAGTACTCTAAATGATGCTGAGCTTCTCCTAATGCTTCTGCAGTAGCATTTAAATCTTTAGAGATAATACTACTTTAGGATCAAAAAAATCATTAGCAATATCTGAGCTGCTAAATGAAGTTTGTTTTTAAAAGCTGATAAATTCTTGAGGTTCCGGTTGTTTTATTAATTTATCAATCTTATCAGCATATGCTATATACAAAAGAGAATAAGCAATACCGTCACCATGAGTAATTTTTTCTAATAGATAAGCATTGATTTTTTGCACTTTTTGATCATACTTATGATCCTCTTTTTTTACTGCTTCTGCTTTTTCAAGCAAACTATTACTTGCATAACTCGCATCTAAAAGTTTTTGTTTTAGATTATCATATACTTTTTCTGCCCGGCTTTTCATAGTAACTCTCAAATATAAGTTATTCAGTATATTCTTATCTTTAAGTATAAAGCAATTTACTACTTAGAGCAATAAATACTCAGTCAAAAACTTTACTCAATAAAGCGCCTGCATCAAATATAATGTTGCCATTTATGAACTAACAAAAAAGCTATATACTCATAGAGTTGAGCTCCAAACTGCCGAATTTAAAGCCAGTAATTTAACCTTATTAATCCAAGCACACCATTTGTTTCTTTATTAAAGCAAAATCTAAATATTTTGCTGAGAGTATGATATTTTACTTATTTTATTAATTTTTTCACGACAACTGTCTGGTTCAGTGTAGCAACTTCATTTAGATAGTAATCTTATTATCCCTGCTATACTAATTATAATCCATAATACTTCCATAACGAAAGCCGGTAAATTCCAATCAAATAATAAAGAGAAGACTATTAACCCAGCCCCTATAACATTTGTAACTAAGTATGGCAAAGACTGAGGATGCCATTTCTCAATTTGTAAGAATAGGTAAGCTAGTAAAATTACTAATACACCTACTATACCTATTACATTTGATATATTTTCCATTTTGAATTATAACTTAGTTAAATTAGATAGTTTAATTGATTGGTTATTATAAACCTACTGATTTTAGGATTAAATTCAAGTATATCTCATTTTCAATGATTGGGGCAAGAACCTGCTGATCCTTCTCAAATGAAAATTTCTGTCTTAACTTTGACGAAGACTCACCTAATTGATTAAGCTTAGCTTGGAGACATAGATCACTTAATTTTTCCTCAATATCAGGCATTCCAAAGAAAGCTGCAAGAACTAAGAATGTATGCATAGTTTCCCTGATAATCTTATCTACTTTCTCTGGCGATTTTATACTGATTGTTTGCATGTTGTGGAAGCGGTCAAATTGCTTAACAAATAATAAATCATATTTTTTCTCTTGCCATAAAGATTCCACTAACTCACTAGAGCTAATTTTTCTATCAGCCTTAATTCTTGTTAGGTCTTCAACCTGATTTGCTACCAGTGGACCAAAGATGGTAGAGAGCATATCTTTGGTCAGTTCAGTATCTTCAAGTGTGTCATGAAGCAGGCTTGTAACAATAATGTCAGTTTTAAATATATAGTCAGCTACCAAGTAAGCTACTTCGATAGGGTGTGAATAATATGGCTCACCACTTTGTCGTTTTTGGTTAGCATGATATTTTTTAGCATAATATAAACCCTTCTTGACCTCTAGCAGGTCAAGCTTATTTTTTGCTGTTTCATTTAGGGATGCTAATTTATTCATTAGCCTGTTTGAATAAATGCAGGGCTCGAATTCTATTTCCCAACTATCTACGTTTGTCATGTTATATTGCTGCTATGTTTTAAAAAGGCATTATAGCGCATTATATAGTATTTTAATCCTTTTTTGTCGAAACAATTAATTAAAATACTATAACGAACATAAAGAGGAGAAATAATTGGTCACCTTGCCCATTAATTTAATATTTTACAGAGTTTAATTAAGGGACAAGGTGCCGAGCCGAGTATTTAATTATTTAACTATAAAATAATTAAATAGAGGAATTTAATCTATTTAATTCATTTTTTATTTCAGTAAACTTTTCATCAGAGGTTTTTACTCCTATTAAAATCCCACCATGTTTAATTTCTTCTTCATACGCAGCTGCAATAGGACCTGCTATGACTATACTTAGTCCTGGTATTACAAGTGTAGTTCCAATAGCAGCTATAGCTGCTGCAACAGCGCCTACCGTCCTGCCTCTATAGCACTGCCTACTCCTAGTTCTATTGCTTAAGAACAAAGACTATCCTCAGGTAGGTAGGTCGGTTTCTTTAAAGTTTTTATCCTGGATGCACATTAACATGATTAGTCTTTGAAAAAATCACTCATTTTAAAGAGGTGAAACCTAAAGCTCATGTAGAAATAATTTACTATCTAAGGCAATCTCGCTTTTCTTAGTATTATCTATCCTGTCATAAGTTTTATACATCATTGCTATTCTAGGATTCGATTCAAGTTTCATTCTATTGCGAGCTAAAAAATCCCAATATAGGTAATTAAAAGGACAGGCATCTTTACCATTCTTTTTAGTAACCTTGTACGAACAATTTTTACAATAGTTTGACATTTTATTTATATAGTTTCCACCAGCAGCATAAGGTTTACTGGCTAAATAACCCCCATCCGCAAATAATATCATACCCGAAACATTAGGAAGTTCTACCCATTCATAAGCATCGGCATAAACAATAAGGAACCATTCATTGACTTGTTTTGGATCAATACCTGCCAGAAGGGCGAAGTTACCCAAAATCATTAACCTTTGAATGTGATGGGCATATGCATTTTTTTTGGTTTCTTGAATGCATTGATTAAGACAATTCATTTTTGAGTTACCATGCCAATAAAAATCTGGTAAGTTTCGAGTGGCATTGAAAAAATTTTCTTCTTTATATCCTGGCATTTTAAGCCAATAAATGCCACGTACATATTCACGCCAACCAATAATTTGTCTAATAAATCCTTCTACTGCATTTATTGGCGCTTGATTCTGATGATAAACATATTCAGCAGCTGTAACACATTCTAGTGGGTTTAATAAACCACAATTTAAATAAAAACTAAGGTGAGAGTGGAACATCCATGGTTCGTTTTGTATCATAGCATCTTGATAATCTCCAAAGCTGATAAGACGCTCCCGAATAAATTGATCAAGAGCTCTTTTAGCATGTTTTCTGGTCACTGCAAAGTAAAATGGATCAAGATCACCGAAGTGGCTAGGAAAGTATTTATCTACAAGATTTATTACTTCGCGCGTTATATCATCAGGCCGAGACTGATAGGTTTTTGGAATATTAAGATCATCTGTAGGTGACTTACGATTTTCAATGTCATAGTTCCACTTCCCACCTTCAGGCTCATTACCATTCATAAAAATATTATATTTTTTGCGTACCTCATGGTAAAAATATTCCATTCTCAATTGTTTGCGGCCACTGGCCCATTTCTTAAACTCTTGTGGTGTGTATAAGAACCGATTATCTGGCCTTATTTCAATAGGGAGGTCAAAATTATTTTTCCATTGCTCAATATCTTTTAGTATTCGGTATTCAGAAGGAGAAGTAACTATAATTTTTACGGGTTGATGCTTTTGAATAGCTTTTTGTATCTCGCTTTTAAGAGATCCTGTATTATATGGGTTATCTAAACTGGTATAATCTATTTTAATTTTTGCATCTCTTAACTCCTTAGCGAAATGTCGCATTGCTGATAAGATAAATGCAATTTTCTTTTTATGATGTTTAACATAGGTGAATTCTGTAATTAATTCAGACATAATAACTACATCATTTTTTTTATCAATCCCAGATAAAGAGGAAATGGAGTGATTAAGCTGATCTTGGAGTATCAAACGTAAATTAATCATACTATTCCTGTTTTAAAGACGAAAAAGCTTCAAGTGCTCTATGGCGTGATTGTTTTAAATCAACAATTGGCCTTGGATAGTCTTTACCTAGTGTGATACCAACATTATGTAAAATATTTTCCGGGGTTTCCCAAGGATTAAAAAGATACTTGTCTGGTATGTTTTTTAGCTCCGGAATAAATTTCCTTGTATATTCACCAATAGAATCGAATTTTTGTCCCTGTGTTACTGGATTAAAAATACGAAAATACGGAGCTGCATCTGCTCCACATCCAGCTATCCATTGCCAATTTGCACTATTATTAGCAAGATCAGCATCGACTAAGCAATTCCAAAACCATCTTTCTCCATGATGCCAATGTAATAGTAAGTTCTTAACTAAAAAAGAACCGACAATCATTCTAACGCGATTATGGATATAACCAGTTTGCCAAAGTTCTCTCATGCCAGCATCAATAATAGGAATGCCTGTCTGGCCTGTTTGCCAGCATCGTAATAAATCCTGGTCTTGAGACCAAGGAAAAGCATTAAATTTATGGTTTAAATTTTGTTTAGGAAGATGAGGAAAATAATATAATAAGTAATAGGAAAACTCTCGCCATCCTAATTCACTACAAAAATGATCAATATCATTATTATATCCTAAACCCATCTTTAATTGGAGTTTATACCATACGTAATTAGGTGATATTTCACCAAAATGTAGATAAGGAGATAACCTTGAAACATTTAATTTATAGGGAAAGTTACGACCTTCTTTATAACCATCTAGATCTTCATTAAGAAAAGCATCAAATCTTTTATGAGCCGCTTTTTCTCCTGTACTCCAAGATTTTGTTAATTTGTCATGCCAAGGTATTTTAGGAAGTAATTTTAAATCATTTATATCAGTTGAATTATTGCAATCAGTCAAGAATAGTTTTGTTGGATTGGAAATAGGCTCTCGCGGTGTTTTTGCACCTAGACAACCTTTTCTATAGTAAGGAGTAAAGACTTTATAAGGAGTCCCATCTTGTTTTAAAACTTCCCAAGGTTCCCATAAGAGAAAGCCATTATAACTTTTAACTAAAATGTTATTTTCTTCAAGTAATTTTTTTATATCTTTATCACGTTTGATTTGCCAGGGTTCATAGCATCTATTCCAATATATACTACTTATAGAGTGATTTTTTGCAATTTCTAATAAGATATTCGCCGGGTTTCCCCTGTATACTCTGAGATTTCCTTGTAGCGAAGCATTAAGAGAAATAAGAGAATGATGCAGCCACCAAAGGCTTGCAGCTCCCATAAAATATTCACCTGAATTTACATCATCTAAAACATAAACTGGTAAAATTTTGCCATGGTTGGCTGCATCAAATAATGCAGGATTGTCATTTAAGCGTAAATCTTGACGAAACCAGTATATTACTTTTTGCATAAGTTTAAAACTCTATTTCTTGCCCATCCCAAGCAAACAATTTACCTGTATCTTCATTTGATAAACTGAGGAGTACCATAATCATTTTTGTTACCGCATAATCTGCAGTAAAAATTTTATCCTGACTCACATTGGAAATAAATCGTGAAGATAATTTACTATTTACAGTACCAGGATGCAAACCTACTATAATTGGATAAGGATGTTTACGTCTAATTTCAATGCTGATATTTTTAATAAGCATGTTTAATGCCGCTTTTGAGCATTTATAAGAATACCAACCACCGAGATAATTATCAGAAATACTACCAACCCTTGCTGATAAACTACAAAGATTGGTCTTGCTATTATAATTTAACCCGCATAGCGTAAATCTCAGGAAGCTTGCTCACGTGATGAATAGCACATAATAATTAGAGCAGGGGATTCGCAGGGAAAAATCCGGTAAAACTCTGTAGCTTGCTGCAGAAATAGGGATTTTTAGCTCTGCGAATTTATTAAAAATATTTTTGATACTTAAAGTCTATTTATATAATAATATAGATTTCTACTCTTAGATTGTATTTTTACAAAAAAATAGCCTTAAAAAAATAGGGCCTTGTTGCAAATTTTCTTTCAAGTACAAAAGCGCGGAGCTATCTTAACTTTTAAGCAGCAAGTAAATTGTTGGTAATAATTCTAATTTCACCTTGAATACCTTTTCCATATTTCCAAATGTCAAATCTTCCTTTTTTAAACATTCGCATTACTTAAAATGGCTCTGTTGCAAATAAAAATTTTTGGATCAAGAATCAATAATAACACATTTTTATTTTACGGAACAATTAGGCTTTTGCGGCAGCAAATCTTCCTAAAATCTTTAAGAATTGCTCTTTGCAACAGAACCCTTAGGAGAGCAAATTATTAGGGTTCTTCACTAGTGTTAATGTTTTCTATAAATGCATAATATCTTTTACCTTGTATTCTTCCTCATTATATTTTGTGTTTGAGTCTTCGTAGCACAAACCCCTCAAGCGTATTAATTGCTGCATTGTCGGCGCGGTGTTTGAGCAATGACACATGCGTATCTGCGAGTTGGGGCAACAATGACGCATCCACCGCTTGCAATCCATGGGGTATCATCGTATGTGGCATCAGGGTAATCCCCATACCAGCTTTAACGGCAGCGACTACACCCGCATAGCTTGGACTAGAAAGCACCAAGCGCCAAGATCGTCCCGCTTCCTCAAGGGACTTGGTCGCCGAAGCACGATAAACGCAGGGTTGCGGAGATAGTACCAGGGGCACAGGCTTGTTTGCCTCAATCAGGCTGGCGCAGCCTACCCATTTTAGCGGTTCCGACCATACATCGAGCCCATTCGGAAAGTCCTCAGGCCGGTTCATTTTGACTAATACTAGATCAAATTCCTTCTTTTTGAAACGGTCGAAAAGAAGGAGTGTCAGGTCACACTCTATATTGAGTAGGATGCGCGGATGGATACGAGAGAAGTCAGCCAGCACCTCTGAGAGATAAACGCTGGCAAAATTTTCAGGCAGGCCGAAGCGCACTCTACCTTCCAATTCCGGCTCCTTGAATCTGTCAATAGCTTCTCGGTGCAGAGTGAAGATTTGTCGCGCATAACTAAGAAAAATATCCCCCTCAGGTGTGAGGGTAAAAGTTTTTCCTCGTATGAGCAGAGGTCTACCAAGCAAATTTTCTAGCTTGGTCATCTGCTGGCTGATAGCGGATTGTGTCCGCCTAACGCGCTCCGCTGCCTTTGTAAAACTTCCAGTTTCCGCTACGGCGATGAAGCATTGCAGTGTTATGGTGTCGATGTTCATTAGAGTTTCTAATAGAAAATATAAGAATTACAATCTTTCCTTATATTAGCACATCTAATAGTATAGATCAACAAAACAAGAACCTCTTATAAAAAGGATTACTTATGGCAAGCCAGTTTCTTATAACGTTATTTCACATAGACGCACTCGCCATAGTTATGGTGGTGATGTTAGCATTCATCGGTGTATGTGTCGGCAGCTTTGCTTATCGCTATATGCAAGGAGACACAAAGTACCGCGCCTTTTTCGTTCAATTGTCATTGTTGGTCATCTCGGTCACGGCGATGGTGAGCGCCGACCATCTTGCCATGCTCCTTGGAGCATGGTGCCTCAGCAATATCTTGCTAGTACGCCTAATGATTCATAAAGCAAGTTGGAAAGCAGCGAGGGCTTCCGGAACCCTTGCCACAAAGAACTATTTGTTAGGTGCAGCTTGTGTGGCTGCCGCATTCGGAATCCTATATTCGACGACCGGCATAACCAGCATACAAGCGCTAGTGCATCAACGTACTGAACCTCTATTGATGCTACCGGCATTAATACTGTTGCTGATTGGCGCAATCACCCAATCAGCAATTTGGCCATTTCATAGCTGGCTCACCAGCTCTCTCAATTCGCCCACGCCGGTTTCAGCGATCATGCATGCTGGTCTGGTCAATGGCGGCGGTTTCTTGCTAACCCGCTTCGCGCCAATGTATCTTTCGCATTCCACCCTGCTTACAGCAATCTTTTTAATCGGCATCGTTACAGCATTGCTTGGTACTCTTTGGAAGCTAATGCAAAATGACGTTAAGCGTATGCTTGCTTGCTCTACAATGGGGCAGATGGGGTTTATGTTGGCACAATGCGGATTGGGGTTGTTTCCAGCAGCGGTAGCTCACTTGGTGTGGCATGGCATGTTCAAAGCTTATCTCTTCCTATCTAGTGGCAGTGCCGCACAGGAGAAACGATTTGACCTTGCTTATCCCCCAAACCCATTTACTTTTATTTGTCTCCTGATCTGTGGGGTAGCCGGAAGTTTAGGATTCGGACTTGCCAGTGGTAAGTCATGGTTCGCAGGTGATACTTCGCTGGCGCTGATGGTGGTGGCGTTCCTTGGGGCCAGTCAGTTCTCCCTGTCTATGTTGCGTATTAAAACGCTTCAAAGCATGCTGTTAGCACTCATTATAACAGGGATGGTAGGGGTCGCTTATGGTGGTAGCGCCTATCTAATTGCCTGGGCGATGGAACCGATGCAGCTAATGCAGCCACAGCCGCTGAATAGCTTTCATATAGCCGGAATCATTGCGTTAATATTAGCCTGGCTATCGATCTTGTTCATACGCAATCACGAAAAAAAAAGGCAACTACCGGTATGGATGCTGAAAGGTTACGTATTGGCGCTCAATGCTAGCCAGCCACATCCCTCTAGCATCACTGCACATCGCAACCACTACCAATATCTGTGAGAAAACCTTGAGAACAGCTCTCATCAATAAAACGGAAACAATAATGAAAAATGCTGAAGTAGTATACATAACCGACCTAGCAAAAAAAAGCTTCCAAAAGATTGCGCCCTTCTGGCCACTAAAAAACTTTATTGCAGTGAACCCACTGCAAGGGCTGGAGGATTTACCAATTGAAGAAGCGCTCAAAACTGGCTTGGCGTATTTTCAGCAACCAGAGCTGCATGAAAAAATGGAAGTGGTTAACCGTATCACTATTAAATGGTTACAGGCTTACTTCGACGACGGTCAGGCTACGATCTCTATGCCACTACGCACAGAAGGTTTGTATAGCGCCTGGTGCCAACTTGCTGTCTATGATGCAACTCTGCATGACAACAACAAACAATATAAGGAATGGTTGAAGCACCTGCCTAAAACTGCAGAACAGGCGATTGCAGAATGCCTGCTGCGCCTAAGTATCGCGGAGGAAGAACGCGAGCAATTTCTAACCCTCATGCTCACAACGCTTTCGGGATGGGCGGCTTATATCAAATATCGCACCGAATGGGCTGGTTTAGATGCTTCCCATCTGCACCCGGTAACGCAGGTTGAGTATCTTGCAGTGAGGCTAATAATCACTAGTCTGATCTGGCCGGAAGCGAAGTCTCTCCTTGCATTGTACTATAACGCACTCAAAAAGGCGGAAGATATAGATAGCCCGCTTGAGCAGATCCAAAAATCCGAAAACAGTTACCGTATATCCTTACTAGAGCAACTTGCTTCGCAAGCACTTAACGCATCGCATAAGCCGGAAGCGCAGCTGGTATTTTGCATTGATGTGCGTTCAGAACCTTTCCGCAGGGCGCTGGAAGCCACTGGAGATTATCAGACCTTTGGTGTTGCCGGATTCTTTGGTATTCCTGTCCTAATCACTGACTCCGTAACGGAAGAAACATACGCCTCTTGTCCAGTGATGCTCTCGCCCAAGCACGAAGTGAAAGAATCACCTTGTCGCTCACACGCAGAGCATATGCACGACCGAAGAGGTTACGAGCGTATTACCGGGCTTAAGCGGCGCTATCAATTGATGAAATATACGTTCACCACACCATTTGCGCTAGTGGAGGCTCTGGGTATCTTGAGTTGCGTATGGATGGGGCTGCTTAGCCTCGCGCCTCAGTTAGCATCAAGACTCAAAACTGCCGCTACCAAAACCATACGCAAGCCTCTTGCAGTAGAACCCTCGCTGGAGTTCATTACACTTGCTGAACAACAAGCCTATGCGAAGGGGGTGCTCAAAATAATGGGGCTTAAGAATCATTTTTCACCATTGGTGGTGTTCTGTGGCCATGGCAGTACCACGCAGAACAACGCTTATGCTACTGCGCTCAATTGCGGGGCGTGCGGCGGACGACACGGCGCAAGCAATGCCAGAATAATGGCTGCGATACTTAACCGCCTGGAGGTAAGGAATAATCTTGCTGAACATGGTATCACCATTCCTGAAACCACTCGTTTCATTGCGGCTGAACACAATACAACTACGGATGAAGTTATCCTTTATGGGGATACTTCCTACGCAACGATACAAAAGTTAAAACAAGATCTGGAAAAAGCGCGAAAAGCAAATAGTGTCATCCGACTTCAGCAGATGCAACATACTGGGAATAAAGCCCAAGCCATATCCTATACGTGGTTACGCTCGCAGGACTGGGCGCAGGTGCGTCCCGAATGGGGACTGGCGCGCAATGCCGCGTTTATTGTTGCGCCGCGTGATATCACTGTTTCACTTAACCTAGAAGGGCGCTGTTTTCTACACTCTTACGATTATAAACAAGATACGGAAGGTAGTTCACTTACAGTAATCCTGACTGCGCCCATGGTAGTAGCCGAGTGGATTAATATGCAATATTTATTTTCTACGCTAGATAATGTCGCCTTTGGCGGCGGTAGCAAGATTACCAAAAATATTACCGGAAAAATTGGAATTATGCAGGGAAATGCCAGTGACCTTATGACCGGCCTTCCACTGCAATCGGTGTATAGTAGTGATAAAGAAGCATATCACGAGCCGCAAAGGCTGATGACGGTCGTCTACGCACCTCGTCATATGCTTGACCAGATTATTCAGGCCCAGCCGTTGCTGCAAAAATTATTTGGCAATGGCTGGGTGCAGCTTACCTGCATCGAGCCGGATAGTCGTGAAACCTACTTCCTGGGGCGTGAACTAACATGGCAGAACATTCATTAAAATCGTGCTCCGCCTATGCCGGAAGCCGCGTTATACTTACTACAAAGCACTCGAAATCTAGAGCCATTGCTCCGCCATTTTCCAAGAGGTTGGGGGCAAACGTGATGGAGTATGTAGTGGACACTGATCAACTTGGCACCTTCTCAGGTGAAGTAGAACGTAAAGATAATGCACTCAAATGCGCTAAGCGCAAGTGTGAGTGGTCACTCAAAAACTTAGGTATTAAGGTTGAATTTGCGCTAGCAAGCGAAGGAAGCTTTGGACCTCATCCGTTTATTCCTTTCCTTCCATGCGATCACGAGATCCTGTATTTCATCGACCGCAGACAAGGTTTTCACCTGCATCTATCGTATCTCACTGAAAAAACTAACTATCGAATGGAAACTATTGTTTCGCTGGAGGCATTAAATACATTCGCTGAATCCGCAAAGTTTCCTTCGCATGCACTGATTTTGCGACCAAATGATAGAAAGATAAAAAATCCCATATTTAAAGGCTTAGATAGTCAATCGGCTTTGGAAGAAGCATTTCGGGAATCACAAAAACATTCCTCCGAGGGCAAGGTATGGGTGGAAACCGATATGCGGGCACATCTTAATCCCTCACGTATGGAAGTGATCAGAGAATTGGCCGGAAAAATGGCCGATCGACTTGCAATGCATTGCCCCAAATGCTATACCTCAGGCTGGGGGAAAATTAGGGTAGGGAGAGGTTTAGAATGCCGTTGGTGCCGTACAGAAACCGAGATGATTAAACACGAAATATTTGGTTGCACCAAATGTAATTATGAAGAAAGTATCGAGCGCTCAGACGGCTTAAAACTGGCAGATCCTGATAACTGCCAATATTGTAATCCTTAAATAATAAAATCTTACTGTGGCACAGTTAACAAGATAAACGGTCCTGTTGCATGTGACTAAGATATACGCATAGTGAGTCTGTATTTACATTATTGAATATAGCAACTTGATTCGTCTACAATAGCAGACATCTCTAACCAATGGTCCTTTAAGAAATAGATATAGTTGTGCCTTTTTCTCCACTTAAAAGCTTAGGAGCGTCTCTAAGAGATCCAATCATAACTCTTTTATTAGTAGCTTTAATGAAATTACACGCTGCCTCAATCTTCGGAGCCATTGATCCAGCAGCAAAGGACATCTGTTCTAATTCTCTTATTGTAATAGAACGAATAAGTGCAGAATTAGGCTTGCCCCATTCCTTATATACGCCATCTACGTCAGTAAGGATTACAAGAGCATCGGCATTTAAACCTTCAGCCATTTTAGCGGCGGTTAAGTCTTTATCTATTATCGATTCTATACCCACAAGAGAACCTTTGTTATCTCTGGCAACTGAAATTCCCCCGCCTCCAGCACATATTACCAAAGCTCTGCTCTTAGAAAGTAACTGTATTAATGGCAATTCTATTATTTCTAAAGGCTTAGGTGATGGCACCACGCGGCGAAAGCTATCATTATCTAAGGCAAAATGCCAATTTTTCTCTTTTTTGTATTCATCTGCCTGCTCTTTAGTGTAGACGGGGCCTATCGGTTTTGTTGGTTGCTTAAAAGCTATATCATCTGCATCGACTATTACTTGAGTAAGGACTGTAGTTACAAGCTTGTTATTCAATTCATTATAAAAACCTTTTTGCAAAAGATAACCAATCATTCCCTGGCTTTCAGCGCAAAGAATATCAAGCCCGTAAGGCTTAACATCTTTATAGGCATCTGCTTGTAATGCAAGCAATCCTACTTGAGGTCCATTACCATGACATAAAATAACAGTATGTTCTTTTGCTAAGCTAGCTATCGATTTAATAGCAATTTCCACATTCTTTACTAAATTTTCTTCTCCTTGAGGCTGCCCGCGCTGTAATAAAGCGTTACCCCCCAGAGCTACAACAATAAGCATTATAATTCGCTCCTTCCTTTTAATGTACCTTTAATCAAAGCATAAAGAACTGCAACCGAAGTATGAAGACGATTCTCCGCCTGATTAAATACTACAGATTTTGGTCCATCTATAATTTCTGCTGTTACTTCTTTACCACGATGGCACGGCAAGCAGTGCATGAAAATAGCTGCTGATTTAGCCTTACTCATTAGAGCTTTATTCACTTGGAAAGACTGAAAATCTTCTAGTCTTTTAGAATGCTCAGCTTCTGCAGATCCCATGGAGACCCATACATCACTATAAATTGCGTCAGCATTATTTGCCGCTTCATTTATATCATTAGTTAAAGTAATTTGCGCTCCAGTGTCCTTAGCGATTTCCTGAGCATTTTTTACAATTTCCTTTTGTGGTTCATAACCTTTAGGCGTGGCTATAGTTATATTCACGCCTGTTAATGCTGCAGCTTCTATTAAGCTATGTGCTACATTATTACCATCACCAATATAACCAATCTTACGTCCAATAAGATCTCCAAAATTTTCCTGCAAAGTAAGCATATCAGCTAAGCTTTGGCAAGGATGGTGGTTATCAGTAAGTGCATTGATAACAGGAATAGTAGATGCACTAGCAAATATCTTTACATCTTCATCTGCAAAAGTTCGAACTATAAAGGCTTTGCAATATCTGCTAATAGTTTTAGCTGTATCCTCAATTGTCTCACCGCGGCCAAGTTGAAGATCTGTTGAATTAAGCATAATAGGGGTGGCTCCTAAACGAGCTATAGCGGTTTCAAATGAAATTCTGGTGCGAGTGGAAGGCTTAGTAAAATAAAGAGCTATTGTCTCATTCGCTAGCTCTTTATTATATTTATAAGGGTTATTCTTTAAATCAGCAGCCAAATCTAATAAATATAAAAAATCTTTACCGGTTAATTCGGCCGTCATGAGGAAGTCTTTCATTACAATCTCCTATTTATTTAATATTGATCTTTTTAATGGTGCGGACATACAATGTAAGCCCCCTCTACCACGTCCAAGTTCAGAACCGGGTATGGTAATAACTTCTATCCCTTTTTTAATTAACCTTTCATTTGCCTCATCGTTACGATCATAGCTAATGACAACACCAGGCCTTATAGCCAGCAAGTTAATACTATCATTCCATTGCTCACATATGGAAACGCTACCATCAGAAGTATGACTAATTACATGCACTTCATCAACCTCAAGACAGTTGCTAATTGCTTTAAATAAATTCTGTAAAGTCAGCACATTTAAATTTTTTGTTTCATTATTTCGAGTAATTTCCCAACACTTAGTATTAGCGTTGATTACCTCAGGATAGATGCAAAATGTTGCATGATCAACCATAGTCATTACTGTATCTAAATGCATGGTTGCCCTAGTTTTGGGCAGCTGGATAGCAATTATTTTTATCTCATTTTTATTTGCCTGCTCAAATATTCTAGTAGCTAATATCTCAATTGCTTGAGGAGTAGTCCTTTGGCCTAAGCCTATTAATATACAATTTGAAGATATCACCATGATATCCCCTCCTTCTATAAAAGGCATAGAAATTTCATTGCCTTCATATATTGTTAACAAATTACTTCCTTTAAAGAGGGGGCTAAAAAGAAGAATCGCCTTTGCATATAGTGATTCACGTTTACGCGCAGCTTGAGACATGGAATTTATACTGACGTTATTATAAATAATTGTAAATATGTCTCGAGTAAAAAGCATGTTAGGTAATGGTGATAAAACAAAATCATCATCTTGCATAGATTGCCCAGTAAGCCCCGATAAAGCAAGCCTTATTTCCTTAGCAGTGATGCCACCAATTAGATATGAAGTTAGAGATTCACTACTTAGATCAGATAAATAATTTCTTAAATCAAATGAAAATCTTGGTCCATAGTTTGCTTGTGTAATTATATGATCTAATAACCAATCTCTTGCTGCTGCATTAGTTAATACTTCAGATAATAGATCAAAGAAATAATGTACCTGTATGTCATTATTTTTCAATACCTTTGCAAGGGTATCGTGTTCTTCTTGAGCCTTTTGTAACCAGACTACGTCTTCAAAGAGAAAATCATGGCAATTATCAGGGGTAATTCTTTGTAGAGAACGCTCAGGTCTATGTAACAGCACATGCTGCAACGGTAAAACTTCTGAATCGATAAAGGCGTGCATATAATTTCCATTATTCAGTATAAAATATCAATAGAGTTAGTATAATCCAAGCTAGGGATTAGATAGAGCGACGGAAGTAAGAATTTACAAGGGATAGGAAATATCGATGTTTCATAGAAGTTTTAGCAATAAAACATGGGTATATATTCCTTTACACTAAAGATGCTACTCCTTTATTTTGTTTTGTCGATGTTTATTATAGCAACAATCACTGACTAAGTATTTTAAAAAGGCATCCAGTATGCAGAACTCTAAAGATCATCTATTTTGAGATACTAACAATTATTTTTTTGATCGTTCACCATTGCGCAAACTTCAAATATTTTTATATGAGCTATTTGCAATTATACAACTCTTAATTCAATTGATTTTTTTCATATATTGTATAATCACTTTACTAAGTTGCAGCCTATGGAGCTAGAAAAATGGGAAATTTAAAAGAAAATTTAGGCATACTAACTTTAGTAATATTAGTAATTTCCAACACTATAGGGTCTGGTATATTTTTATTACCTCGCTCCTTAGCGCATTATGGTAGTATTAGTATTATAGCTTGGATTATCACTTCTTTTGGTGCAATGTTTATTGCTTTAACTTTTGCTCAATTGAATATAAACAAAAAACAGACCGTTTATGATTTTTGCCGAAATAATCTTGGTGATTTCACAGGCTTTCAAGCATCTTTTAGCTACTTTAACTCTTTATGGATAGGTAATTCAGGGATAGTTTTAGTGCTCCTAAGTTATCTTAAAATATCATTTTCTTCTTTTGAGGTATCATCTATTGCTTGGCTACTCTTTGGTATAATCATTTTATGGGTAATTACTTTTATTAATATTAAAGGATTTATATGGATTAGTTTACTGCAAAAAACAATCTTTACACTTCAGTTAGCGCCACTTCTTATGATCATATTTGTAGGCATGCCTGAATTAAACTTTAGCAATTTTACAAATGACTTTAATATCAGCGGAGAAACGAATCTATCAGCATTTTCTTCATCAGCTATGTTAACCTTATGGTCATTTATTGGTATTGAAGCAGCTATAATGTTAGCGCAAAAAGCTAAGTATTTGCATAATGTAAAAAAGGCTACTGTAGTTGGTACTATTGTCATAGCTATAATTTACATAATGAGCATTTCAGTAATTATGGGCATAATTAGGCCGCAAGAATTAGTGCATTCTGAAACCCCTTTTTACGATGTAGCAATAAGAATTTTTGGCCCCTTTGGAGGTTTAGTAACATCAATTTGTATAATAGCATCATGTATGGGAGCTTTAAATAGTGCTATAATCTTGCAAAGCAAGATTATGTGTTCTTCTACTGCTGAAAATATATTTTTTATGCCTTTTAAAATATCAACAAAAAAGAATTACTATTTATTTGCCAGTATTCTTCCATGTAGTTTATCTAGTTTATTGCTTATAATCTTATTTTTAAGCAATAAACATGAACAAGTTTCGATGATAATTTCTTTAGCTACCCTATTTGCACTTTTTGTTTATTTTTTAATTATAATCAGTGAATTAAAATTTTTAATTCACATTCAATTTATAGAGAACAAATCCTCTAGACTAACTATTGCTCTGCTAGCTTTTATTTATGTTTTTTGCATGTTAATTGCTATTAATAAAGAGTTATTATACTATGGAATAATAAGTTGGCTTATTAGTGCCTTTTTTTATATTTTTTTAAAAAAAGTTAAAAAATAAAGAGATATTAACTTTGTTGCACAAATAATTATTTTACGGCAGTTTAATAATTTTATGGAAGCAATGGATTTTGCCAATAAAATAGCCGCACTTGCTGAAAAAGAAGCGCCTCATCCAGATTTGACCATCACATGGGGGCGGTGCATTATTAGAATATGGACACATAAAATCAATGGCCTAACTGAGAGTGATTTTATATTAACAGCAAAGATTGGAGCTATATAATGAATTCAGTAGATAAAGTTTATACTACCTTATGCGTATTATTTGCTGTGCTTATTGTGGTGGGTAATTTAATATATCAAAAATTCGTATTTTTGCCTATTTTGCCTTTTCATACTTTTGAGTTATCTGTAGGCGCTATAACATATCCCTTAACATTCTTGCTTACAGATTTAATAGCTGAATTTTATGGTAAAGATAAAGCTAATTTTTGCGTTAAGCTTGCTATTGCGATGAATATAATAATTGCACTGGTTATTTCGGGGATGGATAAGCTGAATGCAACTGAATGGTCTAAGATCGATAACATGACTTTTCATAAGGTATTTGGTTTGTATGGAGTTGCTTTTATCGGCTCAATTATTGCATGTTACATTGCTCAGCTTATTGACATTAAAATTTACTTATGGATACGTAGGCTTACAGATGGCAAGTGGTTATGGCTTAGGAATAACGGTAGCACCGCAATTTCTTTATTTGTAGATACATCTATTGTGATCAGCTTCATGAGTGTGTTTGGTGCATTGCCAATGGACCGCATGGGGATGCTTATCATTAACAGCTACCTATTCAAACTTTTCTTTACAATATGTAGCACCCCATTATTTTATATAGGGGTTACAGTAATACGGAAGATGATCAAAGCATAAAAATAGGTCATTCAAAACCAGGACGTTAGGAAGCAATATTATTCATTGAAAATAATAAAACTGGTGTATTTTATAAAAAAGGAAACCTATTATAATAGATGTGATGCATATACCTTATTACAAGTGAATTGTCAGGTAAACTCCCAACTTATTATTTTATTGCAGAGGTGATAAATCTATCAGGAGGTTAATTTGCTCCTTTGCTTAAAAGTAGGTTTAAACATGGCAGGATATATGATTGATTACAGCAGATACCTTTCCAGGCGAAATAGCCACTATCTTGCTGTAATGCTGGAATACGCACCAAAATGACAGTAACAATACTACTAAGAGGAGCAGTCATTTCCCCCCGTGGGGGTCTCTTACTCTTAACTTACATTCTTATTTGCAACAACACCTTAAAGAAGATAGGATAAAAGTTATTACCTGAGAAATCTAAATTACATGACGCTCTATCTTAGCTTGTATTTAACGACGATTCTTCCTGATACCCTGAGTCCTATATTTTTTATTTTCATTTCACTAAATCCGCTCTTATTATTTTAATAATTATTGTTATTGTAAATGCTAGAATTATATGCAAATTAGTTGCTTCAAATGCATTAAATATTTCTTATATTATATTACCATATTTTTAATGGATATGTTTCGCTCTATATTTAAATTTAGTAATAGTAATAATTAATTAGCGGGGATTATTTATGAACATCTTAATTAGTGGTGGCACAGGATTTATTGGTTCAGCTATAACTAATATTTTTTTACAGCAAAATAATCAAGTCACTATTTTATCTCGTGGTAGACCTAAAATATTAAAGCCTGCTAGATTTATACAATCTATTAATCAAATTAATGCCAACGAAAAAATAGATATCATAATAAACCTTGCAGGTAGTACCATTAGCAAAAAATGGAGTGAAACTTATAAACGAATCTTGATAAGCAGTAGAGTAGAAGTAACAAGAAGCCTAATTACATTAATTAAATCACTTAAACAAAAACCAGATTTATTAATCAGTGCTTCTGCTATAGGTTATTATGGAGCTCAAAATAGTAATTACCTTGATGAAAATTCATCATATATTGATGATTTTACACATGAATTATGTAATTTATGGGAGTTAGAAGCGCAAAAAGCTGAAGAATTAGGTGTAAGAACTTGTATTACTAGACTTGGAGTAGTTTTAGGAAAGAATGGTGGAGCACTAGAAAAAATGTTACCATTATTTAAGTTAGGACTCGGTGGTAAAATTGGCTCTGGTAAACAAATTCTTTCTTGGATCCATATAGACGATGTAATAGATGTGTTTAATTTTTTAATTTTAAATACTGAACAGAAAGGAATATATAATTTAACCTCACCAAGTCCAACTACTAATTCTCAATTTACCATCGAATTGGGTAGAGAGCTAAAAAGACCCACTTTTTTTACTGTACCGTCTTTTCTAATTAAAATGGTTTTTGGTGAAATGGGTGATAAATTATTATTAAGCGGATCAGCTGTATATCCCAAAAAATTATTAGACAATGGTTATGAATTTAAATTTAAAACTATAGAATCAGCATTAAAAAATATAATTAATAAGCAAAGATGAAAATTGCCATTATCGGAGCCAGCGGAACAATTGGCAAAGCATTCGTAAAACATTTTCTACAAAATAAACAAGTTGAAGAGTTATATTTATTTTCAAGGTCAGAGATTGATTTTGAAGACTCTAGAATAATACATAACTTTGTTGATATTGAAGACGAAGAGTCAATAAAAAAATCAGCAAATATAGTTTCAACAAATACAAAGCTTGATCTTATAATCGTTACTACCGGAATTCTAAATACTCAAAATATTTTACCAGAAAAATCACTAAAAGATTTAAGTCAAGATAAGTTTTTCAAATTATATAACATTAATACTATTGGGCCAGCCTTGATAGCTAAATATTTTATATCAAAATTAAATCATAATAGTAAGTCAATTTTTGCAGTTTTATCAGCAAGGGTTGGTAGTATTTCTGATAATTATCTTGGTGGTTGGTATTCTTATAGATGCTCAAAAGCAGCATTAAACATGCTTATTAAAAATATCAGCATTGAAATTAGCCGTAAACATCCTTATCCAATTATAGTAGGTTTGCATCCTGGTACTGTAGATAGTAAATTATCTTCACGATTTATTTCCAATGTGAGGCAGGATAAAATTTTTACTGCAGATTATGCGGTAACAAAAATGATTATGGTACTCCTCAGTTTATCAAATGAAGATACAGGTAAATTATTTGCTTGGGATGGAAAAGAAATAGAGTTTTAGAGATTTTATCGCGTCTATTGCCTGCTGGTATAAGAATAAATATAGTGGTATAAAAATTTATTTTAAATGCCTTTTTTATATTTCCTCAAAACTACTCAAATGTTTTAAAGAATTTTGCTTTTAACCACAAATAATAATATTTGTAATAAGATTATGAAAAAAATTGCTATTATTGGGGCGGGGTTATCTGGTATGACCCTGGCAAAAAAACTTAAAGATACTGCAGATGTAACTATTTTTGAAAAAGCCCGAGGTTTAGGGGGAAGAATGTCTACTCACTATGCTAACCCATATGAGTTTGATTATGGAGCTCAATTCTTTACAGCTCGCAGTTTAGAATTTAAAAAATTCCTTATAGAATTAGATAATGCAGGGATAATTCAACCTTGGGAAGCCCGGTTTGTAGAGATTACTGATAAATTCATTTCAAATTCTAGGACATGGAGTAAAAATTTCCCACATTATGTCGGTGTACCAAGAATGAATTCTATAGTCAGGTATATGTCTCAAGATATAAATATTAAGCTAAATACACACATTACCTTTCTAAGAAAATCTAAAAACACTTGGCTTTTAAAAACTGATAAAGGTGAAACTTTTGATGACTTTGATTGGATTATAAGTACAGCTCCAGCTAAGCAATCAGCAGAAATACTACCTGATAATTTTAGTAAAAATGGATCTTTAAAAAATATCTCAATGAAAGGATGCTTTTCTTTAATGTTAGGTTTTATAGCTCCACTAGAAATAGCCTGGGATGCTGCATTAGTAAAGAAATCGATTATAAGCTGGATATCAGTAAATAGTAGTAAGCCAGGGAGGAAAAATAATTTTTCAATGGTTATTTTAACAAATAATAAATGGACTGATGAGAATATGAATATGAGCGAACCATTAATAATTAATCGAATAGTTGAAGAAGTAGCTAATATTATTGGCCAATCATTGAAACATCCAGTTTATACAAAGCTACAAAAATGGCGGTATGCTAATGCAGAAAAAAATAATATTTTAGAGCCATTTATTGATTTCAATAACAAAATCGCATGTTGTGGTGATTGGTTGATAAGTGGAAGAGTTGAGAGCGCATTCTTATCAGCTATTAAGTTAGCTCAAGAATTTAAAAAAAACTTTCTTTTATAAAATATTGTTATTATTTGTAGAAGTCAAGATTTAATCTAAAACATCTGTTTCAGAGAATATTTTTAGATTTCTCTGGCTATGCATTTTTTACTAATTTAAACGCAGTAAAAATGTAAATTCCACGCAAAGTATCAAAGAGCAGATTTATTTAGTCTGAGACAAAAGTAAATTAAAGGGTTAGTTAAGCTACTGCCGTTTTTAAATAAAATAGATGAAATATTGATTGTTATGCATATTGAAACAGATAGAATAATTTATTCTCCTTCAGACTTAACTTTGTATATGGATAGTCCCTTTGCCTCGTGTATGGAACATTCGGTGCTTATTAACCCCGAGCTGTTATCTTCTGCAGATGTACCTGATGAGTTGATGAATTTATTACAAAAAAAAGGAGCTTTGCATGAAGCTAAGGTTTTAAAATCTTTTCTTGAAGCAAATCTCAGCGTTGTACAAATTTCAAAAAGCCCGAATGCAGTACAAGATACGATTGCTGCTATGCAATCAGGGGCAGACGTCATTTATCAGGCCGCCTTGTCGCTATTGCCGTTTAAAGGATATGCTGATTTTTTGGTAAAAGTAGAAGGTAAAAGCGGTTTAGGTGATTTTTATTATGAAGTTTGGGATACTAAGCTGTCTAAAACTTTAAAGCCATATGTTGTTATACAATTATGTTGTTATGCTGAAATGTTAGAATCATTACAAGGAAGAAGAAATGATTATGTAGTAGCGGCACTAAGTAACGGCGATAATCAACGTTTACGTACAAATGACTACTTTTATTATTACCAGAACTTGAAATCCAGATTTTTACAAGTACATCAAAATTTTTCTGAGCATCATCTTCTAAACCCAGCCGACTCTACTAGTTATGGTAGATGGACTAATTATGCTGAAAATATGTTAACACAGGCAGATCACTTATGCCGGATTGCCACAATAACAAAAAGTCAAATTAAAAAGTTGCATAAAGTCGGTGTTAATACTATGCAAGCGATAGTTGACTCAGATTGTGATTCTGTAAAAGGTATAAATCCTGATGTGTTAACACGATTAAAAGCGCAAGCTAAAATTCAAAAGGATAGTGTTGGGAAAGACGTACCTTTATATCAGATTTTACCGCATGAAATTCATAAAAAAATAGGATTATCATTATTTCCGCCAAGTTCACTACTAGATATTTATTTCGATATTGAAGGTTTTCCTCTTGAAGACGGAGGTTTAGAGTATCTATGGGGTATAACTTACTTTGATGAAAGTAGGGCGCGTCAATATAAAGATTTTTGGGCACATAATAAGGAGCAGGAAAAAATATCGTTCAAAGCTTTTATTGAATGGACATATGATCGTTGGTTACAAGATCAGACTATGCATATCTATCATTACGCTAATTATGAAATTGCCGCATGCCGTAAATTAATGGGACGCTACGGTATTTGCGAGCATGAGGTTGATCAGTTACTACGTAACGAGGTATTTGTTGATTTATATAAAGTAGTCAAAGGTAGCTTGTTATTAGGAGAACCGCGTTACTCGATAAAAAATGTAGAGCATCTTTATCGAGATAAACGATCAACTGAGGTTGGCTCAGGCGGTGATTCTGTTGTTGTATATGAGAGATGGAGAGAAGACCCTGACGGTGATAGGTGGGAAACGTCAAAAATATTAAATGCTATACGCGAATATAATATAGATGATTGTAATTCAACACAAGAATTGGTTGATTGGCTAAGATTACGACAGAAAGAGCATGGTATAGTTTATCTCGGTAAAACAGAAGTGATTGAAGCTGAAGTACACGATGAAATAACCGAGCGTATTAAACTAAGAGACGCGCTACTACAGAAAGCCTTTCAACTAAAAGATCAAGGTGATATAAAAAATTCTGCAGTACATTCTCTTTTTGCCTGGGTATTAGAATTTCATCGGCGTGAAAAAAAGCCTATGTATTGGCGGTTTTTTGATCGCATGGGTTTAAGTGACGAGGAGTTAATTGATGATATAGATTGTTTAGCACGTTGCAAACGTACAAACAAACCACCATACAAACCGACCTCCAGAGCTAGAAATTTTATATATGAATATGAGTTTGATCCTCATCAGGAATTTAAAGGCATCTGTGAAAAATATATTATACTCGGCAAAGAACGAGATGACGGCAAGAATATAAACGTTAACGTTATTAAAGAGGATTCTCATTTTGACAAAGGTTTAATCGCATTACAAATGAGTCAAGAGTTAGATGAGATTATTACTTTGATCCCCGATGAGAATATACCGGTTAAGCCAATTCCGGAGGCAATCACAAAACAAGCTGAGTCTTTTCTACGTGGTGATCTTGTCAATACGGCGATTGTTGATTTTTTGATGCGTAATATCCCAAGAATTACAGGTCACCAGTCAGGCCAACCTATAGTAGTAAGCCACGATCCTATATCACGACTCTTAGAAATAGTAAAAGCGGTACGTTACTTGGATAATAGCTATTTAGCTATTCAAGGAGCTCCAGGATCAGGTAAAACATATACCGGTAAACATGTTATTGCCGAATTGTTAAAACTTGGCAAGAAAATTGCGATTTCATCTAATAGTCATAAGGCAATTAACCATCTTTTGATTAATACAGTGAAATATTGCAAAGAAGAGGGGATCACGGGCTATTTTGCTTGTACAAAAGATACAGATGAAGCATTAGCCAAGCTTGGTGTCGATATTTATAAAAATGAAGATATAGCTACTCATTTGCAGCTAAGCTGCGTAATCGGTACAACAGCTTGGGGGTTTGCCCGAAGCGATCTAGAGAGTGCGTTTGATTATCTTTTTATTGATGAAGCGGGGCAAGTAAGCGTTGCTAATTTAATTGCCATGAGTAGCTCTACTAAAAATATTATTTTGATGGGTGATCAAATGCAATTAGGGCAACCGTCGCAGGGAAGTCATCCCGAAGATAGCGGGTTGTCAATATTAGATTATTTATTACATACAAGGCCTACCATAGCTGAATCAATGGGGGTTTTTCTCGGAACAACTTACCGCATGCATTCTGCTGTTAATCGATTTATCAGTGACGCAATTTATGAAGGGAAACTTGAATCAGCCCTAGATAATGATCTTCAATGTATAAAAGTGCCTGATGGGTATCAAGGAATTTTAAACAAAGAAGTGGGTATTATCCCCGTACCGGTTTTCCATGAGGGAAATACACAGGCAAGCGAAGAGGAAGTTGAGAAAATCGTACTACTAGCGCATCAATTAATCGGACGTGTTTTTACCACAAAGAGCGGTGTAGAGCGTTTAATTGATTGGAGCGATATGTTGTTTGTTGCGCCTTATAATCATCAAGTAAATAAATTGAAATCGGCATTGGGTGAGCAGGCTAAAGTAGGGAGTGTTGATAAGTTTCAAGGGCAGGAAGCTCCTATTGTTTTTTTAAGTATGTGTGCTAGTAATGCTAACGAGTCTGCACGGGGAATGAAATTCTTATTTGATAAAAATCGTATTAATGTTGCCGTTTCGCGGGCTCAATGTATGGCAATAGTTGTTTATAGTCCTTCTTTACTGGAAACAGTAGCTAGTAACATCGAGCAGCTTGAGATGGTTAGTTTATTTTGTCGTTTAGTTGAGGTTGTTGAATAAAAACATATAAATTAGTGCAGTGTGTGATAATTTTAATAAAAATGCTATAATGATGACTCAATTTTTAGTATTATGGACCTTTGCAGTAATTACGTGTTTTTAAGCTATTAGTACTTCCAAAGCTGTTAAAAAGCGCGCAATAATGACCCAGTAAATGGGTTAATGTGCGTCCAAAATTGACCCATCTTTAAACTGTCTCCGAACTTATAATATAATGTACTGAGGGAGAAATAGATGATACTTAGTATATTAAATCGTAGGTTTGTAGTTAATAGACGGTAATGTCTACTAACCTATTTAATACACGACTCTATGCAAGGGCAACGTTAAGTTTGAGAGCTTAATTTAACATAAGACTTAACATAGCTACCTTTGATAATGATTAAATTAAAACATCTACTCCTTAGATATGATCTGGCAAAAGACCTTCTTGCTGTAGTGACCATAAACGTTTAAAGTACCCATTTTTTCTAAGTAGCTGTTTTTGTGATCCTTCTTCCACAATCTTACCTTTATCAAAAACAAGTATCCTATCCATCTGCTTTAGAGTCGAAAGCCTATGTGCTATAACAATGGTTGTTTTTTCTTCCATTAAAACCATCAAAGAATCCTGGATATTTTTTTCAGTTTCGGAATCTAATGCTGAAGTTGCTTCATCTAGTATAAAAATAGGTGCATCTTTTAAAAAGGCTCTGGCAATAGCAATCCTTTGACGTTGACCGCCGGAAAGTTTTAAACCGCGTTCACCCACTATAGTTTCATAGCCTTTATCAAGTTTTTGTATAAATTCTATGCAATGAGCTTTTATAGCAGCATCTTCTATCTCTTTATTAGTAGCATTAGGGTTGCCATAAGCTATATTTTCCTTTATTGAGCGGTGGAAAAGGCTGGGATCCTGCGTAATTATAGCAATTTGTTTTCTCAAAGATGATTGAGTTACAGCAGCAATATTTTGGTTGTCAATATATATACTACCATTTAACAAATCGTAAGTTCTTAAAATAAGGTTTACAAAAGTCGTTTTACCAGAACCTGAGATTCCTACTAGCCCTATTTTTTCTTGAGGATTAATAGTGACAGTAAGGCCTGACAGTATAGAGTTGTCTTTGTTATAGCCAAAAGTCACATTCCTAAATTCTATAGTTCCATTACTTACCAACAAGTCTGGTGCATTAGGACTATCCTTGACTTTATGTTCATCCCGTAAGATAGATAATGCTCCATTTAGCGTACCTAAATCTTGAAAAGTGCCTATTATAGCTATACCTAAGTGCCAAATAAGTCCTATTAAATTAAAGCTTGTCATCGTAATTAATGGGATATCGCCTAAACTTAGCCATCCTTCTTTCCATCCTTTTAGAAGAAAATAAATAGTAATAAAAATAAAGGCTAGCCCCGTAGCACCCTTTAAGAAATTAATTTTTTGAAAAACCCAACCATAAGCTATAGATTTTTCTATTTCATTATTTTGGAAACCTTTTATCCTATGTGTTTCAAATTTAATTCTATTAAATAGTTTCATGCTAACGGCATTTGTTAGTATGTCTACCGTTTCACCATTTAACCAAGCTAACGTTTTATAATGCTCAGTTGTCTTTTCCTCTATCTCCTTAAGAAAATAGATAGTAATCACGATATGGAGGAAGCAGAATGCCAATATTAAGAAAGTAAATATAAGGCTGGCTTGAGCTACAATAAACAGAGAAAAAATAAGAGCAAAAGAAGAAGCTATGAGCTGCCATAGAATATTTTCAAATATATATTGGCTACTCTTAGGTATATCTGCAATTTTGGTTCCTAAGCTTCCCGATAGATTACTAGTAAAGTAATCGGTTGATTGATATTTAACCCAATCAAATACATCTTGGCGCATTTTTGCTCGCACCTGAGGGAAAAGGTATATTTCAATAATACCTATAAGCCGCATGGCAATTTCCATGGTGATCCAGGAGATTCCTATACTAATTATAGGTACTTTAAAAGTATCCCATAATGAAATACTAGAGCCTTGTGTGTTTTCAATATTATTAATCAACAATTTAACAAAGTAAGGGAGTAAAGCTTCATTTGAAGACCAAGCAAGAACCAAAATAAACAAACATAAAAAGCGAAATTTAAACAGCTTTATGTAATGCCATAGGAATGGTATGGGGCGCGTTGGTATAATCATAATAATCTTTTGGTTTGATATTTTAAATCCTGTTTAAACTTTCATTTTGTGATTATTTAAACAAGGCCTAATTAATAATAACGTATAAGGCACTCGCTTAAAACTAGATAAAGTAGAAATACGCAAAGATAAACTTTTAAATTTAAATTAAGTTATGAAAGATTATTTACCTAATTTGAGTTTTTACTAATGTTATATATTCTAAATTAGATAATATAAGTGTGAAATAAATATAGCTATTAGCTAATATATTATTATATAAATAAAGCTAGGTAAACCAAAGTAATAATGTAATAAAAGGAAGTTATGAAAGAAACAGTTTTACGTCCTGATGCAAAAGGAAGAATAAATCTTGGCGATATTGCTAAAAACGTTAGTAGTTACAAAGTAACAGTTGAAGAAATTGGTAAAGTTATTCTAGAGCCTTATGCCGAAATCCCATTATCCGAGAAGTGGATATTTGAAGATAAGGAATTATTGGAAAAGATTATAAATCAAGTTAAGCTTGAGCAAAACAAGTAAGTTGTTAATTTATTCAGTTGTTGCACAAACGAT